>Ga0126308_10000915_pt1 | contig 10968 bp, 7 predicted proteins | sample Plot55_FD_92533 | JGI IMG/M metagenome (GOLD analysis project Ga0126308, IMG submission 92533) | Serpentine soil microbial communities from UC McLaughlin Reserve, CA, USA - Plot55 | ecosystem: Environmental > Terrestrial > Soil > Grasslands | place: USA: UC McLaughlin Reserve, Lake County...
ACCGGCCGGTGGCGGTCAAGACGCTGCTGCCGCACCTCGCCGGCGACCCGCGCGTGCGCGAGCGCTTCCTGCGCGAGGCCCGCACCGCCGCCCGCCTGTCGCACCCCAGCATCGTGCCCATCCACCGGGCCGACGAGATCGCGGGGCAGGTGTTCTTCGTCATGGGCTACGTGGACGGCGAGTCGCTCGCCGACCGCGTGCGCGCGCGCGGCCCGCTCCCGCCGGCCGAGGTGGCCGCGCTGCTCGGGGACGTCGCGCTCGCTCTGCAGGCGGCGCACGGGCGCGGCGTCATCCACCGCGACGTGAAGGAGGAGAACATCCTCCTCGAGCGGGAGAGCGGGCGCGCCATGGTCACCGACTTCGGCATCGCGCGCCTGGCCGAGGCGGGGCCGCTCACCGCGACCGGGCTCGTCCTCGGCACGGTCTACTACATGAGCCCCGAGCAGGTGTCGAACGACCCGGTGGACGGGCGCAGCGACCTGTACTCGCTCGGCGTCGTCGCCTTCCACGCGCTGGCCGGCCGCTTCCCGTTCGAGAGCGAGTCCGCGTCGGCGGTGCTGGTCGCCCACGTGACCAAGCCCGCGCCGCGGCTCCGGGACGTCGCGCCGCGGGTCCCGCCGGCGCTGGCCGAGCTGGTGGACCGCTGCCTGGCGAAGAGCCCCGCCGACCGCTTCGATTCCTGCGCCGCGTTCGCCGTGGCGTTAGGTAGCGTTGCGGCCCGGATGTCGGAACCGCCGGCCCGGCCGGATCTCCTTTCCGAGACCGCCGCCCAGCGCGTCTGGGAGCGCGCCGCCGAGCTCCAGGCGCGGCCGAACGCGCCAGCGCCGCCGCCGCCCGCTGCGCCTGACGAGCGGCGCCTGCCGCCCGCCTCGACCACCTCCGGCTACCGCGCGGACGTCGTCCGCGAGTCGGCGCGCGAGGCGGGGATCGGCACCGAGTTCATCGACCGCGCGCTGGCCGAGCGCGGGCTGGCCGAGGCGCGGGGGCTGGTGCCGGCGCCGACCGGAGGAGGGACCGCGGGCACGCTGGCGCCGGTCGGGGTCGAGGACCGCACGACGCCGGCGTCGTCCTTTCTGGGCGCGACGACCAAGATCGAGTTCGAGGCGGTGGTGGACGGCGAGATGGACGAGCGCGACTTCGACCGGCTGGTCGAGGCGGCGCGCCGCGGGCTGGGCGACGTCGGGCTCGTGAGCGCGGTCGGCCGATCGCTCGCCTGGAGCTCCTCCGACCCGAACCGGAAGATCCAGGTCGTGACGCAGATCCGCGCCGGCCGCACCACCGTCCGCGTCACCGAGAGGCTCGGCATGCTCGCCGGCGGGCTGTTCGGCGGGGTCGTGGGCGGCGCCGGCACGGGCGCCGGGATGGCGATCTTCGTCGGCATCCTGGCGGTCACGCACGCGCCAGTCGCCGCGGCCGGCGCCCTGGCGGCCTGGGTCGCCAGCGCCTACGGCCTCACCCGCTTCGGCTACACCCGCACCGTGGACGCGCGCGAGCGCGTGCTGCGCACGCTGACCGAGGACCTCGCCGCCGAGGTCCGCGCGGCGGTCGAGGAGCGCGAGCGCGGAGGACGGCCGGCGCTGCCACGTCGGCGGTGATCCGTCCGGGGCCCGCGTCCCGCATCCCGCGTCCGCGTCCCGCGTCCCGCCATTGATCGACGTCCGCCCCCTCCTCCTGCCTGACGACGCCGGCGCGGCGCTGGCGCTGTTCGACGCCGCGTGCGGCGGGGCCGGCGCGCAGCGGCCGGACAGCTGGGAGGCCGAGGACGACCGGCCGACGCGGCGGTGGCTGGCGGCCGACGGGCCCCACGCGGCCGGCTACGCGGCGCTCTGGCGGGTGCGCGACCGGCGATTCCGGATCGACGCGATCGTCCACCCCGCGCGCCGCCGGCTCGGCGTCGGCACGCGGCTGCTCGCGACGCTGGTCGACGCCGCCCCCACGCTCGGCGCCATGACGCTCCAGGCCCGCGCCGACGCCCGCGACGCCGAGGCGCTGGGCTTCCTCGAGCGGCGCGGATTCCGCGAGACGATGCGCATGCACCGCCTGGAGCTGGCCGTGGCCGACGCCGACATCGCGCCGCTGGCGGCGGCCGAGGCGCGGATCGCGGCGCGCGGGCTCCGCCTGACGACGCTCGCCGGCGAGCTCTCGGCGGCGGCGCGCGCGGGGCGCGGCGAGGACGACGTCTGGGAGCGCCTGCGCACGCTGTACGGCGACGTGCAGGAGGGATGGCCGGACCCGGACCCGGCGCCTGACGACGACGCGCCCGGGGCCCGCCAGCCGCCGGCGGCCGAGCGGCTGCGCCAGATCCTCCTGCCGGCGGGCGCCTCCCCCGACGGCCTCTTCCTGGCGGTCGAAGGGGAGCGCTACGTAGGATTCGCCGGACTCGGGGCCCCCACCGGCGTGCATCCCGCGCGGCGGAACGCCGGCGTCGCGACCGCGCTCAAGCTGCGGGTGATGGCCCACGCGCGGGCGCACGGCGTGCCCGCGCTCCACACGAACACCGGGAGCGGGGCGATGCTGCGAGTGAACGAGAAGCTCGGCTGGCGGCGCGTGGGCACCGAGGTGCGGCTGGTGCGAGTGCTGGCGGCCGCCGGCCTGACGATGCTCGCGGCAGCGGGGTGTGCGGGGGCGGGAGGGCGCGCCGGCGCGCGCGCGCCGGCGGCCGGCGACGTGGTCTTCTTCGACGACTTCGACGGCCCGGCGCTCGACCGGTCGAAGTGGGGCGTCGAGGTCTGGCGCACGACGGTCAACGACGAGCAGCAGGCGTACGTGGACGAGCCGGGGACGATCGCTCTCGTGCGCGGGATCGAGGCCGAGGGCGCGGCGAACGGCGCCCTGGTCATCCGCGCGCAGCACCGGCCCGGCGTGCCGATGGAGGGCTTCACCCTCGACTTCGTCTCCGGGCGCCTCGACACGCGGGGCAAGATGGAGTTCGCCTACGGCACCGCCGCCGCGCGCATCAAGCTCACCGCGGGCGCCGGGCTCTGGCCGGCGTTCTGGGCGCTCGGCACCGGCGATTGGCCGGCCACCGGCGAGATCGACATCATGGAGAACGTCGGCGAGCCGGACTGGGCCAGCGTCGCCCTGCACGGCCCCGGCTACTCCGGCGACACGCCGCTGTTCAACCGGCTCTACTTCCCGCCGGCCCACGACGCGACGGCGTGGCACGTCTACTCGGTGGAGTGGCGCCCCGACGGCCTGACCTTCCGCGTCGACGACGCCGTGGCGTACCGCGCGACGCGGCCGATGGTCGAGCACTACGGACGCTGGTCGTACGACAACCCCAAGTTCCTGATCCTCAACCTCGCGTTAGGTGGCGCCTACCCGCTCAAGACCAACGGCGTGCGCACCCCCTACCCCGGGCTCCCCGCCGAGACGGTGCAGCTGATCAAGGACGGCCGGGCGCGGATGCTGGTGGACTGGGTGCGGGTGACGCGGGGCGGGTGACGGCACACGGTGGGAGGGTGAGTGAGTGAGGATGCGCCGCTTCCCTCGCCCTGTCATCCTGAGCGCAGCGAAGGACCCACTCTCACTGCGCCGTGGGCAGCCACGCTGCCGGGACAGTGGGTCCCGATCCTTCGCTGCGCTCAGGACGGGCTCCGTGCGGGATGACAGGGACGGGCCATGTGCTCCCCGCCAGCACCATCGCCGCGTCCCGCGTCCCGCCGGCCGATAGCCCTTCTCCGCCGCTGCCGCTACACTTGGTTCGAATCGAGCACGATTTCCCCGGCGTAACGCATCGACCCTGCCCGTGAGCGAAGCAGTCCCGGCGACGGCACCCGACCTCCCCTCGGCGAAGTGGCGCGCCATCCTGCGCGTCCTCAAGCGGCTGCCGCAGGCGGGGCTGAGCCGCGGCTTCGGCAGAGTGGCCGACCTGCGGATCCCGCCGCGCCTGCGGCCCCGCATCCTGGGCGCCGTCGCCGACGCGCTCGACATCGACCTGGGCGAAGCCGAGCGCCCGCTCCAGGAGTACCGCACGATCAACGAGCTGTTCGTGCGCCGCCTCAAGCCCGGGCTGCGCAGCTGGCCGGCGGGCGACACCGTGGTCGCGTCGCCGGTGGACGGCGTCGTCGGGCAGAGTGGCGTGATCGCCGACGGCCGCCTCATCCAGGCGAAGGGGCGCCACTACTCGGCCGGCGCGCTGCTCGACGACGACGCGGAAGGCGCGCGCTACCAGGCCGGCCACTTCGTCACGATCTACCTGAGCCCACGCCACTACCACCGCATCCACACGCCCCTCCCCGGCGAGATCCGCGCGGCGCGGCACGTGCCCGGCGCGCTGCTCCCGGTGAACGAGGCCGCCGTGCTGCACGTCGAGAGCCTCTTCGCCACGAACGAGCGCCTGATCACCTACGTCGACGGCGCGCTCGGGCGCGTGGCGGTCGTCGCGGTGGGCGCCTACAACGTCGGGCGCATCTCGGCGGTCTTCGACCCCGGGTGGAGCGGGACGCCGGGCGCCGCCGTCACCAACCGCAGGCACGCGGTGGCGGAGACGCGCCACTACGACCCGCCGAAGCGCGTCGACGCGGGCGGCGAGGTCATGGTCTTCCACCTCGGGTCGACCGTCGTCCTGCTGTTCCAGCCCGGAAGCGTCGAGCTGGACGCCCTGCTCGTGCCGGGCGCGGAGGTCCGCGTGGGGCAGCCGATCGCGCGCGGCGGGAGCTGAGCGCCGGGAGCTGAGCGCCGGGGGCTGGCGCGTCCGCGGTCCGCGCCGCACTAGTTGAGCGGGTCGAGCGCGAATGCGGCCGCGGGCCCGGTGGAACGCCGCCCGGGCGGTCGCGCGATGTCGACAGGAGATCGTTCTTCAATGCCCGCCGTGATCATTCCTTCACGCGGCGCCCGGCCGCGCGCCCTTCGCGCGCTCGCGGCCGCGGCCGTCCTCGCCACCGCCGCCTGCCAGGGCGGCACCGACGCCCCCGCCGTCCGCGTGGTTGGCGCCGAGCTGTCGGCCCCCGCGCCGCTCGTGCGCGCGCTCGACCTGACGCTCGACCGGCCGGCCGCCGTGACGGTGGACTACTGGACCGAGGGCGACCCGCACCTGCGCGTGCGCTCGGCGAGCGCGGAGCACCACGCGCTGCTGCTCGCCAGGCTCCGCCCGGGCCGGAGCTACCAGTACGAGGTCCGGGGCGCGGGCACGCGCGGCACGTTCACGACCGACCCGCTGCCGGCGGACCTGGCGGGAGTGTCGCTCGCCGCCACGGGCGAGCGGAGCGGGCCGCTCGTCATGCTGCACCTCTTCGACCCGGCCGGGTTCAAGGGCTACGCGGCCGTCGACAACTCGGGGCGGGTGGTGTGGTACTGGCGCACGACGGACTTCCCGTTCGGCATGGCGCGGCGGGGCAACGGGAACTTCGTGTTCCTGGACAAGGGGCGCGGCCTGCTGGAGGTCACGCCCGCGGGCCGGGTCGTCCACGAGCTGGCGCAGGACCTGGCGAGCCGCGAGCAGCACCACGACGCGATCGTGGGCCCCGACAACAGCGTGCTCTTCATCGCGTTCGACGACCGGACGGTGGACGGGGCGCGGGTGCGCGGCGAGGCGATCTGGGCGTGGACGCCGGAGACCGGCGCCGTGGTGAAGCGCTGGAGCGTCTGGGATCACTTCACGTTCGCCGACGCGCCGGCGCCCCGCGGCAGCGGGGAGTGGATGCACGGGAACGCGCTGGCGATGGGGCCGCGGCAGAACATCCTGCTGAGCGCGCACCACTGGAACCAGATCATCTCCATCACCCCCGACTGGCGGGGGGTCGAGTGGCGGCTGGGGGGGGTGAACGCCACCCTCCCCGTGCCTGACGCCGAACAGTTCTCCGGCCAGCACACCGGGCGCGAGATCGCGCCGGGGCGAGTGATCGTCTTCGACAACGGCGTGGACCGCGGCGGCTACTCCCGGGCGGTGGAGTTCGCGACCGACGGCGGCCCGGTGCGAAAAGTCTGGGAGTGGCGGCCGGCGCGGGTCAACTTCGCCACCGCCGTCGGCTCGGCGCGCCGGCTCGACGGCGGCCGCACGCTGGTCGCGTTCGGGATGAGCGCCGGCCTGGCCGGCTCCACCGGCCCGACCGAGGTGTACGAGGTGGCGGCCGACGGCACGCCGGTCTGGCATCTCGTCGTCGGCACCCAGATCCTGTACCGGGCGGAGCCGCTGGCCGCGATCGGGAGCGAGGAGGTCGTCCCGTGAGTCCCGTGAGGGCGGGCGCCCGGCCGTGACGCCCGCCTGACGCCGGCGATGCGCTGCCTCGGCCTGATCGGCGGCATGAGCGGAGTCCACGGCCGAGTACTACCGGCTGCTCGACCGCGGCGTAGCCGAGCGGCTCGGCGGACTGCCTCCCCGCTCCCGGTCTTCGACACCACCGCGCTGCACGCCGCCGCGGCGGTCGACTCCAGCCTCGGCGCCTAACGGCGGTCCGGCTCCGAGCGCAGGAGGAGGACGATCGGCAGGCCGACGCCGGCGGTGTGCCAGAGGAGCATCAGCGGGAAGCCGGGCGAGGTGATCGGGGTCGGGCGGGCGCCGCTCAGCGGGAGCACCACGTACTGCATCGCCAGCCACACCAGCACCCCGTAGGCGAGCCCGACGGCGAGCGTCCCGAAGGCGTCCGCCGTCCGGCGGCGCAGCCAGGGGAGGTTGCGGTCGGCCGCCAGGTAGAGGGCGGACCAGATGGCGGCGACGGTGAAGTGCAGCACCGCGCCGAGCGCCACCACCGCGCCGCCGCCGCGGAACGCCGACGGCCCCAGCAGCCCGCTGGCGACGAGCTGGAAGACGCGGCTGGGGACGCACGCCCGGTTGACCGCCTGGCAGTAGAGGATCGCGAAGGCGATGTCGAGGACCCCGACCACGGCGACCGACGCGACGAGCCCCGCGGCCACGTGCGCGGCGCCGCGGGGCCCCGCCACCCCACCCGCCTCGAGATCGCGGGCGCTCCCGCCGGGCGTGGGCGAGTACGCGGTGGGCGGCGAGGCGGGCTGGGAGAGGGTAGGCATGATGGCGGGCGCGTGAGGGGCGGCGTGCCGGGTGGGCGCCCACAAAAAGACGGTGGCGGCCCCATTTCCTCAAGGCCGCCACCATATGTCGCTGTTCGTCGCTGTTCGTCGCCGTTCGCGCTCGCCTAACTCTGCGGCTGCGGGACGGCGGCAGGTCCGTCCGCCTGCTGCTTCTGCCGCGCGGCCTGCGCCGCGTCGCGCGCGTCGCGCCGGCGCTGCCAGGGGCTCACCGCGGGCTGGGCCCGGCGGGCGAGCATCTCTTCGTAGTACTGCACCACGCGCTTCTGCACGGAGGCCTTGGTGTCCGTCGACTCGGCGCGGAACGGCGCGTACCGGTGATGGTCGTCGGTCGAGACGTGAAACCACCACCAGGCATCGGCGCCCGACGACGGGCGGCGCTCGACGGTGCACGTGAACGTACGACCCTGGTCCACGAACGCGAACGTTTCGCTCATTGCGGCTCCTCGGAAGTGTCTCGTAATCTAATACAATGTGCGCACTTATGGATGCTCTGTTCGAGCATTTTCTGGAACTCGGTGCGGCATCACGAGTTGCCAGTTCCGCACGAGAGACGTCCCGGGGCCGCCCGTGATGCGCTACTAGGCCAGGCCGCTCGGGCGCGCCGACGCGCAGGAATGGCTGGAGCGGCAGCGGACTCGAGCACCTGCTCCATCGCGTCGACGCGTCCGGCGGCACACCCCTGGCGTCACCCACGCCCCACCATCACGCCGAGGGGACCGACAGATGAGCGACACATGAGCACGCTGCCCGACGTCGCGCTGGACCAGCTCTTCCGCACCGCGCGGTCACACTACGCGTGGCTCGACAAGCCCGTGACCGAGGACGCGCTGCGGCAGGTCTACGAGCTCATGAAGTGGGGGCCGACGAGCGCGAACTCGAACCCGACGCGCTTCCTCATGCTGCGCTCGCGCGAGGCGAAGGAGCGGCTGCGGCCCGCGCTGGCGTCGGGCAACGTCGAGAAGACGATGGCCGCGCCGGTGACGGTGATCGTCGCCTACGACCTGCTGTTCTACGAGAAGCTGCCGCGGCTCTTCCCGCACAGCCCGAACATGCGGACGATGTTCGCCACCAACCCGCAGCTGGTCGAGACGACGGCGCGTCGCAACTCGAGCCTCCAGGGCGCGTACCTCATGCTCGCCGCGCGCGCGGTCGGGCTCGACGCCGGCCCGATGTCCGGCTTCGACAACGCCAAGGTGGACGAGGAGTTCTTCGGCGCCGGCGACGAGTGCGAGGGGTGCGAGCAGGAGTTCCTGCCGGCCGGTCACGTGCGCTCGAACTTCCTCTGCAACCTCGGCTACGGCGACGCCTCGAAGCTCTTCCCGCGGCTGCCGCGGTTCGAGTTCGGGGAAGTCTGCTCGCTGCTGTGAGACGTTAGGCTTACTCGGCCGGGACGGGCTGCTAAGGATCGACCGCAGAGGCACCGGGACACCGCGGAGGGGCACACGGACGAGGGGCCCCCGGCCGGTCGGCTTTGCCGAAGAACGATTGAACCGCGGAGGACGCAGAGGACGCAGAGGACGGCACACGGGAGGGGGTCCCTCAACGCTCTTCGGCATCTCCTCCCGGCAGGGGGGCCCTCTCTTGTGTGCCCCTCCTCTGTGTTCTCTGTGCCTCTGTGGTGGACCTCAACGCATCGTCCCGAGCGAGGGCCCTTCTCCGGTGTGCCCGTCCTCGGTGTCTCTGTGCCTCTGTGGTTCGATCCTCAGCAATGCGTCCCGATAGAGGGAGGGGGGTAAACCGGCGACTGCCGTTTGTCTGACGAACCTGTCATCGTTCGGTACTGGAGCGCACGACGACTCACTCTCACCAGGCAGCCATGCGTCTCACTCGTCTCCCACGCCGCCTCGCGCTGCTGCTCGCGCTGAGCGCCGCGGCTCCGGCGGCGGCGCAGCGGCGCCCGCAGCAGGATGCCGCGAGCGCCCCCAAGGCCGCGCCCAAGGCCGCGCCCAAGAGCTCGCCGAGCTCGGCGAAGGCCGCCGACGCCATCCGCATCCCGTTCGAGCGGATGACGCTCCCCAACGGCCTCACCGTGCTCCTCGCCCCCGACCACTCGACGCCGCAGGTAACGGTGGACGTCTGGTACCACGTGGGGTCGAAGAACGAGGTGCCGGGGCGGACGGGGTTCGCGCACATGTTCGAGCACGTGATGTTCACCGGCTCGGGGCACATCCCGTACGGCGTGCACGACCGCCTGACGGGAGGCGTGGGCGGGAGCAACAACGGCCAGACGACCGAGGACCGGACGAACTACTACGAGAACGTCCCGGCCAACTACCTCGAGACCGCGCTCTGGCTCGAGGCCGACCGGATGGGCTTCCTGCTCGACAAGCTGGACTCGGCGAAGTTCGCGGCGCAGCGCGACATCGTGCAGAACGAGCGGCGGCAGGGGATCGACAACCAGCCGTACGGGCGCGCCGGGGAGATCCTCACCGCCGCGACCTTCCCCGAGACGCACCCCTACTCGTGGTCGGTGGTCGGCTACATGGCCGACCTGCAGCGGGCCACGGTCGAGGACGTGAAGAGCTTCTTCCGCCTCTACTACGCGCCGTCCAACGCCACGATGTCGATCGTCGGCGACTTCGAGCCGGCGCAGGCGAAGGCGTGGGTGACGAAGTACTTCGGCCCGCTGCCGCGCGGCAAGGCGATCGCGCGACCGGCCGTGGCGACGCCGACGCTGACGTCGGAGCGGCGGCTGGTGTTCGAGGACCGGGTGCAGGTGCCGAGGCTCTACGTCCAGTGGCCGACCGTGGGCGCGAAGGACGACGACGTGTACGCGCTCCGCTTCCTCGGCCAGCTCCTCACGTCGTCGCGCACCGCCCGCCTGACGAAGGCGCTGGTCTACGACCGCCAGGCGGCGACGAGCGTGCGTGCCGCGCAGGACGCGCTGGAGCGCGCCGGCACGTTCGGGATCGTGGCCACGCCGCGCCCCGGCCACTCGCTCGCCGAGCTGGAGGCGGTGACCGACACGGTGATCGACCGGCTGAAGCGCGACGGGCCGACGCCTGACGAGATGGCGCGCGCCGGCGCCGGGCTGGAGTTCGCGTTCGTGAGCAGCCTCGAGTCGAGCCTCGGCAAGGCGGAGATCCTGAACCAGGGGGCCGTCTTCCACGGCGACCCGGCGTACTTCCGCACGCAGTACGCGCGGCTCCGCGCCGTCACGGCGGCCGACGTCCAGCGCGTCGCCGCCAGGTACCTCGGCCCCAACCGCGTCGTGCTGAGCGTGGTCCCGCTCGGCAAGTCCGACCAGGCGTCGAACGCCGCCGTCAGCACCAGGGTCACCGTCAGCCCCGACGGCGGGCACTACATCATGGAGTCCAAGTGATGCGCATCGTTCGCTTTCATGAACTGCTGATCCGTGGCCTCCTCTGCGGTTGCCTCGTACTGGCCGCGCCAGCCGGGGCGCAGAAGCCGGCGCCGAAGCGGTCGGCGGTCGACTACAGCGTGCAGCCCACGCCGGGGCGGGCGCCGGCGCTCAGGGTGCCGAAGTGGACGCGCACCACGCTCGCCGACGGCGCCGAGCTGGTGGTGACGGAGAAGCACGACCTGCCGCTGGTGGCGGTGCAGATCACCTTCGTCGGCGGGAGCGCCAACTTCGAGCCGGCGGACAAGGCCGGCGTCGCCAGCTTCACGGCGCAGATGCTGAGCGAGGGGACGACGTCGCGCACCGGCGAGCAGCTCTCGGACGCGCAGCAGCTCCTCGGCACGCAGATCTTCGCCGGCGTGGGCACCGAGTCGGGGGCGATGGGCTTCACGGCGCTCAAGGGCAAGCTCGACTCGGCGCTGGCGCTGATGGCCGACATGCTCGTCGACCCGAGCTTCCCCGCCGACGCGCTGGAGCGGCTGCGGGCGCGGGCACTGGTGGGGCTGGCGCAGGCGAAGGAGCAGCCGAACGCGATCGCGGCGAACGTGTTCGCGAAGGTGCTGTACGGCGACGAGCACCCCTACGGCCGCGTGACGAGCGAGCGGAGCGTGCGCGCC
>Ga0126308_10000916_pt1 | contig 10962 bp, 11 predicted proteins | sample Plot55_FD_92533 | JGI IMG/M metagenome (GOLD analysis project Ga0126308, IMG submission 92533) | Serpentine soil microbial communities from UC McLaughlin Reserve, CA, USA - Plot55 | ecosystem: Environmental > Terrestrial > Soil > Grasslands | place: USA: UC McLaughlin Reserve, Lake County...
ATATCAGTCAAGGTTAAGGGAAAAGAAATTCATGTTGAAAACTTTTTTGGAGAGAGATCGCCTAGAATTTCTAAAATTATTGGCGAAGATACAAAGGTCAAAGTCCTAGCAGAAGATGTCTTAGTCGAAGGACCTAGTCTAGAAGATGTCTCGCAGACAGCGGCAAATCTCGAGTCCTCCACTAAGGTAAAAAATAAAGATCAGAGAGTATTTCTCGATGGTTTGTATATTTATGGACGCGAGGAAGGATTTAAGTAAGCAAGTTAATAAAAGGGAAACCTTTTAGTTTGGCGTTCATTCTTAATATTTAATTGTTACAAAAAATTTTAAAGGACATAAAATAAGTCCTGCAGTATGTACGTTGCTAATTAAGTGTTAGTAATGGAAGTAAACATTTATTTTGTGCTTGATTTTGCTTTATATTGCGCCGCTGTAGCTCAGCATGGTAGAGCAAATTCGTAGACATTATTCTACTACGGAGCTTATCTGGCTGTTAACCAGTGGGTCATCAGTTCGAGTCTGATCAGCGGCGCTCTTAAATCATATGGTCATTACACGCTTTCTAGAACTAAAATAAAGAAAAATCTTATCCCACTATTATGGACTGCGTTGTAATTTGATAAGATAACAATTCTCAAAATGAGATGAACGTCCGAACTTTACGAGTATAAGTGAATCTATGAATGCTGGAAAATACTTTATTAGAATGCTATTACATCCAACGAAATTGCATCAGCGAGCAAATCAAGATGTTTATTTGCCACTACATAACCATTCTTTATTTCACTTGGAAAAATCCATCTATTAGAAGATGTAAACAGTCTTTCTTTTCTCATGCGTGATTCGAGTTCTTCTATATCTAGCTCCTTCTCTTCAAATTGTTCTGTATCTGTGTGTTTTATTGAAAGTAAAATCTTCTTAATTAGTACTCTTTGACCATACCTCTGTGAGTGATCTCTGGCGTTTTCGTCTATATCGACAAGTTTGATTTTTATTTGAACTTTGTTTAATGCATCCCTGCTAGTGAGAAGCCGATCATCAACAAATCTGTCATAGCTCATACGCTTATCTAACTCACTTATTATAGTATATTAATGAAGCCATCTAGCTCTCATTCTCTTCTGTCAGACGATGGTTCAAAATCATAATATACAGAACCATCTTGAGTAATCCCGCAACTCGTCATTCTTACCTCAATTCCTTCGCGTAATAATTCGCCAGAGATTGCCCCAACAATTCTAATGCCTGCCAAATCTACAACACCAAATGTGCCTCGACTGTTATTAACATGCGATGTTGTGAATTCAAGTAAAGTTCCCACTGTTTCAAACTTTTTTAGCTCTGTTTTTGCAAAACAGTTAGAACAAAAATAGGAAGGAGGCCACACTTTCCTGCTACATGAATTGCAGAAAGTTATTCTAAATTGACCTTTGGCAAGATAATCTATGAAATCTTTCAATTTTATCAGACACTTAGTACGATGACGGTTGAAGATGTTCCAGCCGCGGCTAGATTGTGAACTAAACCTATATCACATCGATGGACTTGTCTTTTACCTGCTCTTCCTGAAAGTTGTGCGACTATTTCAGCAGTTTGGGCCACACCGGTCGCACCGACTGGATGACCACAGCCAAGTAGTCCCCCACGAGGATTAATTGCAATTTCTTGTTGGTTAACAAATGTTCCGCCTTTTCCCTTAGGAACAAAACCTAGGTCCTCATATCCTAATATTTCTAGAATGGTAAAAGCATCATGTAGTTCTACAACATCAACCTGGCTTGGAGTAACTTCAGCCATATCATACGCTTCTCTGGCGGCTATTTTCGCAGTACCTATTCCACATAGATCCTCAGTCATTTTACTGAAACTTGCAGAATTTGTTTGCTGTCCTATTCCTTTTATCCAAACAGGAGTTTCTATTAACTGCTTGGCTTTATCTTCTGCTAATAGCAATATCGCTGAAGATCCCTCACATGAAACTGAGCAATCCAATAGCTTCAGGGGGGCTACTATACTTCTGGAGTGCATTACATCTTCTAGGGTCACCGCTTTGTTAAATAATGCATTTGGATTTTTTTCAGCGTTGATGTGATTTTTTACAGATACCATTGCCAGTTGCTCTTCAGTGGTTCCATAACGACGCATATGGGCTTTCGCAAATAGAGCAGCCCACTGTACCGGAAATGTGAATGCTCCACGTGTTATATCCCATGTTAGTCTGTTTCCAGGACTATCAGCTTTTTCTGCTCCGATAACCAAAACAGAATCACAGAGGCCTGATGATATAGAACAAAAGGCTGAAACCACTGCGTTTGTTCCAGAATTGCAAAGGTTATCCACACGGTATGAAATTTTTGGCTTTATACCTAGGTACTCGCATATTATACTTGAACTATATTGGTCGATACAGCAGCTTGAAAGAATTACACCATCTATGTCCTCTTTATAGATAGCGCTGTCTTTCAAAATATCTATACATGGCTGACATGCTAATTCGAATATTGATAAGTTTGAATCTTTTGTGAATTTATTGCTTTGAGAAGAGATTATGGCTACCTTACGCACATCAGAATGTTGAGAGCATTGTCCTAATTGAACTTTCTGCATCACCGACTGGATTGATCTGAATGATTGGCAGAGTTATCCCACATGATACAAACCGCTCTAATGACTTAATACAATCTTCACAAGTCCCTGAGATAGTTAACGAATCTAACATTTTATCAGATACATTTTTGGCTGCTGCATCTAATCCCTCTGATGTATACTTAGTGGTAATATGATTTACCTGATCACTAAATCCATTCTGTGACAAGAATTTGTTATAATATCTTCCTACGGATATATAAAATGCAAGTGTTTTGGCAGCCCGTTCCCGTGCCTTTTGTGGTTGCGTATTTGAAATGGCAGCTATAAATACGCATGCAATTTCAAATTCTTTATTATGTCGATTTGTATTTGATTTTATAGCTGAAACCGTTTCTTTCAATTCATCTATGGGCCGAAGATAAAGTAGGATGCCATCTGCTAATTCTGTTGCCAAGGATATCATGTTTTTATTAATTGCTGCTATGAAGATCGGTATCTTCTGTCTTGGTGGTTTGTAAAGTAACTTGAAATTCTTTATAGTGAAAAACTTGCCTTTGTAATTTACTTCATCTGCTTTTACCATCAGCTTTAAGCATTCTATGTATTCCCGCATTCTTGCAAGAGGTTGTTCGAATTTCAATCCATGCCAATTTTCGACTATGGCAGGTGTACTCGCCCCAAGACCTATGATTGTCCTGTTGTTTGAAAGAAGGTCTAATGTAGTAGCAGCCATTGCTACTGTTGCAGGTGTTCTAGCGTATATGCTAATAATCGAACTGCCCAATTTTACCTTTTTTGTTTTCTGACTTAACGCGCCTAACGAGGCAAAAGCCTCTCGGCCCCATGATTCTGGAACCCAAATTGAATCTACATTGTATTTCTTGTCAGCTAATGTAGAGCATAAAAGAACATCATCCATAGAAAGCAAAGTACCGAGGTTATAGGCTATCCTATAACCTACCATGTTACATATCAACGACCTGTATCTCTTTTGCTGCCTCCTCGATATCCTTATGCGAGTCGATCGAACGCCAGACGGAGTTCTCATATGTTACTGCTTTTAATTTGTTTTCTTTTGCCATAACAGGCAATGCTGTGACTTCAATGTTGCCATTTTCAGGTAAATACTTGAATACATCCTTTGTGAAATAATATACACCTGCATTAATCCACCTGTCTTTGATCTGCGGCTTCTCTACAAATCCCAAAACATATGAATTCTTGTCTAATTCTACTATTCCAAAAGGACTTCTTAAAGGAACTAGTGCCAAAGCAGCGGATTGTCCGTTATTTAGTCTTGTTGGATCTAAATTTGTTATTATATCGCCATTTATCAAAAAGAACCCTTTCTCCGAATTAGAGTCCAAAAGACTTTCTGAATTTTTTAATGCTCCTCCCGTTCCTAACGGCTTCTCCTCCACAGCATACCCAACCTTAACTCCAAGTCTCCTACCGCTGCCGATATAATTGATGATGAGTTCCTTGAGATGTCCTACGCATATTATAATTTCATCGATACCATACTTCTTGAACCATTTTATTTGCCATTCTATGATAGGTACATTTAGAACTTCAATCATTGGCTTTGGTCTCTCATCTGTTAAAGGTTTAAGCCGTTTCCCAAAACCGCCAGCCAAAATAACAGCCTTCATTACTCCCAGATCAGCTAATTTCTATAAAAAGTATCCTATTTTTTATAATTGTCATAACTTTAATAAGCCCTGCAGTATGTATCATATCAATTCATGTGCATCGCCTCCAACAAGAATTACTGTATGATATGACAACCTTATCATTACGACACACATGGTTACCAATATTAATAATAATAAAATAATAACCTACAGCATTACTTGCCTTCTCTGTATCAATATACTCAGATTTAATAAACCTGCATTATAACAGTCTTACGTGGAGGTAAATTCTCTTCTTTACTCAGTAATAGAAGAAATAGGGAAAGAGAAAATTCAAATCGATCTCACCTCAAACATTGGATTATCGAAAATGTACATAGACGTGGTGATGCAAAAATCAATATCCAAATTACGTTCATTCCCTGACGAGGAAACTTTAGGCATATTATGTGAATCATTACTACACTTCTTTCTTACTATTTGCACGCTTCCTTCTGAAAGAAAAATAAAAATTAATAATTTTACTATGCTTGACCTTGTAATACCTAATCTACGAAATTTAAAGAAGTATCCTCATAGATCGCTTATTATTCAGGTGATAAAAAATAAAAATGAATTGAACAGAATGAAACAGGTAGATGTTCTACAACCTTATAAGAACAATATCTGGATTATATCTGTCAACCCATTAGGACAAAAATACAGAAATTACACTTTATATCAAGGAGAGAAATTGTATAATTTCTCAGACATCTTATTAGATATACATTTCTTTTTGAAAGATGCCGGAGATAGGAGTTTTACGTTTTTACCTTCCTAATATTATATCTATATTTACGCTTTTTTTAATCGATGTTCCAATAGTTTTGTACGTTAGATTCTTAAGTCTAGGTATTACACACAGAATACATACATTGCTCAATTCCTGAATCACTGACACCAAGTTCTTCTCTACGATTCCAGGTCTCTGTGGCATTCCATTGATTATAATGCCCTGTATACTCAATCCATATTCTCTGCAAGTTTTTACCGTAAGAAGCGTATGATTTATTGTGCCTAATCTAGATCTAGCGACAATGATAGTTGGCAAGTTCAAAGCTCTTGCGAGGTCAGCAACATATGCTTTCCTTGTCAATGGCACCATAATTCCTCCTACTCCTTCGACAATCATGAAGTCATGCTTTGAGGCGAGATTATGAAATGCCTTTACAGAATCGGCTATACTCGGCGTACTTTGATTTGATATTCTAGCAGCCACTACAGGTGCTGCTGGTATCGCATAAAAAAAAGGATTTATTTCTTGGTCTGAATCATGTACTTGAGCTGCCTTAGCCAAGATTGCAGAATCAGTCGATTTATATTTTTTTGAAAAGATTTTTTCAGCGGTGGCAAAGGGTTTCATCACACCGACATCTATTCCCTCCCTTCGCATTAGCCATGCTAATGCTGCTGCAATCATTGTTTTCCCTACATTTGTGTCTGTTCCCGTTATAAATATACCAGCCATAGGAATATTACTGGAGTAACCATTATAGCATTTAATTGAAATTAGATAATGCTGATAAGGAATTTGTCTGGCACCCCTATACGCAGATGAACGATTGGAGGAAGGGCAATAACAAAATAATCGTCCGTGGAAAAGGCTTTCACCTTATCGATGAGAGCGGCAAGAAGTATTTAGATGGAATAGCAAGTATGTGGTGTAATGTATGGGGCCACGGTAAAAATGAAGTAGTAGACAGAATGACACAACAGCTTCAAAATCTTCAACACTCTACACTATTTGGATTGGCTAATGCTCCTTCCATTGAACTTGCAAAAAAAATCTTGAATATGGCAAAAGGAATGGATAAAGTATTCTATTCTGACAATGGTTCTACTGCTATTGAGGTCGCAATGAAAATGGCACTCCAATACTGGCGTAACAAAGGAAAGTATGGGAAAAAAAAATTCATTTCATTAGAGCATGCATATCATGGCGATACGGTTGGAACTATGTCAGTAGGATACATCTCAAAATTCTTTGCAGCGTATAAACCTCTTTTATTTAAGTCATACACAGTTCCTAGTCCTTTTTTCTATGAAAGTCAGTATAAGAATTGTTCAGACTTTGAACAAGATTGTCTTGAAAAGACAGAAAATCTTCTCAAGCTACATGCATCGAAATGTTCCGCTCTTGTGATGGAGAGCGGGGCCCAGATAGCAGGAGGAGTAATTATTTACCCTGACGGTTATCAAAAAAAAATTTCTGAACTTTGTAAAAAATACGATGTTCTATTAATTCTAGATGAAATTGCGACCGGATTCGGAAGATTAGGAAGTATGGCAGAATATATCTCGCAAAGATCGTTTCCTGATATTGCTTGTTTTGGGAAAGCGCTGACCGCAGGTTATTTTCCTCTTGCTGTCACTTTAACATCTAATAAAATCTTCGATCAGTTTCTCGGGGAATATTCTCAAAATAAACAACTCTTTCACGGACATACTTTTACTGGACATCCTGTCGGCTGCACCGCTGCACTGGAGAATATAGTTCTATATAAAAAACGCAATTTAATTCATCATATTAAAGATAATGGCAAATATCTAAAAAAACGCCTACGCGAATTTGAAAAATTCTCTATAGTTGCTGATATTCGTTGTAAGGGGCTCCTAGCTGGGATTGAGTTAGCAAAAAATGGTAAGCCTGTACAAATCCTCAAAGATAAGAATGAAGTTAACTATTTTGTCATGAAGGAGTCATTAAAGATGGGTGTATTCTTGAGAGCTTTGGGAAATATAATGATTGTCATTCCACCTTTAGCGATTGACAGAAGCGATCTGGAAAAACTGCTAGATGCCCAATTCAAGTTATTGCAGAAAATAGAAGAAAGAGTTTAATCAAGTTTTGAAAGCTAATTGACGAAGTTCTTTATACAATGTTGCCTTTGAAATACCAAGACTTTTCGCTATTTTTGAGCGAGGCTGATTTTCTACGAGTAATTTGATTAAATTATCTTTATCCAGTTTTTTTCGTGGCCTTCCGATGCCTTTGCCTCCCTCCTTTGCTCGTGCCATTCCATCTTTTGTTCGCTGTACTAACATCTCTCGTTCTCTTTCTGCAACCCATGTCAGTATGCCGATCATCAATCTTCTGATACTTGGTTCTGTAGTTTGCAGAAAAGATTCTCTAGGTGAGCATGAAATAAGAGGTGCATACTCTTCAATTGTTTTTATGGCATCAAGTGTATCCCAAAAAGTCCTGCCTACACGTGAAAGCTCATATACCAAGACTGCGTCGACAGGTGCACTCTTCACAAGCTCTAATAGATCTCTGAATCCATAACGAGCGATAGCGGGGATCTTTCCACTGATCGCCGAGTCTTCAAAGAAGTCTAGTATTTGGTAATTATGTTCATAGGACCATTTTTGTAAAGCCATTTTTTGGTTAAGAACTGTTTGTTCTTCAGTGCTTACTCGTAGATATGCTAAAGCATACTTCACGTTATATCTCATCATTGAATGTTTAACTGTGACATTGTCAAGAATTTATGATAAAGCGTTCAAAAAGGGTGTTGATATTAAACAAGCTATTTTGTGTTCAAACGTCTAAATTATAGGTATAAAAAAGGTACTATTTTTCAGACGGTCTAAATATGGGTCGTTTTTTAAACCATCTTTCAGAATAAAGGTAACTACGGAAATCGTTGTAATGACTGTTCTCAAAGCATAACTGAATATAGTAATTGCTTTTGTTCTGCTAATTTAGATCACTATTGGGAATTCATATCCTAGAGGATTAAGGTAGGGGCTTTTACACCATTTTTTTGGCAATTATTGATAGATGGTCATCTTCAAAAAAATAACATGAATATTTCTAAATTCGAAATTTGAAATTATTATTCTATTCTATTAGATAAGGCCAAAGGTTATTTACCCGTCTATAACATCTTCATTTCAATGTCTGATTCTATGTTCATAAGATGTATTGCAGAAAGGATATTAAACAAAGGAGCGGATATTACATTTGATGAGTCTAGGCAACTGCTTTCAACAAATGATATTGTGACTTTATCATATTACGCAAACGCTATTACAAGGAAATTTAATGGAGATAAGGTTGATGTCGAGTCTTTAATAAATGCAAAGTCTGGAGGCTGTCCAGAAGATTGCTCCTTTTGCTCTCAATCATCTTTCTATGACAGCGGCATTACTAAATATCCTCTTTTACCAAAAGAACAGATATTAGAGAAGGCGGAGATAGCCAAACAAAACGGATCCTCAAGTTTTTGTCTTGTCTGCGCTTATAGGTCTCCTCCAGAGAAGGATTTCTTTCAGATTTGCGAAATAATTCAAGCAATCAAGAGTAATATAGACATTGAAGTAAACGTATCCCTTGGATTTATGACTGCTCACAGGGCCCGCAAGCTAAAGTCATTAGGCGTAAAGCGTTACAATCATAATTTGGAAACATCAGAAAGTTATTTTTCTCAAATTTGCCGGACTCATGATTTTCATGACAGATTAAATACCGCAAGAATCGTAAAGTCTGAGGGACTTGAACTGTGTTGTGGCGGTATAATAGGAATGGGCGAATCTCCATTACAGAGATTGGAACTAGCATTTTCGATTGCTTCCCTTAAACCTAACGAGGTTCCGTTAAATATTTTAATACAAAGAGGAGGAACTCCTCTTCAAAATTTACCGTCTCTTCATCCTATGGAGATTATAAAAACCATTGCGATCTGGCGTTTTATCATTCCCAAAACGATTCTAAAGATCGCCGGAGGAAGAGAGGTTCACCTTAGGGATAATGAAAGAATCGCTTTAAAGGCAGGTGCAAACGGTATAATCACAGGTGGATATCTAACCACAGCCGGAAACTACTCTGAGAAAGATATTTTAATGATAAGAGAGATTGGCCTCGAGGTATAACTATTTAGAAAAAGAGCTAAATAAGCTCAAAAGGCAAAATATATATCGTACATTAAAATCCGTTAGTATTCACGGTTCTACTGCGACGGTCAATGGTAAAAAAGCCGTTCATTTTTGTTCTAATGATTATCTCGGATTGTCACAAAATAAACAAGTTCTAAGAAAAACAATAAAACAATTTAGACAGATATCGCAATGTAGTTCACGGCTCATCGCTGGCAATGATCCCAAAATTATACAACTCGAAGAACAACTGTCAAAACATCGTGGAACTGAGTCTTCCTTAGTATTTCCGACTGGGTATATGGCAAATCTTGGAGCCATCACAGCTCTTGCTGATAAAAATTCGACAATTTTTAGCGACGAATTGAATCATGCAAGTATAATCGATGCTTGTATATCAAGTCGTGCAAAGATTAAAGTATTTCGACATAACGACACTGATTGCCTTGAGAGATTGATGCAAAATTGTGTTGGTAAAAAAATTGTAATAACAGAAGGCGTATTTAGCATAGATGGAGATATATCACCGCTACGCAAAATATGTAATATTGCCAAAAATAATAATGCTATAACAGTGGTTGATGATGCTCACGGTGATTTTATTCTTGGTTCATCGGATTCTTTTTCTGGAACAACTTGGCATCTAGGTGTGAATGACTTAATAGATATACACATCAGCAGTTTGAGTAAAGCTTTGGGCTGCTTTGGCGGATATGTCGCAACATCGAGAACAATTAGGGAGATATTTATTAACAAATCCCGCCACTTTATCTATACCTCTGCTTTACCACAACATCTATGTATGTCTGCATTATCATCAATTTCTCTTGCTAAAAAAGGTAATTTACAGAAACGTCTGTTTTCTAATATTGAGATGTTTTCTAAAGGACTAAAGAAAATCGGCTTTATAATAAGCAATTCGACTACTCAAATAATTCCTATCATGATTAGAAATGATAAATTAGCGGCGGAATTCTCAGATGAATTACTTAAAAATGATGTTTTTGCTCAACCTATTAGATATCCGACTGTGAAAAAAGGATCGGCATGTCTTAGAATATCTCTTACTTCGTTACATAAAAAGAACCAGCTCTTTCACGCATTAAACGCGTTAGAGAAAACAGGTAAGAAGTATAATATTATTTAATTTCATTAAGACCGGAGTGTCTGTAGTATACAATGTATAAACTAGTATATACATCCAGAATTTGTTTTGCCCGTATTTATGACCCGGCGCGTTAATATATTTGAAATCTGTTTTAATGGCATCTTTTGTCATAATTTTTGCTATGTAATTTGAGTACTCTAAATTCAAATAAAAACTGAGAAAATGTCTTAAGTTATTGATACTATGACGAGTCTCTTTATCAATTATTTCTATTACCTTTATGTAAATGTTATTAAAAAAATTAAATCATCCTCCATACAATAGATATATAGCTCATAACACTGATACTATTAAGGATATTTGGATTTTATTTGTAACTTAGCCTCCAGTCGTTCTTTCGTCCAAGGCTTATACTATGATAAACCAGATTTAGGAAACTATATGAAATCTTTACTGTTATCATTTATGACTTGCTAATTGCATCAATTAAGGTCGCCAAGACATCTGTAAGGGGTGTCAACAATGTTCTTCGACTTTCAGTATGATTTTACTATGTGTCTGGTTATTTTAAAGAGGTTTTGCTCAGCTCACCAAAGTATCAAAATTTTGAATTTTAAAATGTAGTAATAGAGGTGTGCGCTGACTAATTTTTGCTAACTGATTATACACCTATGTATTTCTAAACTCGAGTTTAGAAATACATTAAATAACAAC
>Ga0126308_10000917_pt1 | contig 10961 bp, 9 predicted proteins | sample Plot55_FD_92533 | JGI IMG/M metagenome (GOLD analysis project Ga0126308, IMG submission 92533) | Serpentine soil microbial communities from UC McLaughlin Reserve, CA, USA - Plot55 | ecosystem: Environmental > Terrestrial > Soil > Grasslands | place: USA: UC McLaughlin Reserve, Lake County...
ACACCCTTGACATCACGCAACTCGCCGTTTGTATCGGCAACACTGATGGCGGGGTCTTTGCCCATGCGGCACGAGCAGAGCTGATGAGCGCTGATCATCGGCTGAGCGCCGTTGATGATCGGTTGCTTCTGGACTGAATTGATGTAGCTTTCAAGATTTTGACCTCGTTTCCAGATAAGCTGCTGGTGCGCGAGACTTACCATGACCTCTTCGGCTCCGGCCGCTGCGTGGATCCGGATGGCTTCAGCCGCGGCGTGGCGGAAGTTCTTCTGGTCTGTTTCGTCTGAAAGCTGATAGATAGACACCGAGTTGCCCGTCTCGTCTATTGTGATCTGACCATGTCCTTTGTCGCGCAGGAACCAGATGAAAGTGCTGATGTAAGGAACCTTGGTCATCATCTCCTTGTGCTGTTGCCCGGTGACCCAAGGAATTACAGAGGCCACAAAGCCTGGTCCAAAGGCTGGAATCTCCATGTAAAAGCCGAAGCCATCGCCGGTGTTGGTGAACTGTTCACAGTTGGTGGTCATCGGCGAGCCCCACCATCCTTTTTGCTTCTCTTTGTAGACTCCATAGACGGCCCCGCCAGGCTGCACGCGGAAAAACTTTCCGACGTTCGGGCCGCCGATGCCGCTGCGAAGCAATAGTGCTGGAGTTTCCAGAGACCCACAGGCCGCCACGACCTGACGCGCACGGATGGTTAGTTGGGTTTTCCGTCCCTGCGGATCAGCATAGGTCGCCGCGACGCCGGTTGTTCGTCCCTGCTCGACAAGAATGCGATCAGCGCGGCAGTGAACAATGATTTGTGCACCATGTTCGTAAGCGTCGCGCAGGAAGGTGCGCCGCGCGGTCCGCTTGCCGCCGGTCTGATCGCCGAAACCGGTGTAGCCCGCCATCAATGGCTGGAACACTTTCGGATCCCAATTCACGAAGGTTCGTCTACTAAGATAACCAAGCTTATGGCAGCCTTCGCTCATGCGAAGGTTTTGTGAATTCCAGATGGCGGTTTGCTGGTTGGCTTGAATCCGTTCTAAAACGTTATCGATGTAGCGCTCGAACTCCGGCGTGTCGACGCCCTCAAGTCCGTATTGCTGCGCCCAATCCTGCCGGACCAGATCAGGCGTCCGAACGCAATTCATCCAGTTGATTTCCGTTCCCCCTCCCAAAGATCCCCCAGCCAGGATAAGAACATTGCCGTCGGCGGTAGGCGTGGCTCCGCCCCTGTACCAGAGATGCCTGTAGCCCCATAGTTCAAGTTGATGAAAGTCGGCTGCGTTGTAGTGGCCACCCGCCTCGAGTACCACAACGCGGCGACCTTGCATCGCCATCTTGCAGGCGATCACTGCGCCGCCAGCTCCGGAGCCCACAATGCAAACATCTGCCTCAAACGTTTGATTATCGGCAGTCGGCGTGACTGTCTTGATCTCCTTCGGCTTGTCGGGCGGGACACTCACTGGTCCCGGATAGTTGAGCACTTCCCAATTCGGGTTTTGTCCTCGTGGAGAGCCATAGGTCACCATGTTCCGATCAGGTATGGGGTTCTCGGGCAGCCCGTATGTCAGCAGCACTGTCTGCTTCTGGTAAAAAGCCACCCCTGCGCCCGCTTGAGGCGAGGATCCGGAGATTTGCGTAAGAATGTTTTCGCGTTGGTTCTGAGTTGCTTTGACGAAGCCCTTCGCTGCCAATGCGTCGAGGAGGCCCACCAAACCTTGATATAGTTTTGGCGGAACATCTTCCCTTAGATTTTTAGCGAGCACGCAGTCGACGCCAAGGTCCGAGGCGGTGCGTGCCCAAAAGCTGGTTGGATCGTTCGCAACTTTGATTGACGGGACGAAGGTGTCACACAATGCCTGGAGGACCGCACGTTGGGTTTCATTAAGTTCGGAATTCATCTTGCAGCCTCTTTCTCCGCATCTCTAGCCCCTTTTCCTAAACTAAGCTTGGCGATATGGACCAGGCTGGCTCTCCTTGAGGACGATCTTGATGCACCGGTGTATCCGTGCTTTGAAACCCGATACCAAGAGCCTGACCTGTGCCTCCGGCGACTGCGGCCAAACCGGAAAATGGGAACTGCCGGAGAAACTCTGAATGCCTCTCGCCCCTTCGAACTTCCCTGTACCTTGTGCGATCACCTGACAACTAACTACCCAGAACATCGCGCCGCCTTTTCTCATCAGAAGGGTCTTCGCGATGGCCGCACCAACCGTCACAAGCGAGCTGCCGTCGCCGAAGTCAAAGCTATTCCGCGCAAAGCCCACATCATTTGAATTCGGGTAAATAACGGGGAGCTCGTCGAAGGGCTTCGGCTGTTCAGGAGGCCATTGGAGCGTGTCACCTAGCCGAGAGAGGTCGACGGGAAGCGCCGCCAGGATTTCGCTTCTCGGTATCTTCTTGCCAGAAAAATCAGTCAGGTATCCTTGCGATGCGAAGAACGGAGTCTTCCCCTGGACTCCGACGTCTTCCAGTGTGACGTTGTCCTCACTACCGAACACGAGAGTGTGTTCCGCGGAGGTAATAGCAAGCCGCGGGTACTCGATCGCAATGGTGCCGCTAGAGGTGTCAGCCGAACTGCGCGGGCGTTGATAATTTTCTGGCTCCTCTGGAGAGGAGTTATGACTGTGACGGCTACACCCACACAGTTTGAACTCTTCGTAAGTTTTATGCTCCGTCTTGGCGCTGCTGTTTTGCATCATTTCCTTGCCTCAACATGACAGGACTGCTCCGCGCAGTTGCGACGGTTAACAATACCCGCCGCTCGATGCGATGCGGCGCGGCCATTCCTCACTACTAATCAGGCGTCACCCCAGACCGCGCTTACTGCCGCGACTGGGCGGCCGACGTTGCTCTGGGGCCGCCTCACCAATTGCTGAGTCGTAGTCTTCCGACTGCACGCCCGCTTCTTCGTCAGCTAGTTCCTCGCCTTGATCATCCTTGAGAACAATCTTGGCATAGGTCCCGACAAGTGCTTTAAAGCCCGCTCGCAGAAGGCTGATTTGCTCTTTAAAAGTTTCGGGCCAGGAATCGAAATAGCCGCTGCCGACGTAGGTCGCCACACCTCTGGCCCCTTCGTATTTGCCTGTTCCCTGAGCAATGAGACCGATGCTGCCCACCCAAAATTGGGCGCCACCATTCTTCGTTCTCGTGATCTTCGGGATTGAAGGTCCGGCAGTCACAAACGAATCCTCGTCGTCGTTGAAGTAGTAGGCTTGCTTCGAGTTCCTGATAACGTTTGTCTCCGCAGGATCCACGGGCGGCTCATCGAAGGGCTCATCCTGTTCGGGGGGCCAAAGTCCTGTCTGGTCGAACTTCGTTGGATCGACGGGGAACGTCGTCGCAACTCTGGTTCCAGGCAAGACATTGCCCTGAAGGTCAGTCAAAGGACCGTGCGAGGAAAAATACGGCGCGTTGTCCGGTCCCTCGAGCGCTATATGTTCGTCGTTATTGAACGCCAGGACATGCTCGATCGGCCCGTTTGCGATATTCGGGTGCTCGATACCGTTGCCGGCGCCGTTGCCACCGATAGCGTGGTAGATTCGATCGAGTGCTTCGCGTATGGTTTCGCTTTTCGTAGCCATTTATGTCTGCCTCCAATCTCTTGACTCCTTTTAGGAGTTCGTTAGCTCGAACCAGTTAGTATTTCGAAGTCTTACTTCTACGGTAGTTTCTTCACCGCCTCTGCTACCCTGTCGAGCGCTTCACTCACGCTCTTGGCGTCTGGGGTCTTCGGCACCTTCGCCTTTTTCTCAACTTCATCAGCTATCTTGTTGAGACGCTCGGTTATGGTGGGGTTGTTTGTGGCCATTTTCTTTGCCTCCCGGTTGAATTGAGTGCTCTTTGCGACAGACACTTCGTCTTTTCGCCGCGAGCACGCAGATATTTCTTCAGACATACAAGTGGAACCGAATTGCGTGACCACCTAGTGCAACAACGCTTCGCCACAACCTCTCAGAGTCGGTTTCGAATCTCCTTCAGGACTGCAATCTGATCCTCTTCGTGTCTGGCTTCCTCCCTCTCATAACGAGCCAGCACTTGGTAATAGACGCGCAAGTACTTCTTATCCTTTTCGGGGAAACCCAACAGTATCTGATTGTGTCTGTAAGGAGGCTTTGGAGGATCCGGGTTTACCGGATATTCCTTCCAAGGACCTGGAATCTCGGTCTTTCGGTCAGAGAGTTTTTGTATAAACTCAGCGACCTTCCAGGCAGCGAAAGCGTCGCCCGTAATGTTGTCGTGGACAAGCTCTTCCGCTTCTGGGAAAGCTGTCTCATAGTCGCGCTTGACAAAAAGGATCTTGTAGCGGACTAGCTTGAGCATGTCGTCGCTCAGGTCTGTGTCGTTCATGTTTATCGTCTCCTTCAGGTTTCTCTCGGCATCATGCTTGACGCCATTGTCGGTTGAAGAATTTGCAAGACTACTTTCGAGTCCGCTTTGATTGCCCGGAGCCTCGCCGGAAATTTCAGTTGTATTGCCAACTACTCGATCGCCTGGACCCTCCGCGGATGCCTGGCCCAGAATGCCCACTTCACCAGAGGTCTGGTTCGTACTACCTAACATGACATCCATTCCTTCGTCGGCGACTCTCTGCACGCCTTGCATAGACCTAACGAACAAGTCCATGCTGTATACGAACACCGACAAGGGGAGCATCATCATCTGGCCAAGGAGCTGTATCAGACCGATCGAACCGCGCTTCGTGTCCGCCCACTCGTCGGACCTCGCAACTTGCTGTCGAGACCCTTCCACGCGATTGTTCATTAATGTGTTTTCACTCCTTTTAGCCTGTCTGTCCTTGCGCGTCAGCGAGCACGGCCCGTCGCCAATAACAGCAACGCTCCGCATGCAACGAATGCGACCGCGTTGATCCTTCCCGCCCAATCGCTTCCGACAAGCGAACTCGTCACTCGCGGCAAAGCGAAAGCGACTGCCACGAGCAGCAGAAGCATAGCGGTGACGATCGCGCCAGAATTTTTCTGTCGCTGGTGCGAAGCTGTTTCCGGCACACGCAACTTCACTCGAGTACTACCTTCGGATGCGAGCGTGAGTGCCTGATCCATCTTTTGAGGCATGCCCATCATCAACGCTGCATATCTATCGACGTGATCGCCGAGATGTTGAAAACTAAACATCTCACGCATCCGCGCGGCGCTCTCAAGTAGACGAGCCTCCTGCAACCCCTCCAGCAGCGGGTCTGTTTCGGGGGAGAGCTGCTGCGCCATTCTCGTGATGGCGAAGAGACCTCGACAAAAAGAGGGCAGGTGTAACTGCGGCACATACCCGCATTGAATCGCCGCTTGCCAGTGCACGACGAGGTGCTCGATAAGCTGGTTAGAGTTGTCATCGCTGTACCAACCGCTATCGCGGAAAGGCACGACTTGACGAAAACGGTGCCGGAGGTCTTCATGCGCGGCCGCTGGTCCATCACCTCTCACTTCTTTGAGGAGACACGAGCAAGCCTGGTCCGGACGGTCGCTCGCTGATGCGATCAGGTAGTTCCAAAGGTTTGCTTGCGACTCGCCCGGCAGGCTGGAGAACACGCCGCCTGTGAAGGCGATCTGCCTATCGGAAATAACTGCGACATTCCCGGCACACGGGTCGACAGGAAAGATGTGGCCCATCAGTGCCTGTCTTAACCATGCTGAACAGAGCAGTCGAGCAACTCCTTGCCGGTCCAAGACCCCGTTCTTTTTATGCGACATGCTCGTCAAGTGTTCAGTTGTCAATATCGATGGCGTACAGAGAGCGCCCATAACTTCGGGCACACGGACCATTTCAAAGTCTTCCACGTCGCGTCGAAGCGTCTCAAATGCCTTTGCTTCGCAAGTGAGATCAACCTGTCGACGGAGCTCCGCAGCGAAATCAGCTATAGCGCCGTTGTAGACGCCGCCACGCGCTGGACCCTCGATCACCATCTCGAGCAGTTCCAGCAGTTCTAGATCGCAGAGCAACTGCGCAGTAGCTTCGGGGCGGACCAGCTTAACCACTACCGGCATGCCGGTCTGAAGCAGGCGCGCATGGTGCAACTGGTGTAGCAGCCGCGACGCGAAAGGTTCTTTTTCAAACGAAAGAAAAGCCTCCTCCGGCGCACATCCGATCTCACGCTTGATCAACTGACTCACGTTCGCATCAGACATCGGAGGTGAATCGTCTGTTATGGCTTCGAGCTCGAGACAATCGGCAGCCGCTAAAAGATCGACACGCGTCGCAAGGTAACGCCCGAAGGCCGAGAAGATGGGCCCAAGTTCGCCGAGCGCAAGACGAAGTTTGACGCCAAGGCTCGCCTCACCCTCCCATATCCGACCCGTACCCACGATGCGGTGTGGTCCATGCCTCAATCCAAACGCCGCGAAGCGTTCGAGTACTTGCTCACGCCGTTGCCTCAACGTGGACCGAGTTGCTCTCTCTTGTGTTCTCTGGACCATGCTCACAAATTTTGTTTTATCGTTTTCAAATCCGCCTCGAGAGATTCGCGGTTCGTTGGACCACGATAAATCTTGACAATACGCTGTGACGGATCGAGAACGAGTGTGTACGGGATACCCACGCCGTTGAATTGCTGGAACAGTTCCTGAGTACCAACTGCCACCGTGTAGTTGATCCGGTGGGCATCGACGAAGGGCTTCACAGTTTCAAGACCATTTTCATCGAGTGCGATTCCAATGACTTTGGCCTTCGAATTCGCCGCCAGTTCCTTGAGCTCTGGAATCTCCGCCATGCACGGAGTACACCAGGAGGCCCAGAAGTTCAGGACCACGACCTCACCTTTCAGCGCATTCTTATCAATTGTTTTGCCTTCGAGCGACGTGACGGAAAAATCCGGAATCGTATTACCCACAACTACCTCTTCAGGATTGACCGCCTGTGCACTCCCACATCCGGGAAGAGTGACAATAGAAAGCAACATGAAACCGATTGCTAATAGTTTCCCCATTTCATTTTTCCTCCACTCTGTAAACACTTCGCTCATGACCCTCCTTGTCGCTCGAGCCTCGCAGCCATTTCCGGCAGCGATGCGTGATACTGAAAAACCTCGCCGAGACCTTCGTGCTTCTGCAGCACGGGATGGACGTAGTGCACAGCCTGTCGGGCCGGCTGCGCCACCAACGTCTCCCATAACTCGATCACGCGTGCATCGGAACGAGTTGGCTGGTATTCGAGGAACCGCATGATGTACGTGTCGCCGGGCGTAATGTCTATTCCCATGATCAGCGTTGACATCACACCGTTGGTAAAAGCGGGCGTGCGAGACACACGCTCACCACGCATTCTGAGGAAGTTCTCCATCAGCTCGGGTTGCCGAACGTTTACGATCGTGGTGGCCCAGGCGAGACCTGCGGTCATATTCAGGAAGGCAAGTTCGTGTGGTGCTTCCCGCTCGATTGCCAGCCACGGCGACAATAGGCCAGGCACGAAGAACAGCGGCAGGAAATAGAGCGAGCGTCCCACGCCGTGCCAGTAGTAACCGAGCACATGAGGCGCAATCTCTCGCAGGTGTTCGTCTACTACGCTGACCATCTGCGAATGCCAGAAGCGTGTCACTAAACCCAGCGACTCGTAGGCCGCTCCTTCATAACCCCGACGGGAGTTGTCATCCACGAGCGTAATGAACTCACGAAGCACGCCACGGATTTCTTCCGGTGCGCTATAAGGAGTGATAGTGTTCATCAGTTGTTGCGCGAATCCGAGACCGATGCCGGCGTGCATCATCGTTAGGCTTTTGGCAGGCAACACCTCAGGACTGACGTCGGTCAGGATGCCACGGATAGGCCGCCCTTTGTTCCAAAATGTCAGTGCATAAAGGTGGCCCAACCCTTCGACAGCCCAAAGGTCAGGATAAGCGCCGAGGGCATAGGCGTCTTGAACGAGTTTGGACAGGTCAAACTCGCTACCCTCGGAAGGAACATTTAGCAGCGAACTAACGTGCTTCACGAGATTAAAGACTTCGTAGTTGTTCCGGAGTGTCTGCCAGGCGAGCCGAGCGTTTTCCGTCGATGAAAAAGTTTGAAGAGTGTCCTGCGACTGATCAGTCACTGCTGAGGTCAGCATTGAGAGATAGTTGGGATTGAATGCCTGAAGCGTAACAGTATCAAAGAAGATCTCAGTCAATCCACGCTGCACCTCGTCACCGACCTGGTAAGCTGCGAAAACAAGATCGCCAAATTCGTTCTGGGTTGCTTGCCTGACTGAAAAACAGGCGGAGTTTGCTCTGCGCGGTTGCCGGCCGTTAGACAGCGTTAGCACGTTCGCCGCCTGTTGGAGGCCGAATACTGACATTGCCCACGTGTAGCTGAGCGCAGATTTCGTGAGTTCACGCATCACTTAATTTCTCTTTCGCGTCACTTGCCCGCCTGACCTTGAGTGGGCATTGGTCCCCACCCTTGAGGTCGTCCGCCCGAAGTGCCTCCTGATGGCCTTGACGCTGGGCCAGGTCCAGCTTCCCTTTGTGATCGGGTGTTAACGTCGTTAGCCATGCTCGCCGTCGCTGCCCACTCCGCGCTTTGTTGTGCAGCGCCGGCGGCGGCGGAGGTAGCGCTTTGAACAGTTTGATTGACAGCGTCTACGGTCTGGTTGACCAGGCGTCCGCCTTGTCTGAACGCTTCTCCTGTTTGGCGCGTAACGTCCGAAGTCGCTCTGGCTCCACCGCGATCAAACATGCCGAGCGTGAGCACTCCAAAAGTCAAATCCACTAACCCTTTTTGCAGGTTGTCGCCAGCACGAAACGTTGCCTTCAGTGCGTCGGTAAATTCGTCTTCAGTGGCTTTCGTGACGTTGTTGAATGATTCTGTCGCCTTTCCGGGACGGAAGACGTTGACCATCTGTTGAAGGCCGAACAGCGACATCGCCCAGGTGTAGCTCGTCATTGATTTGGTAAATTCACGCATGAGAAATCTCCTTACTAAAAAGTCCTTAGACTGCTAGCCGCCGAACGGTGCGTAGAAGCTGTGCTGCCACTACCGCAAAGAACAAAAGCTCCGCCGTGAACAGATTGATTCCAAACTCGAGTCGCTCCCGTGCAAGCGTCATCGCAAGAGCAACCGCGAACACCGTGGCACCCAGTTGAACCACCCGGTGGCGCAAGGCTCCTTCGCTACTTCCGGCGCTCCCATCCAGCGATGCCTCAGCCTCCAGCTCTCCCGCTGTCAACCGCTCGACAAATTCGGCAGCTCGCAATGGGCCATCGCGCGCGATGCGCTCACCGGAGATGGCCCAACCGAGGATCGAGTCATAGGTGAACAATTCGCGGCGCGCGCTCCAGCGGAGTTGTCGATCACAAACTGCTTGCAGGTGCTGTCCTAAATCGAACAGTGGCGCGAATCGCGTAATGAGTCCGTCGATTGCTATCGCTGAACGGATGTACTTAACGACGTCACGTTCCGGCCAAACTCCGGTACGGCGGGAGAGCCGGAGCATATCGAGCATGACCAGGGTGAAATTCTTTCGCAGTTTTCGTTCGCGACCGGCTGTTTCGTACCACGTCTCAGCGAAGACTTTGAGACCCTCGCGAAATCGTGTGGCGCTTGTGTCGGAGTCAAACACCGAAATTTTGAAGAACGCTTCACACATCCCTTCGAGATCGCCTCGTGTGTAGGCCAGCGTCAGCCCGATGAGATTACGGCGCGAATACCGACTGATGGTGCCTGTAATGCCGAAGTCGATGTAGCCAACCGTATTGCCAGGCAAGATCATTAGATTGGCAGGGTGCAGATCGGCATGAAACATGCCGTGCTGGAAGACGTCGCCGAGAAAGTTGTCAATGATATTGCGTGCTGTCAGATCAGGCTTGAAGCCGATCGCCCGCAGATTATCGACGAGCTGCTCGTCGTCCGACTCCTGCGCGCGCAAGTACGCGAGCATCGTGGCGCCTTCGAAGAACTCGGAAACGAGCGTGCGGGGGGTTGTGTAACGCCAGAACACTTCGGGCACACGCTCGCGCGGGTTATTGCCGGCATTGCGACGCAGGCGGTCCATATAACGCGCTTCAAAACGGTAATCGAGTTCCTCGTGCGTCCACGTCAGAAACTCACTAGTTGGTTCGAGCATCCAGTACAAGGTTCGTAAGCGCAGACGCTTGATCAGCGCGATCGCCGCAGACATCAGTCGAATATCACCGGCGAAATCTGTCTCAACGCGAGGCCGTTGCACTTTTACTGCTACTTTGCGCCCGTCGAGATAAGCGACATGGACCTGGCCGATCGACGCCGTGGCTATCGGAAGACGTTCAAAAGAGTCAAAAACCTCTGACGGAGTCTTCCCAACTTCCGCCACAAAAATTTGCTCAACCTCTGCGTAGTCGAACGGCGTAATGCGATCGAGTAAATCAAATAGCCCATTGCAGTACTCGAGCGACAGGATGTCAGGCTGGAGTGCGAGCATCTGGCCAAACTTGATGAATGAACCGCCCAAGTCCTCAAGTGCCGCGCGCAACCGCTCGGCTCCGGAAAGGTGGCGCGGTGAACGACTCCCTAAAACCTTTCTCGCGCAAAGGCGCAAAGGCGCAAAGGAAAATCGGGAGAAAAACTTGGTGCCTTTGCGTCTTCGCGCGAGAAAAGACATCGAAGACAAACGGGCCAACAACACACCGCACGCATGAGCAAGCACGTGTTTCGTAATTACGAACGTAATGTGTCCGAGCCGGCGCAGGCTCAACCAGAATGTCATCAGCTCAACTTCTCCTTGTAACCAATGTTTTCCTGAAATACCGGTCGCTCTCCTGGTAACCGGCGCGAGTGTTCATCGTCGAATACTGATCCGAAGAAGATCGATTGTCGCCGCCTCAACATCTCGCCAATCGCGATTTCCATCCTACGTCTCACTTCCTGGCTAATAGCACTCACTACTTCAGCGTCGTCGGCAGCTTCGGGTGGATAACGATCTTCGATATGCAGCGGCTCGAGGAATTGCGTGTGCCACTTTGAAGGCAGCGGAATCGCCCCCACGAAGGGCCAAGTCGGCGTGATCGGAAACGT
>Ga0126308_10000918_pt1 | contig 10957 bp, 9 predicted proteins | sample Plot55_FD_92533 | JGI IMG/M metagenome (GOLD analysis project Ga0126308, IMG submission 92533) | Serpentine soil microbial communities from UC McLaughlin Reserve, CA, USA - Plot55 | ecosystem: Environmental > Terrestrial > Soil > Grasslands | place: USA: UC McLaughlin Reserve, Lake County...
CCTTTGCCACGCGCCGCCGCTTCTTCTTACCCATGCTCGAACCCTAGTGCTCACAACAACTCTGGCACTACGACGGGCGGCCCGTCAGAGTGCAACCAATTCGGCATCCGTTAGCCAGCTTTGGCGCGTACCTTCTTCGCCGGTGCCCTCTTGGCGGCCGGTTTCGGAGCCGATGAGTTTGCTCCCGCAGCCTGCGTTCGCTTCGCCGAACGCTTCTTGGGCGCTGGACCCTTGGCTCGCTTGTCAGCAAGCAGCTCGGCGGCGCGTTCAGAGGTGATCGTTTCGATGTCGTCGCCGCGCCGCAGCGTCGCGTTGATCTCTCCGTCGGTGACGTACGGTCCGAAGCGGCCTTCCTTGATCATCATGGGACGGCCCGAGGCCGGATCAGTGCCCAGATCCTTCAGCGGCGGCTTGGCCGCGGCGCGGCCGCGTTGCTTCGGTTGAGTATAGATCGCCTGGGCTTCCTCCAAGGTGATCGAAAAGATCTGATCTTCCCCCTCCAGGGAGCGAGAATCGGTGCCCTTCTTCAGATAGGGCCCGTAGCGGCCATTCTGAGCGGTGATCTCGACACCGTCCGCGTCCTTGCCAACGACCCGCGGCAGGCTCATCAGTTGCAGCGCCTGCTCCAAGGTGACCGTGTCGACGCTCATGGAGGAAAACAGCGATGCGGTGCGGGGCTTGACACCCTTGGGCGCGTCCTCGGGAAGGATCTCGGTCACGTACGGGCCGAAGCGGCCGTTCTTGGCCACAATCATGCGAGAGGTGTCCGGATCGATTCCGAGCTCGCGTTCCTCGCCTACCGGCTTGGCCAGCAGCTCTCGAGCAAGATCAATAGTAAGCTCGTCCGGCGGAAGATCATCGGCGACACTGGCCCGGCGGCCCTCCTCATCCTCCAGGTAGGTGCCGTAGCGCCCAACCCGGACCACGATCTTGGGCGCGCCGGTCTCGAGCGCATCGGGATCATGGATCTCGAATGTGGAAAGGCGACGAGCGTCGATCTCGCCGAGCTCGGTGACCAGTCGATGCAGCCCTTCGCGGTTGTCATCGCCGAAGTAGAAGTCGGTCAGCACCTTGAGCCGCTCGGCATGGCCGTCGGCGATCTCGTCCAAGACGTCTTCCATCTCGGCCGTGAAGGTGTAATCCACCAGCCTCGGGAAGTGCTCCTCCAGCAACCGGGTGACCGCAAAGGCGAGCCAAGTTGGGACTAGCGCCGTACCCTTCTTGAACACATAGTCCCGGGCGGTGATGGTGCGGATGATCGTCGCGTACGTGGACGGCCGGCCGATCTCCAACTCTTCGAGCTTGGCAACCAGCGAGGGCTCGGTATAGCGAGCAGGTGGTCGCGTCTCGTGACCCGATGCGGTCACTGACTCGGGCCGCAACGATTGCCCGGCCGCCAGCCGAGGAAGCCGGGTCTGCTCGTCATCGGTGTGGCCGCCGGTCTCCTCGACCGATTCCACGTAAGCCTTGAGGAAGCCATAGAAGGTGATCGTGCGGCCTGAAGCCACAAAGGTGCACGGCTCGCCGGCGCTGGGTTGGGCGTTGATGTTGACGGTGATCGAAAAGCCTTCAGCGTCCTTCATCTGCGAGGCAATGGTGCGCATCCAGATCAGTTCGTAGAGCCGGAACTGATCACCGGTCAGCCGTGTCTCGGCCGGTGTCAGGAAGGTCTCACCGGCGGGCCGGATCGCCTCATGCGCCTCCTGGGCGTTCTTCACTTTGGAGGTATAGGTTCGCGGCTTGTCTGGCAAGTAGTCCGCCCCGAAGAGTTGCCGCACCTGCTGCCGGGCAGCGGCGAGCGCTGCCCCGGAGAGGGTTGTCGAGTCGGTCCGCATATAGGTGATGAACCCAGCCTCGTAGAGTTCTTGGGCTACCGACATCGTCCGCTGCGCCGTGAAGCCGAGTTTGCGACCGGCCTCCTGCTGCAGCGTTGTGGTCCGGAAGGGCGCGTACGGGCGTCGGGTGTAGGGCTTGGACTCGACGCCGTCTACCGCGAATGCGGCGGACCTCAGCGAGTCTGCCAGCGCTCTAGCTTGGTCCTCGTCCAGGCGTACCAGCTGATCATGATCCTTGGTGATCAAGGAGCCTCGGCTATCGAAATCGCGACCCTGAGCCACACGGCGCCCACCGACGCGAGTCAGTCGAGCCGGGAAGAGCGGAGGCTCAGCCTCGGACCCGGCGTCCAAGATCGCATCGAGGTCCCAGTACGAGGCACTGCGGAATGCCATGCGTTCCCGCTCCCGATCAACGATCAGCCGGGTCGCCACCGACTGCACGCGTCCAGCCGACAGCCGCGGCATGACCTTCTTCCACAACACAGGTGAGACTTCATAGCCGTAGAGACGATCAAGGATGCGCCGGGTCTCCTGGGCATCGACCAAATCCTCGTCAAGATCACGTGGGTTAGCGACAGCCTCGGCAATAGCGGTCGGAGTGATCTCATGGAAGACCATGCGCTTCGCCGGCACCTTGGGCTTCAGCTCCTGCAGCAGGTGCCACGCGATCGCTTCACCTTCACGATCACCGTCAGTCGCGAGCAACAACTCGTCGGCTCCGACGAGTGCTTCCTTGAGTGATCGCAACGTCGCCCGCTTGTCCGGGCTGACAACGTAGATCGCTTCAAAACCGTTGTCCACGTTGACGCCGGTGCGCGCCCACTTCTCACTCTTGTACTTGGCGGGAACCTCGGCTGCACCGGTGGGCAGGTCGCGAATATGACCGCGGCTGGACTGGACAACATAGCCGTCGCCCAGAAAGCTCGCGATCTTGTTCGCTTTAGTCGGGGACTCGACGATCACAAGCCGCCTGCCCCCCGGCTTCACTGCCACCGGTCCTGCCTTCCTGTCACATCAACCTGATCTCACGCGCGACCGAATATCAGATCATCAGCTAGCGACCCGATGAATCCTCAGCTGCCGCCCCCAGCGCGCATACTCTACGGCCCGCGATCAACTACGGCCCAAAACGCAGGAGTTTCGGAACGAATTCCCCGACGCCGGACGAGTCAGGGCGCGGGGTAGGGGCCGACGGGACGCGCAGGTGTCGATTGATACCCGGAGGGATTCACCGGCCGCACGCCCGGCTGGTAGTAAGGCTGCAGCCTGGCTCGCTTGGCCTGCCACAGAATCAGGCCGAGTGCGAGGCCATTCACCGCCAAGGCGAGCACCAGCATCATCGGAGTGCCCGTGGTCTGGGCCCCCACGAACGCCTGAGACCAGCCTCCGAAGAGCACGACGACAAAGAAGGTCAGCACATTGTTGACAGCGTGCATCGCGATCCCGGCTTCCAGTCCTCCGGTGCGCCAAGCGGCGAGTCCAGAAGCCACTGCCAGGCAGGCGATGGTGCCCAAAACCCAAGGATCAGGGCTGAGATGCGCCACGGAGAACGCGGCAGCGGACACGATCAGTGAGACGACCAAACCGACCATTGGCCGCGCGAACCAGGATCCGACGTTTTGCATGATCCAGCCGCGGAAGAAGTACTCCTCCCCCGCGGCCTGCAACGGCGTCATGACCAGCACGATGACCAGGAGCGCTAGCCAGTGCTCGGGGCGCGGCGAGATAGCTGGTTGCACGAGTGCAGCCAGCGCGGTGTAGACGACCCAGACTGGCATGAGGACTGCGATACAACGCAGCAGCCAGCGCCATCGGATGCCCCCGGCGACCGAAGACAGAAAGCGCGGCCGAATGCCGTGCACAATCCAGATCGATAAGCCACTGGCCGGGATGAGCACGATGAGGGTGAGATTGAGGTAGATGAACCCGACCGGACCCAGGTTCGCGATATCGGTTGTTGCTCTGGTGGTGTATTCGACGAGGTCAGGTGCGCCGGCGAGGAGCCCGGCGATGATCACCGGCACGATGGCAATAGTCATCATGATCCCCGCCAGCGGCAGGACGAGAACGAGGCAGAGCAGCGGCTTCCACCAGCGATACAAGGGGCCGCGAAGCATTTGCTGGTACAACCGCGGGCCATCGGGCATTGCGCTGACTGGCCTGGCCTGCGGGAAAGGCGGCGGGGGGTACGCGCTGGGGACTCCGTACGGCTGCGGTGCAGCGTCGTAATGGGGCGCCGTTGGGCTGTAGCTAGCCGGTCCGAGTTGGGTTGGCTGGGGTGGTGGATACCGAGCCAGTGCAGGGTCGGGCTCGTACGTCTCGGGTGGCAGTTGGTCGAAGCCGCGCGTGAAACCATCGCCGGAAGGATTACTGGTCATCGCAATCCAGTGTGCCTTGCGGGCTGGATCGGGCAGACACCCTCGACCGGCGTCCCTCATTTAGCTAGTTTGTCAACCTTTGTCTCAGATTGCTCTATCGGGACCTCGACTGTTTGCTCCGGTTCGATTTCCTTTGGGGGCGCCGGCTCGCTTGGTTCGTCGGCGATTGCCACCTCGCGGCGGGTGCTGATGGTCACCATCGTGATAATGATGATCACCGCGACGCCTGCGATGACGTAGCGCACGGCGCTCGGCGTGGTGCTCAGCGGCGACATGGCTACCACAGCCGGAGCGATCAGCAGCGACACCAGGTTCATCACCTTGATAAGGGGGTTGATCGCGGGTCCGGCGGTGTCCTTGAACGGGTCGCCGACGGTATCACCGATCACGGTGGCGGCATGGGCATCCGAGCCCTTACCACCGTGGTGACCGTCCTCAACAAGCTTCTTGGCGTTGTCCCAAGCGCCTCCGGAGTTGGCCAGGAAGACTGCCATCAAGGTGCCGGTCGCAATAGCGCCGCCCAGGTAGCCGGCTAGGGCCGAGGCGCCGAGGCCGAATCCGACAGCAATCGGGGCGCAAATGGCGAGCAGTCCAGGGGTTGCGAGCTCGCGGAGTGAGTCCTTGGTGCAGATGTCGACGACCTTGCCGTACTCCGGCTTGCCGGTGCCCTCCATAATTCCGGGGATCTCGCGGAACTGACGGCGTACTTCGAAGACCACCGCTCCCGCAGCACGACCTACTGCGCTGATCGCGAGACCGGAGAACAAGAAGACCACCGCGGCACCGAGTATCACACCGACCAGCGTCTGTGGCGCGAAGACGACGGCCTGCTCCATGAACCGGCCGTAGTTATCGACCAGCACGGTATGGATCGCGTCGGTGTATGAGCCGAATAGTGCGGTCGCGGCCAGTACTGCGGTGGCGATCGCGATTCCTTTGGTGATGGCCTTGGTGGTGTTGCCGACCGCGTCCAGCTCGGTCAAAACCTGCGCACCGGCACCGTGCACATCGCCCGACATCTCGGCGATGCCCTGCGCATTATCAGAGACCGGACCGAAGGTGTCCATTGCCACGATGACGCCGACCGTAGTGAGCAACCCGCAGCCGGCAAGGGCGATGGCGAACAGACCAATGACGCCCGAGCCGCCAAGCAGGAATGCGCCGTAGACTGCCGCGCCGATAACGATGGCGGTGTAGACCGCTGACTCCAGGCCGACTGAGATGCCGGAAAGCACAACGGTTGCGGCGCCGGTGAGTGAGGTCTTGCCGACGTTGTGGACGGGGCGATCCTCGGTACCGGTGTAGTAGCCGGTGAGACTCAGGATGAGGACTGCTAGCACGATCCCGATCACGACTGCCCCGATAGCGACGATCCGCGGATCGTCGATCAGTCCGGGCTGCACGTCAGGCGGCAGGTTGAGGGCTGCGAAGGAGGAAGGCAGGTACGCGAAAGCGGCGATTGCCACGAGCACCGCTGAGATGGCTGCAGAAATATAGAAGGAGCGGTTGATGGTCCGAAGGCCGTTCTCGCCTGCCCGTGGGCGGGTCAGGAAGACACCGATGATGGCGGTGATGACCCCAATGGCCGGGACGATGAGCGGGAACACCAGGCCGGCCTCACCGAAGGCAGCCCTGCCCAGGATGAGGGACGCGACCAGCGTGACGGCGTAGGACTCGAAGAGATCGGCCGCCATGCCGGCACAGTCGCCGACGTTATCGCCGACATTGTCCGCAATCGTGGCGGCGTTGCGCGGGTCGTCTTCGGGAATGTTCTGCTCGACCTTGCCGACCAGGTCGGCGCCGACGTCTGCAGCTTTGGTGAAGATGCCGCCGCCGACACGCATGAACATGGCGAGCATGGCGGCCCCGAAGCCGAAGCCCACAAGAATGGTCGGGGCATCACTGCGGAAGATAAAAACTACGAGAGCGGCGCCGAACAGCCCCAGCCCCACCGTCGCCATGCCGACATGCGCTCCGGTCCGAAACGCGATCTTCATGGCGGGATCGCGGCCTTCACTGCGGGCGGCGGCGGCCACCCGCACGTTGGCCCGAACCGCCAGCCACATTCCAAGAAAACCGATCAGCGCAGAAAAGACCGCTCCGGCAAGGAAGGCAACGGAGCGGCAGATACGCAATGTCAGGCTGCTGAAATCAGCGCTGGCGTGAACTGGCAGCAGCAGGAGGAGGAAGAAGGCGGCGACCGCGAACACACTCAGGGTGCGGAACTGGCGGCCGAGGTAGGCGCTCGCGCCTTCCTGCACGGCGCGAGCGATGGACTGCATATTGGGGGTGCCGTCATTTGCCGCGAGTACCTCGCGGCGGAAAATCATCGCCATCACAAGGGCGATCAGGGCGATAACGCCGACCGCTGCGACGACCGTCAGATTGACTCCCGACAAGCTAATAGAAGTCACTTCCATAGGAACTGGAAGTAGGGACATACATCGTCCTCCTGAGACTTTCGGCACTCGCGGCTACTGCCCTTAGCCGCTCGCGAAGTCTAACCACAAGTGGCACTTGTTTGGTTGTTGAGGCGTGCACGCGGACATCGCGATGGGCCCGGCGGCCAGGCCGATCACCCCGGATTGACCTGCTGAGCCCGCAAGCGACGATTGGGAAGACGCCTCTTTCGCGTCGCTGCCCGTAGAGCGTACCGCAGGGGAATAATGACGCCATGGTCGTGCTCGGTTTGATCCTGCTCGTTTTGGTGGCTGTGCTCGTCGTCGCGATTGTGGTGAGCAATCCCCAGATCTATGAGTTGTCCATCTTCGGGGCCGTCGTCCCGGCGAATAGCGCTGGCATCTTTATTACCGGTGCAGTCGCGATGGCGGTCACCATCTTGGCTTTGCTACTGGTGCGCGGCGGCATGCGGCGGGCGCGAGTGCGGCGCGCCAAGCTCAAAGAGCTGGAAGCCTCCGACGCGGCTACGTCGAGTGCAACCAGTCCGACACCCACCTCTGCAACGACGACTGAGACCACGGACTCCGAGACATCAACCAGCTCGGTCACGAACAAGCCGACTGAGCCAGAAGCCTCCAGGGACAAGGCGGCCGCTGATCTGGAGCGCCCGTCCTCGACGACCGCATCGTCCACGACCGCAGCCGATGAGCTGACCCGCGACGAGCCTCAGAAGTGACCTGTACGGATTGGCGACTGTTGAGGAAACGCCAGCAGCCACTGCCCGTCACCTCGCACAAAGGTGCTGCTGATGATTGCCTCATACGGCTCCTCGCCGGCACGTTGCGCGTTCACGCGATAGACCACGATCCCGCTATCTGGTGATAACTCGACGACCCGAGGTTTTATCAGCTCGAAATTCGACCACGGGGGCGCAGCCTCCATCGCCCCAATCGCTTCCTGTCGTGACAGCACGCCGAAGGAGAAAGCCATGACCGCGTTTTCGGCAAGGTGTCGCCTGTAATGCTCAGCACCACGGCCTGATGCCAACGCCCGCCAGCCATCGTGCTCGGCGCGGATCAGCTCTTGTTCAAGATCACTCATTTGCGACTCCCCTCGCGCCATTTCAGCGCACTGGACCGGCATGGGCCTCCGCGGCCACCTTCCTCGGCAACTGAGGAATGCGGGTATGCGTCGCCACTGAGACCCGAACGGTGACCACGAAGCCGATTGCATCGCCTACCACATCGCAATACTCCACTCGCGCACCGTTCTGCCGTGCGGTCTGCCGAACCTCGACACACGCGTCTCGGCTCTGCTGGAATGCCGCTGCCCCGCTCAATGCGCTGAGGTCAGCGGCCGCCCGAGCCCGGTGATAGCCGACGGCGTAGCCCGCGATCAGCAAGGCGGCGCTACTGAGCGCAACGACGACGCCCATGATCCCGGTCATCAGGACCGATGCGCTGCCAAGCTCAGATCGAAGAGTCCTTTTCGAGGCCACGGCCCTCACCCGGCCCCCGGCTCTGGGACAACATGCGCACGAGCCTCGAGTGGGACCGCGACCAGCCATCGACCCAGCGGCCGAGCCTTCACCCGCACCGTCACCGTAACCAGACTTGGCCGCTTGTCGATCGTGATCGTGGCGCCCGACGGAGCTCCGGCCCTGGCCTTGGCGACGGCAGCACCGTCAGCACGAGCCGCCTGCCTTGCAACAGCGGCCGCCACATCGACACACCGCAGTTGAGTGACCACCAGGTAGATTCCCCAGCACATCATCATCAGCACCGCGAATGCGGCCAGGGTTGTGACGGCCAGTTCGGCCGTCACCATGCCCCGTTCGTTCCGCATGCTGGTCATCCGCAAAGTCACAACTCGCACTCGCCTCGGCTCGCTGCTTCCTCATTTGATGAAGTCGGAGAACGAGCGGATCACCATCAAGATGAACTCGAGCAGCGCGTCGTGGATCGGTCCGCTTGTCACAATTCCCAGCAGCACGCCCGCGATCGCGACCGCGGCAATGATGCCCACAGCCCACTCAGCGCTGACCATGCCACGCTGGTTCCGGCTGTTTCGCGGTGTGGGTTCGACCGGCGTGACCTCGACTAGCGTCGTCTCGAGTACCGCGACCGTCTCCTCCACCGAGATGTCCTGGGCCATAAATCCTCCTGTGATGTGTCACGCACCATTTCTGGGGTGCGGCATCGGTTCGAATGCGCCTGAAGTCTCCTTACGGATGGCTCGATCGTGCGGCACAGCAGCAATCTGTTGACAGCACTTGGAGTGCCTGCCGAGCTGTGGATATCTCGAACCTTCGTGCCGCTCACCCGAACGCGTTGAAGACAGCGGACACCACAGCCGGCACGATCCCGAGCAGCATGAAGGAGGGAATGAAGCAGATCATCATTGGCAGCACGCTGCGTACGCCGACAGCGCGAGCCCGCGCCTGGAGCGCTCCACGTCGCGCCTCTCGAGCTGCCGCGGCATGGTGTCGCAAGTCCTCGACCATCGAGGTCCCCGACTCCACAGAGCGCGCCAAGTCCTGAGCTGCCAGTCCGAGCTGGGGGTGATCTTGGAGGGCCCTCCAGGCTGAAACCTCACCGACGCCTAACTCCAGCATTGCCAATACCCGACCAAGATCATCAGAAACCGGACCATCGAAGGCTTTTACTACAGCAACGCACGCGGTGCCGGCCGGCAAGCCCGCAGCCAGACAGGCGGCAAGCAATTCCCGCGCCTGCGGCGCCTCCATGATCAACTGTTGCCGACGGCGCCGCGCCGAGCGGGGCTCAAGCCAGCCAAGTGCCAGCACGCCTGCCACAGCGATGATCGGCACCGCGAACCAGATCAAGGCGCCAGGCAAGTTGCTGCGAGCTGCCGCCGTGCCAGCACCGGCCGCGCAGGCGGCGCTCAGGAGCATTCGGCGTACCAGCGGGGGTGCGTCCGCCGGCCCTCGGATGAGGCGTCCGAGGGAGGCCGCCACAACGGTGACCTTCGACGTACCGCTCCTCATCCGGCGTAGCTGACCGGCGGGATGTCGCAGCGCCAAGAACACTGCCAAACCCGCCAATGCGGCACAGAGCAGGCCGGTCCAGGACGCCATAGCGCTATGCCTCCCCGGAGGTCTGTCGAGCCAACGCCTCAATCCAGAGCACACCAGCGCACGCCAGCAGCACTCCACCTAACAGGCATGCCCAGCCTGAAGGCCCGGCCAGCAACCACCGCGCCGGATCACCTCCCAGCAAGTAGCCGATCCCGACACCACAGGCCGGTAAGGCAGCCATCACCTTGCCCGTCGCCCGGGCAGCGGCGAGTTCGCTGTTCACCACCCGCGTTAACGCCTGGTCGGCGGCCAAGCTGGCGGCCACTTGATCGAGTGTTGCTGACATCGGCGCACCGGTCTCAACAGAGACTTGCCAGGCCCGTGCTAGCTCGAGAAGGCCCGAATGCCCAGCGCGACGCGCCTGCCGCCGCCAAACCGCAACGACGTCCCCGCCCAGCGCCCAGGCCTGATGGCCTTTGCGAAGCACCTGGCAATCGGCGGCGGCAATGGCCAATGCCGCAGATGGGACTTGCCCCACCCGAAGATAAGAGACCAGCACTGTGCTGGCTTGCGCAACATCGGCTCGTCCCCGAAGTGTTGATCTTCGTCGCCGGTACTGTGTGATCAACCGGAGACCCGTCGCAGCGACCACTAAGGCCGCGCCGGCCAATACTGCGGCCCTGGCATTCACCAGATATCCTGCCGCAATGATCGAGACCAACAAGATGATCACGATCGCGACGTAGGTCCATGATCGTCGGCGGCGGCTTCGTTCCTGCGCAAGCGTCGCGGCATCCTTCGTTGCGTCGAATACCGCCGGCTCGAGCCGGGCTCTGAGACGCCCCGCCGCCGGCCGGGGTACCGCCAGCCATGCTGTGAGCACAGCAAATCCGAGGCACAACAAAGTCATGATCATCGGTCGAGCATTCGTTCCAGTTGACGGCTGCACGGTCCGAGCACAGTCCGGCCGTCTGCAAGGAATTCGACGGCGCATTCGCTGCTGACCAGTCCGCCTGTGCTATCGCGGACGAAGATCGAGATCTCCGCCACGCGACGTAGCCCAGCGGCATCGCGGGTGACGTGGATCACCGCATCCAGCGCCGATGCCAGCTGGGCATGCAATGCGGCCCGCGGCAGTCCGCCGAGGGAGGCCAGGGCTTCCAGCCTGGCCGGGACGTCGGCAGGGGAATTGGCGTGCACCGTGCCGCACCCGCCCTCATGGCCGGTATTCATCGCCGTCAGCAGGTCACAAATCTCGGCTCCACGTACCTCGCCCACCACCAGCCGGTCCGGACGCATGCGCAGCG
>Ga0126308_10000919_pt1 | contig 10957 bp, 11 predicted proteins | sample Plot55_FD_92533 | JGI IMG/M metagenome (GOLD analysis project Ga0126308, IMG submission 92533) | Serpentine soil microbial communities from UC McLaughlin Reserve, CA, USA - Plot55 | ecosystem: Environmental > Terrestrial > Soil > Grasslands | place: USA: UC McLaughlin Reserve, Lake County...
CGAGATACGGCTCGGTCTCGTCACGGTCCAGGAGCACCCAGGTGCCGAAGCGGCGGACGTCGCGGTAGCCGACGTCCGATCCGTCGTCTAGGCTGACAACAGCCCGCCGGTAGGGACCAGGCTCGAGCGTCCTCCCGGCGGCGACGTGCCGCAGGCTCCCCGTCATACGGAGGTGAACCAGGAGAGCTCGACCGCTTTCGAAACGAACAATCAGATACTTGCCGCGCCGCTCGACGGCCGCGACACGCTCGCCCTCGAGCCGCCGTGCGACCTCGTCGGGATCGGCGGGCTGGACGAGGCGGGGGTCGAAGATGGCGACGCGCTCGAAGCGCCGCCCGACGAGCGCCGGCTCGAGCTGCCGGCGAACCGTCTCGACCTCCGGAAGCTCGGGCACGCAGGTGAGCCTAGCCGCGCTTCGCGTCGGCGCAGTTTCGGCGCTCTTGCCGTCCGCTGCTCACGCCAGCCTGGCGCGCCCACAGCGATCAGTTCGGCGGCCCGGATCCGTGCTCCGCCACGAAGACGGTCCAGTGCGTCGTGACGGCCAGTGGCTCTCGCAACTCCGGGATCCGAGCTGCGTCGGCGGGGCCGCGAAGCGACGAAGCCACGTACGTACGGATCTCCTCCTCCGTCGTGACGACGACGCGCCCGCGAGCTTCACGCCGCTCGACACGGCCGAACCAGCGCGCCAGCAGGTCCTCGCCGTTCTCGCTCGAAAACGCCAGCTTGAGAGGCTCGGCGCCGACGAGCTCCCAGAGCTCGGCCAGATGGTCGATCGCGTTCGTCGTCGCGACGAGGCGGCCGGCCGGTCGAAGGACGCGGACGATCTCTGCGAGCCCGCGGTCGAGATCGGGAACGTGGAAGAGCATCCACTGCGCGAGCACGCAGTCGAAGGAGCCGTCGTCGAACGGAAGCTCCTGCACGTCGGCGACCACGGCGTCGACGCCTCGCGCGGGTGTGAGCTCGACCATGCGCGGCGAGATGTCGACGGCGGTCACCCGTGCGCCGAGCTCCCGTGCGACCCGTTCCGCGGCCTCGCCCGGCCCGCAGCCGACCTCGAGCACGACCCGAGGGTCGACCTCCGCGACGGCGGCAAACGCGATCTCGCGCGGATCGTCGCCCTCGGCGGCGCGGTAGAACGCGCGTCGCGCCTCCAGCCGCTCCTCGGTCGCGTACTGCTCGCGCACGGAGGCCGGATCGTCCAGCCTCACGGCGTGAGAATCGGCTGCCCCGACACGCCGCGGGACGGCGTCTTGCCGCCGAGCCAGGCGTTGACCGTCGCACCGACGTCGGCGAACTCGCCCTCGTGCGTGCGGCCTCCCGCGTTCTTCCCCTCGGCGTACGCCACGAGCAACGCGTGCTCGCGGGAGTGGTCGGTCGACGGCGTCGTCGGATCGCAACCGTGGTCCGACGTCAGGACGAGCAGGTCACCCGGGCGCAGCGCATCGAGCAGGTCGGGCAGCCGGCGGTCGAAGTCCTGCAGCGAGCGGTGGAAGTTGACCGGGTCGTTGCGGTGGCCCCAGAGCATGTCGGTCTCGATGAGGTTCACGAAGACAAGCGACCCGTCGTCGGCATAGCGCAGCAGCTGCTCCGTGAGCGTGATCCCCTCCACGTTCGACCGCGTCGGATGCGACTCGTCGATGTCGCAGCCGGCAAAGATGTCACCGATCTTTCCCACGCCGTGCACGACGCAGCCCGCGTCGCGGACGAGCGAGAGGTAGTTCGGCCGCCGCGGCTGCAGCGAGAAGTCGTGGCGGTCGGCCGTGCGGGCGTAGTTGCCCGGCTCCCCCTCGAAGGGGCGCGCGATCACGCGCCCCACCGCGTGCTTCCCGACGACGACCTCCTCACGGGCGATCCGGCATGCCTCGTAGAGCTCCTCGAGCGGAATCGTGTCGACGTGCGCGGAGACCTGGAGCACGGAGTCCGCCGACGTGTAGACGATCCACTTGCCCGTCCGCTGATGCTCCTCGCCGAGCTCCTGGATGATCTCCGTCCCGGACGCGGGCTCGTTCCCGAGGACACCGCGCCCCGTCCGGTGCATGAACGGGTCGATCACGTCGTGCGGGAAGCCGTGTGGATAGGTCGGAAACGGCTGCGCCGTCACGATGCCCATCAGCTCCCAGTGCCCCGTCGTCGTGTCCTTGCCCTTCGAGCGCTCGCGCAGCCGACCGGCGACGGCGGGAGCGCCGGGTTGCGGGGGGCAGCCCTCCAGCGGCTCGACGTTCCCGAGTCCCAGCGCCTCGAAATTGGGGAGGTCGAGACCGCCGACGGCGCGCGCGACGTTGCCGAGGGTGTCGGAGCCCTCGTCGCCGTAGTCCGCCGCGTCCGGGAGCGCCCCGGCCCCGACGGCGTCGAGCACGATGACGCACGCCCGGGCCATGCGGCTATCGTAATCCGTCGATGGACACGCTCCTCGGGCTGCTCGGGCTCATCCTCTTCGTCGTCGGCGTCCTCACGCTCTCCGCGGTCATCACCTACACGGTCGTGAAGTTGACGCCGCGGCGCGACGACAAGCCGTCCGCCTCGTAGACCTGCGCCGGCCGCTCAGACGGGCGCCAGCGGGAGGACTTCGTCGAGCGGCGCGTAGTCCAGTCCATGCGCGTCGGCGACGGCCTCGTACGTGATCTTGCCGTTCAGGACGGTCACGCCGCGCGCGAGCGAGCGGTCGTGCGCCACCGCGCCCGAGAGCCCGCGGTCGGCGATCGCCTCGACATACGGAAGCGTCGCGTTCGTCAAGGCCTTCGTCGACGTGATCGGCACGGCGCCGGGCATGTTCGCCACGCAATAGTGCGTGACGCCCTCCTCCGCGTAGACAGGCGCACTGTGCGTCGTCGGGCGCGACGTCTCCGCGATCCCGCCCTGGTCGATCGCGACGTCGCAGAGCACGGCTCCCTCTTTCATCCCGCGCAGCATCTCCCGCGTGACGAGCCTCGGCGCGAGCGCGCCCGGGATGAGAACGGCGCCGATGACGACATCGGCCGCCGCCACCGACTCCTCGATCTGGAGCGTGGACGACATGAGCAGGCTCACGCGCCCGGAAAGGATCTCCTCGAGATGGCGCATGCGGTCGAGCGAGCGCTCGAGGATCGTGACCTGCGCGCCCAGGCCGAGCGCGATCACCGCGGCGTTGTAGCCCACGATCCCGCCGCCGACGATCACGACCGTGCCCGGGGCGACGCCGGCGACCCCGGCGAGCAAGAGCCCGCGGCCGCCGAGCGGCTTCTCGAGGAAGTAGGCGCCGGCCTGCGCCGCAAGCCGCCCCGCAACCTCGCTCATCGGCGCGAGCAGCGGCAGGCGGCGGTCGTCGGTCTCGACGGTCTCGTACGCCACGGCCGTGATGCCGCTCTCGACGAGCGCGCGCGTCAGCGGCTCGTCCGCTGCCAGATGGAGGTAGGTGAAGAGGACGAGGTCGTCGCGGAGGCGCAAGTACTCGGGCTCGATCGGCTCCTTGACCTTGAGTAGGAGCTCCGACTCGTCCCACACCTCGTCGATCGACACGATGCGCGCCCCGACGGCCTCGTACGCGCCGTCCGCGAACTGGCTTCCGACGCCCGCGCCCGCCTCGACGAGGACGTCGTGTCCGCGCTGGCGAAGCTCGCGCGCACCGGCCGGCGTGAGCGCAACGCGGTACTCGTCCGACTTGATCTCCTTCGCGACGCCGACTTTCATCCGGTGGCGGACGATACACCGGCCGCTCGGGCCTCAAGCGCCCGTGAGCCGCTCCACGTACGCGCGTTCGTCGGCGCCGAACCAGGGCGGCGAACCTGCGGCGGCGTTCGCGCGGGCGTGCTCCGGCCGGCGCGTGGCCGGAATGACGACGTCGATCCGTTCATCCGACAGCCCCCACTTCAGCAGCGCCTGCGGCCACGTCTCCACGCCGAAAGGCCGCAGCGGTTCCAGCGCCTCGGTCGACGGCGGCCTTCGCAGCAGTGCCTTCTCGCCGAGCGGCCGCATCGCAATGACTGCCACGCCGAGCTCCGACGCCAGGTCCAACAGCTCTCGCTCGCAGTCGCGCTCCCAGGGGTTGTACGCGAGCTGGACGACCGCAAAACGCCGCGTGCGCAGCGCCCGCGAGAGCTCGGCGAACGCGAACGCACCGTAGTGCGTCACCCCGAGCAGGCCGATCCGCCCGGCGTCGCGCTCCTCCTCGAGCCAGGGGAGGTGCTCCTCCCAGGCCACGAGATTGTGCACCTGCTCCACGTCCACCCGTCCGAACCACTCCAGCTGACGCTCGAGCTGGGCACGTCCCTCGCGGACCGAAGGCGTCCAGATCTTCGTCGCCACGACGCCGTCGTCGCGGCGTCGCTCGAGGGCGACGCTGAGCGAGCGCTCGGCATGCCCGTACATCGGCGAGCTGTCGATCAGCCGGCACCCGCCGTCGAGCGCGGCCGTCAGCACGTCGTCGGCGAGCTCCGGGTCGCCGCCGAACGTGTTCCACGTCCCGAGCCCGACAACCGGCCCGAGCCGGCGCTCCTCCATCAACGCACGAGCGTCCGCGCCAGCACGCCGGCCGCGAACGCAGCCTCGAAGAAGGCGGGATCGTCGCCGGGCCCGCGCCCCATATGCGCGAGCGGGAGACCGGCGCACGCCTCGCGCCAGGCATGCGCGTCGACCTCTCGTCGGCCTCGCAGCCACGGTGGTGCCGCTGCGCCGGCCGGCCATGCTACGAGAACGTCACCGAGGCAGAGGTCGAGCACGGCCCGCGTGTGATGGGAGACGCCAGCATGCCGCTCGCGCGCATCGCCGGCCGACACCCGGGCCGCGACGATCGCCGACCCACCGAGGGCGGTAGCGACGTTCGCCGCGTCCGCTGCCGCGACGCCGCCGTGCCCGAGCCTCGTGCCGGTCCCGACGATGCCGGGGCCGATGGCGCACACGACGACGTCGTACGGCTCGGCGGCTGCCCACGCGAGCGCGGAGGCGACGTTGACGCATTGGACGTCGCCGTCGACGCACGCCCCGGCCGCGACCGTCGCCTCGAGGAGCCCGCGCTGCTTCAGCGCGCGCACGGCGTCGGAGAGTGAAACCGGCAAGGCGCCCCCAGGCACCTGCACGTACGCGACGCGCACGCCCGCCAGCGCAGCGCAGACCGGAACGACCTGGCTGTGCAGCGAGCAGCAGACGACCGGCATCTGCTCGAGGCCGGCTGCAAGCGGCGCATCCTCCTCGGCGTGCCGCTGCGCAGCCTGAAGCGAGGTGTACGGGAGCTTCATGACGTGCGCGTCGGGCAGGGGCGCGAGGTCGAGCCCGCGTGTCAGGTTCGCGTGCAGGACGTCGAAGCCGCCCGAGCCGAGCTCGAGTTGCCGCGCCTGGACGTTCACGAGCACGTCGTCGCCGAGCGCGACGGGGCCGGTCACACGCGGATAGGCGACGCACGCGACGCCGGCGACCTCGAGGCGGACGAGGCCCTCGACGCGCTCGACGACGCGCGTGACGGACCCGCGCCGAAGCGTCACCGGCATCTATGCAGCCGCGCCGTCCCGCGCGACGTCGACCAGAGCGAGCGTGACCTCCACCATGCGCTCGAGGTCGGCGACGGCGATCCGCTCCTCCGGCGTGTGGATGTCGATCATGCCGTTCGCGAGATTGACGCACGGCAGTCCGCGCTCGTTGAAGACGTTGGCATCGGCGCCGCCCCCGGTGAGCACGTAACGCGGCTCGATTCCCGACCGTTCGAGCGCGTGGGCCGCGAGCCGGATGGGCTGATCGCTCCGCGAGAACCGGTAGCCGCGGTACACCTGCTCGACCGTTGCCTCGAGCTCGCACTCGGAGAGGCCGGCCCCGAACGTCGCGGCGTCGACGATCTCCTGGACGAGCTCGCCCACCTTCGCCGGATCGTGCGATCGGACCTCCGCCTCGACGCTGCACCACTCGGGGACGATGTTGCGGGCGCTGCCGCCGTGGATCAGGCCCACGTTCGTGCTCGTCTCGTCGTCGATCCGGCCGAGTCGCATGTCGGCGACCGCCTTCGCCGCGGCGACGATGGCCGAGCGTCCGTCCTCGGGGCACATCCCGGCGTGGGCCGCACGGCCATGGAAGCGCAGGACGAGCGACTGGTGCGTCGGCGCGCCGAGGACGACGTCGCCGATCGGCGCGGCCAGGTCGTAGACGAAACCGGCTCGCGCACGCAGGCGCGTATGGTCGAACGCGCCGGCCCCCAGGAGGCCGACCTCCTCCTTGGGCGTGAAGAGCAGCTCGATGCCGGCGTGCGACCGGCTTTCGTGGACGACGCGCCGCGCCGCCTCGAGCATGACCGCGACCGCGGCCTTGTTGTCCGCTCCGAGGATCGTCCCGCCCGCGTTCCGGACGACGCCGTCCTCGACGATCGGCTCGAGCGCACCCTCGGGCGGGACCGTGTCGAGGTGCGCACAGAGGAAGATCGGGACGCCCGCCCCGTCGGCCTCGGCGCCCGGCAAGCGGGCGAGGAGGTTGCCGGCGGACGCGTCGATGCGTCGGCCGGCCTCGTCCTCGTCGACCTCGACGCCGACCTCGCCGAGGTATGCGGCGACGCGGTCCGCGGCAGCCCTCTCCGCGCCGGGCGGCGTCGGCAGCGCCGCGAGTTCGAGAAAGAGGTCCAGAAGCGCCGTCATATGGTCGCGAATGCGGGCAGGCGGTGGTAGGTTTGGCTAGGAGAATCTGCCGGTGTCTGTTGCGCAGCCGCTCGTCCAGGCAAGCCTCGTCGGTGAGGCTATCGACCGTGGTCCCGTGGCGGTCTTCGTGGCGGACGAGGAGATGCGGTACGTCGCGGTCAACGAGTATGCGTGCGAGCTGCTCGGCTACAGCCGCGACGAGCTGCTCGCCCTGCGCGTGACCGACGTCGCGCGCGCGCCCGACACGCCGGCGCGCTACGCGCGCCTGATCGAGGACAAGGATCGCGCCGGCACGACGGTCCTGTCGTGCAAGGACGGCGAGGAGATCGAGGTGTCGTACTTCGCGCAGGAGACGACGGTCGCCGGGATGCCCTTCTACGTGTCCGTCTGCATCGCCGGCGCGAGGGACTAGGCGCCGCCGACCCTCAGCGCGACGACCTCGTGGACATGCCCTGCACGATCAGTTGCACGCGGTGCGAACGCGAGCGACGAGCGAGCCTGTTTCGTGGTCGCCACAAGGTCGCACGCGCGGGGCGTGAAGTCCTGTGCCGGACGTGTCAGGCCGCGTGGTGGAACGAGGCGCGCGAGCGTCAGCGATAGCTACGAGCTAGCCGGCGGCGACGCCGACGCGCTCGCGGTCCCGAGCACGGGCGCGGACGAACGCAGCGCCGACGAAGTCGCGGAAGAGCGGTGCCGGCCGCGTGGGTCGCGACTTGAACTCCGGGTGGAACTGACTCGCGACGAACCAGGGATGGCCGGCGAGCTCGACGATCTCGACGAGGCGGCCCTCTTGGTAAGTCCCTGACACCACGAGCCCCGCCTGCTCGAGCCGGGGCCGGAACTGGTTGTTGACCTCGTAGCGGTGGCGGTGGCGCTCGTGCACGACCGGCTCGCCGTACGTCGCACGGGCCGACGTTTCGTCGACGAGCTCGACCGCCTGCGCGCCGAGCCGCATCGTCCCGCCGAGGTCCTCGACCCCCTTCTGCTCGGGCAGGAGGTCGATGACCGGGTACGGGGTCTCGGGGTCCATCTCCGTCGAGTTCGCGCCTTCGAGGCCGACGACGTGGCGTGCGAACTCCGACACGGCGACGTGCATCCCGAGGCAGATCCCGAGGTACGGGATGCCCTGCTCGCGCGCGACCCTGCAAGCGAGGATCTTGCCCTCCCAACCGCGAGAGCCGAAGCCGCCCGGCACGAGCACACCGTCGGCCTGCTCGAGCGTGTCTGCCGCCTCGTCCAGCGACATCCCCTCTGCGTCGACCCACCGCACCCGCACGCGGCAGCCGTGCTGGATGCCGGCGTGCTTGAGCGCCTCGTGCACCGACAGGTAGGCGTCGTGGAGCTTCACGTACTTGCCGACGAGCGCGATCTCGACCTCGCCGCGGCGATCGCGAATGTGCTCGGTCAGGTCGAGCCACTCACCGAGCTCGGGCGCCGGCGTCTCGAGGCCGAGCTTGCGGCAGACGAGCTCGTCGAGCCCCTCGGCCTGCAGCGCGAGCGGCACGAGATAGACGTCGGACACGTCCGGATTGGAGACGACCGCGGTCGGCTCGACGTCGGCGAACAGCGCGATCTTGTCGCGGATGTCGGGCGAGATCTCCTCGCGCGAGCGCGCCACGACGACGTCGGGATGGATTCCGATACGCCGCAGCTCGTTGACCGAGTGCTGCGTCGGCTTCGTCTTGAGCTCTCCGGCCGTGTCGACGAACGGGACAAGCGTGACGTGGAGGTAGAGCACGTTCTCCACCCCGCGCTCGCGCCGGAACTGGCGGATCGCCTCGAGGAACGGGAGCGACTCGATGTCGCCGACGGTGCCGCCGATCTCGCTGATGACGACGTCCGTCGGCGTAGCCTCGGCGGCGCGACGGATCCGGTCCTTGATCTCGTTCGTGATGTGCGGAATCACCTGGACGGTCGAGCCGAGGTACTCGCCCTTGCGCTCCTTGCGCAGGACGGCGTACCAGATGCCGCCCTGCGTGTGGTTCGCGTTCCGCGAGAGGTTCTCGTCGATGAAGCGCTCGTAGTGGCCGATGTCGAGGTCGGTTTCGGCGCCGTCCTCGGTGACGAAGACCTCGCCGTGCTGGAACGGGCTCATCGTGCCCGGGTCGACGTTGAGGTACGGGTCGAACTTCTGCACCTGTACCTTCAGGCCGCGTGCCTTCAGCAGCCGACCGAGCGAGGCCGCGACGATGCCCTTGCCGAGCGACGAGACGACGCCGCCCGTGATGAAGACGTACTTGGCGGGCGAGCTGCTCACATCGCCTCCTCCACGCTTCCGACGTGTCGACCGGTCATTTCAGACGGCCGCCCGAGCGAATCGAAGTGCCAGAGCCCGGGCGTGCTCTCGATGAGGGCGCCGAGCGAGCGACGTTCGCCGACCACGGTGAGGGCGGCGAGGCCGGCGATCGCGATCCAGCGGCCCCGTCGCGTGAGTCGACGCACGGAACTCAACCCTAGCAGCGCCCCGAACGCGTTCGACCCGGCGTCTCCGAGCATCGCCATTTCGCGGAGATCGTAGGGAAGGAGCAGGACGGCGAGCCGTCGCGGCGCGCCGACGACGGTCGCGCCGAGGAGGTACGCCTTCAGGGCGCGACCGGGCCGCGTGTCGAGCTGGTTCAGGGCGTTCGCCGCCAGCCCCACGAGCAGCGCGCCGCTCAGGCGACGCGTCGCGAGCAGCCCGACTGCGGGGATCCCGACGAGCTTCACGACGCCCGTCGAGCGGCCGGCGCGGAGATGCTGGCGGAAGCCACGCTCCGGTCCGCTCCAGAGGTCGTCGGCGAGGCCGATCGCCGCAACGGCGGCGACAGCCGGATCGCGGCGGAGCGCCACCGACCACCCCACGAGCGGCAGCCGGTTGCCGCGGTAGTTGACCGCCAGCGGCCCGAGCGCGAGCAGGAGATCGACCAGCTGCCGCCCGCGGTGGAGGAACCCCGCCGCGTCACGACCCGTCGCGCGGTGCTCGAGATCCACGTCGATCTCGCGCACGTCGAGACCGCGCTCGACGGCGTCGACGGTCATCCGTACCTCGCAGCCGAACCCCGGCGCGAGCGGAAAGCACGCGACTCGCGCCCGTGGCGAGAGCGCCCGCTGCCCGGAGAGCGGCTCGGCAGGGTCCAGCCCGCAGCGAAGCCGAATCAGCGCGCGCGCACCCCGTTTCACGATGCCGAAGCCGCCGCCCTGGCGGCGGACGAAGCGCGCGACCACGATGTCGCCGGCGGCGTCGACGAGCGGCCCCAGGTCGCCCGAGACGTCCGCGTCGCAGACCAGGAGCGGCCCGGGCGGCGCGGCCCGCTCGGCAGCCGACAGCGCCTGCCCCTTGCCACGGCGGGGGAGCCGCAGCACGATCGCCCCGGCGGACTCGGCTGCGTCCGCCGTGCCGTCGTGCGAGCCGTCGTCGGCGACGATCACCTCGGCCTCCGGAAACGCACGCCGGAGCCCTGCGACCGTCGCGCCGATGCGGGCCGCCTCGTCGCGGGCGGCGACGAGGATCGTCACGGCACCGGGATCGGCGCGATGGGCGTGATTGGCGGAACCCTCCTGCTGCTCGTCTCCTTGATGCCGTAGCTGCCCTCCGGGCCGCCGGCGAGCAGGATCGCGAGCGCCACGCGGCCGGCGGGGAGCTCGACATCGTCGACGCTCGACATGCCGGCACGCCGGTACGCCTTCACCGCCGAGACGTCGGCGCGTGAGCGCTCGACCCCGACCGCCGCGTGGGCGGCGCCGACGACGCCCGAGTAGAGGCCATTGAGGAACCGACCGGTCTCGCCCGGTTGCGGCAGTGCGGTCCGGGAGACGACGACGGCGTCGACGGGGTCGTCGCCGGAGCCGCTTCTCTCCTCCACGATGACGTCCGAGAGCGCGTCCCAGAGAGGCGATTCGCCCCCGTCCACGAGCTCGCGCCCGAGATCGCGGCCGAGATCCTGGAGGTGCTCGACGCCGACGTAGCCCTGCAGCGGCCGGCGCGCACGGAGAGCCGCCTCGACGTCGAGCGTCGGAGTCGGCACCGTCACGGCACTCATTCGCGACACCGTCCCTCCCGCCGCCTGCACGGTCTCGTTCACCGCCGCCCGGACCCCAGCGTCGACGCGCCCGACGAACAGCACGGCGACCCGCTTGCCGGTCAGCCTGTTGGCGGCGAGCGCCTCCCATCCGCGTTCTGCCACCGCAGTCGACGCCTCCTGCTCGGCCTTGCGGGCACTCGCCTCCTCGAGCTGCCCTTCCAGGCGGGCGATCCGGTTGTCCAGCCGGTTGCGCTCGACGTCGCGAAGCCCGCCACGCTCGGAGATTCCGGCACCGACGAGCATGCCGATCACCAGCGCGAGGAAGACCGCGGCGAGCGAGACGACGTGGTAGCGGAAGTCGAACACCTA
>Ga0126308_10000920_pt1 | contig 10956 bp, 14 predicted proteins | sample Plot55_FD_92533 | JGI IMG/M metagenome (GOLD analysis project Ga0126308, IMG submission 92533) | Serpentine soil microbial communities from UC McLaughlin Reserve, CA, USA - Plot55 | ecosystem: Environmental > Terrestrial > Soil > Grasslands | place: USA: UC McLaughlin Reserve, Lake County...
GGACCTGGTGCGGCAGGGTCGCGCCCAGACGGTGCTGGCGATCCCGGCGGACCGGGCGTTCCAGCTCCTCTACCCGATCCCGGCCCGAGAGCTGGTGGTGGCGCCCGCGCTCACGCAGAACCCAGGCTACTGAGTCGCCTCGACGCCCCCGCGCGCGCGTACGCCACGGTACGCGCGCGGGGGGCGTCGCGCGTCAGGCGGTCGCCAGCAGTCACCACCGGACGGGCTGCTCGAAGCCGGCGCGCATCCGCGCCGCCCACGCGGGGTCCGCGCCGCCCGGCGAGCGCGCGTGGTGCGCGAACAGCGCCAGGCTGCGCATGCGCACGAACCAGGAGACCGCCTCGGGGTCCAGCGGCGCCGCCGGCCCGGCGCCGTAGCCCTCGGCGAGCCAGTCGAGGAAGCGCCGGCGCTCGTCAGGCTCGGCGCCCCGGAACGCCCACAGCGCGTGCGCCACGTCGGCCAGGTACCAGTGGTAGCAGGCGTCGTCGAAGTCCAGGACGTGCAGCCGGTCGCCGTCGAGCAGGAAGTTCGTGCGCTCGAAGTCGCCGTGGATGAGGCCGAAGTGCGGCGGCTCCGCCGGCCGCGACGCCAGCCAGCCGTGCACGCGCTCGTGCTCGCGGCGCGCCGCCGTCTCGTCAGGCGGGAGCCCGTCGACGGCGCAGCGCATCACCGCGTCCTCGTGCCAGGCGTGCCGGCGGCGGCCGGGCGGCGGCCGGTACGCGCGCGAGGCCTCGTGCAGGGCGGCCATCGCCCGCCCCCAGCGCGCGAAGAGCGGGCGGCCCACGTCCGGCGAGCGGTAGGCGAAGTGGCGGCCGGGCAGCTGCTCGAACGCCACCGCGTGGAGCGCGTCGCCGCCGCCCCGCCCGCCCCCCGCGCGCTCGACGAGCGCCCCCGCCGCGGACGGGACCGGGAGCGCCGCCGAGACGCCGCGAGCGGCGACGAAGGCGACGAAGTCCAGCTCGGCCTCGATCTGGGCGCGCGTGCGGTGGGCGTCCGCCGTCAGGCGCAGCACCAGCGGCCTCGGCCCCGCGCGGAAGCGGTAGACCGCGCTCTCGCCGCGGCGCAGCGGCTCCAGCGTCGCCGGGTCGCCGCCCCAGCGCGCGAGTGCCGCGACGGCGGCACGGTCCGGGGCGGGAGGGTCGGTCAGCGGGGAGACTCCCCGCCGTCGCCCGGCCCCGGCACCACGCGCCGCCGCCCCGCCATCCAGATCACCGTCGCCGTGATCACCGCCACCGGCAGCGCCACCATCAGCCCGTACAGGACGAGCCCCACCGCGGCCACGGCGGCCGTCTCGCCGAGCGTGTCCGCGTCGACGGTGATCGCCTGGTGCGTGACGACGACGAGCCAGAGCGCGAGCCACGGCGCCACCGCCGCCACCCACCAGAGCGCGACGCGGCGCACCGGCGCCCCGCGGATGCGCGCCGCGCGCGCCGGCCGCGCGACCGCCCACGCCGGCAGCGCCGCCAGCAGGAGCAGGACGAAGCCGCCGAACGCGGCCAGCAGCAGGAAATTCACGGACATGAGCGCTCCTCCGCGCCGTCAGTCGGCCCGCGCGACCCAGCGCCTCCCGATCAGGTCGAGCGCGCCGGCAGCGGCCATGGCGCGCTCGGCCTCCAGCACGCGGGCGAGCAGCTCCCCGCCCCGCGTAGACGCGGCGAGCGCCGGTGCGACGTACCGGTACAGGTAGGGGGCCCGCTCGCTCGCCTCGATCGTGAGCTGCGCGGCGAGCGAGCCCTCCATGGCCGCCGCCGGATGGATGTCGTGGTCCGCCGCGTGCCGCCACTCGGCCGCCGCGTCCGACGCGGCGAGCAGGCGGGCGGCGAAGCTGCCCGGCGCGGCCTCCAGCGCCCCCGCGGCGTCGAGCAGGCGCAGCACGCCCCGCAGCCACTCCGCGGCGGCCGGCGGGGCGGCCGCGAAGGCGAAGTCCTCCACCAGGACGCGCCCGCCCGGGCGGAGCGACGCGCGGGCCGCCGCCACGGCGCCGTCGAGCGGGCCGATGTGGTGCAGGGAGCGGGTGAAGAGCACCGCGTCGAATCGCTCGTCGGGCAGCGGCGCGGCGTCCGGCCAGCGCGCCTCGCGCGCGTCCACCCCGCGCCCGCGCGCGGCCGCGGCCTCGTTCGGGTCGGCGTCGAGCGCGACGACGGAGTACCCGCGCCCCGTCAGCGCGGCCGCCAGCTCGCCGGCGCCGCACCCCACCTCCAGCACCCGCGCCGGCGCGGGCGGCAGGAAGCGCAGGCAGAACGACTCGGTCTCGTCCCTCGGGCGTCGATCGATCACGGCTCCACCGCCGAGTCCCGATGGCCTCAGTCCCGGTAGGGCGACTCCGCGGAGTCCTCGGCGTGCGCCTCCTCGCGCTCCTCGCGCTCCTGGCGCTCCTGGCGCTGCTTGGGCGGCCGGCTCCCCTCGAACTCGCGCAGCGCACGCAGCAGGTCCTTCCCCATCAGCGCTGCCTGCCACCGCCGCAGCTCGCTCACGCCGGCCAGCTCCTCGACCGACGTTGGCTTGCGGCGCGCGACCGTCTCCAGTCGCTCGCGCGAGCAGAGGACGCCCGGGTCGAGGTCCAGCTCGGCGGCGTGGCGGTCGCGCACGGACTTGAGCCGGGCGACGCGGTCGTCGAAGTCCGGGTCGCGGTCCCAGCGCGGCGGTCGCGGGAAGCGCGGGAGGTCCGCGTCGGGCACCGCCAGCCCGCGCTTGACCGCCGCGATGATGTCGCCGCCGCGGCTGTCGGCCATCCCGCGCGGCATCCCCTTGATGGCCAGCAGCTCGTCGCGCGTGCGCGGGGCGCGGCGCGCCGCCTCGAGCAGCGTCTCGTTGCCGGCCACGCGGAAGGTCGCGCGGTCGAGCTCCTTCGCCACACCGTCGCGCCAGATCACCAGCTCGCGCAGCAGCGCCAGCTCGCGGCGCGAGAGGTCGCGCGCGCCCTTGAGCCGCAGGAAGCCCATCCCCGCGTCGTCCTGCTCCCAGCGCGTCCCCTCCAGCCGCGCGAACTCCTCCCGCGCCCACTCCAGCCGGCCGAGCCGCTCCAGCTCCGCGCGCAGCCGGTCGCGCAGGTCGAGCAGGTACATCGTGTCCTGTGACGCGTAAGCGAGCATGTCGCTCGTCAGTGGCCGCATCGACCAGTCGGCGCGCTGGTGGCGCTTGTCGAGCTTCACGCCGAAGAACCGCTCGAGGAGCGCCGCCAGCCCGAACGCGCGGATCCCGGCGAGCTGCGCCGCGATGCGCGTGTCGAAGATGTTGCGGACGTTCCAGCCGTAGTCCTGGTGCAGCAGCCGCAGGTCGTAGTCGGCGTCGTGGAACACCACCTCGACCGCCGGGTCCTCGAGCAGCCGGCCGAGCTCGGGCGGCGGGTCGATCGCCAGCGGGTCCAGGATCGCCGTCTCCGCGTGCGTCGACGCCTGGAGCAGATACACGCGGTCGACGAAGCGGTGGAAGCTCGCGCCCTCGGTGTCGATCGCGATCTCCCGCACGTTCGCGATGGACGCGACGAACTGCCTGGCGAGGTCGTCGTTGTCGATGTAGAGGGGCGCGTGCGTCAAAGGACGAGAGAAGGAGCTGGGTACCGGGAGACGGAGAGGGCGTTGCGCATGAAGGTAGCCCTGGTACCAACCGGCCCCTAGTCCCCGGTCCGGGGACCTGGTTTCCGGTCCGGGTCGTTGGGCACCTCCCTTGCTCCCGGTGGGGGCCATGGCAACCCATCCAGCCGAACCCAACCGACCGCCGTCGGCCACCGCCCCCTCGCCCGGGGCGTCCCCCGCCCTCCCGCCGCCCGCGAGCGACGGCGGCAGCGGCGGCGGCAGCGGCGGCAGCGGCGGCGGGCAGGGATCGACTGATCGGCCGCACGCGCCCCATCCCAGGGTCCGCCGCGAGCGCCGGCAGCGACTCGTCGGCTGGCGGAGCGGCGACATCCTGCGGGCGACCGTTCTGGTCGTCGGCGTCTACTACGGGCTGCGACTGCTCTGGCAGGCGCAGGTCCTGGTGCTGGCGGCCTTCCTCGGCATCCTCTTCGGCCTCGCCGTCGATGCGGGGGTGGACCGCCTGGAGCGCATGGGACTGAAGCGCCGCGGGGTCTCCGCGGCGCTCATCGTTCTGACGGTGATCGGGCTCCTGGTCGGCTTCGGGGCCTGGACCGCCCCCACGATGCGCCGCCAGTCGCGCGAGCTGCAGACCAAGCTCCCGGAGGCGGTGGACAAGATCGAGAAGTGGGTGGAGAGCCACCGCAGCGGCTTCCTGGGACTCTTCCTCACCGACTCGGGCGAGCCGAAGCCGGCGCAGGCGGCCGTGCAGCCGGACAGCGGGAGCCCCGGCCGGGGGGCCGCCGCGCCACCGGATTCGACCACGGCCGGTGCGGGCCCGCGGCCGGCCGCCGCGGGGGGCAAGTCGGCCGACTCCACGGCCGCCGGGGAGCGCGGGGGCGGCAGACTCCGCGACCGCGTCTTTGGCCAGGTCAGCGGCGCGCGGCGCTACTTCTTCGGCTTCCTCAGCTCCACCATGTCCGTCTTCGCCGGGCTGCTGCTCGTGATCTTCCTGGCGGTCTACATCGCCGCCGAGCCCACGCGATACCACGACGGGCTGATGCACCTCTTCCCGCACCAGTCGCGGAAGCGGGCGGGCGAGGTGCTGACGGCGATCGCGCTCGTGCTGCGGAAGTGGCTCATCGCGCAGCTCATTGCAATGCTCGTCATCGGCACGGTGACGACGATCGCGCTGCTGCTGCTCGGGGTCGAGGCGGCGTTCCCGCTCGGCATCCTCGCCGGGCTGCTGGAGTTCATCCCGACGATCGGCCCCATCCTGAGCGCCGCGCCGGCGGTGGCGATGGGGTTCGTGGACTCGCCGCAGAAGGCGGTGTATGTCGGCTTCGTGTACATCGCCATCCAGTTCCTCGAGAACCACATCCTGATCCCGAACCTGATGCGCGAGGTGGAGCTCCCGCCCGCGATCACGATCCTCGGCCAGGCGCTGCTCGCCCTCCTCTTCGGCTTCCTCGGCCTCCTCGTCGCCGTCCCGCTCGTGGCGGCGCTCCAGGTGATGGTGAAGATGCTGTACGTGCAGGACGTGGTGGGGGACCCGGTGGCGGTGATGAACGGGGATGAGGACGAGGACGACTAACAGCTGCGAACTACACCTGCGACCTGCGAGCTGCGACCTGCGACCTAACGGCCTCGGGAGGCCCCTGGCGTCCCGAGGCCGTTAGGTCGCAGGTCGCAGCTCGCAGGTCGCAGGTGTAGTTGGTCGCAGGCCTCTTCTCTCTTGTCCCTCCCCCTCCTCTCCCGCTTCCCCGCCCTCCGCGCGCTGCCGCGGGCCGAGCTCGGGGCATTTCCGTCGCCGGTCGAGCGCCTGACTGGGGTGGCGGAGGGAGAGCTGTGGATCAAGCGCGATGACCTGAACGCGCCGGTGTGCGGCGGCAACAAGGTGCGCGCGCTGGAGTTCCTGCTCGGCGGCGTGCGGCCGGGGGACAGCGTCGTCACCGTGGGCGGCACGGGGTCCACGCACGTGCTCTGCACCGCGGTGCACGCGGCGCGGCTCGGAGCGCGGACGGTGGCGGTGCGGTGGCCGCACGACATGAACCCGGTCGCGCGCGCGGTGGCCGAGCTGGCGGCGCGGGAGTGCGCGGAAGTCCGCTCGGCGTGGGGGGCGGCGGACGGCATCGCGCGCGGCTACCTGCTCTCGGCCGCGCGGCGCGTGCGTGGCGTGCGCGCGCACTGGGTGCCGCTCGGCGGCAGCGTGCCGCTCGGCGTGCTGGGGCACGTGAACGCCGCGCTGGAGCTCGCGGGGCAAGTGGCCGAGGGCGCGCTGCCACACCCGCGGCGCGTGGTCGTGCCGTTCGGGAGCGGCGGGACCGCGGCGGGGCTGGCGCTCGGATTCGCCATCGCGGGGCTCGACACGACCCTCGTCGCCGCGCGCGTGGGGCCGCGGATCGCCGTCAACCGGGCGCGCCTGCTCCGGCTGGCCCGCCGTACCGCCCGGCTGATCGAGCGCCTGACGGGAGCGGGCGCGGGCTCGCTCCCCCGCCCCGGCCGGGTGGAGGTGGCGCACCAGTTCTACGGGGGCGCGTACGGCCGACCCCTGGCGGCGGGGGAGCATGCGGCTGCAATCTTGCACGAGCGCGCCGGTCTCCGGGTGGACGCCACCTACGGCGCCAAGGCGCTCGCGGCCGCGCTGGACAGTGCGCGAGCGCACGCGGGCGACGGACCCACGCTCTTCTGGCTGACCTTCGACGCGAGGGTGCTCGACGGGAGATGACTCCGCGCTGGGACCAGCGGCGAGTCGCCGGTCGTCCCGGATCGACACCGCCCTCCCCACCGAGATGCCCCACGAGCTCACCATTCACGTCTACCCGACCGACTGCGACATGCTCGGGCACGTGAACCACGCCACGATGATCACGTTTCTCGAGCACGCGCGGTGGGCGCTGGTCGAGCCGCACGCGTCGATGCGCGAGCTGGCGGCGAGCGGGGTGTGGCCGGTGGTGCGGCACGTGGACATCGGCTACAGCGCGCAGGCGATCCCTGGCGACGACCTGCTTATCCGATCGGGGCTGCTGATGGTCGGCACGACGAGCTTCGTGGTGCGGCAGGACGTGATGCGGCAGGGCGACAGGACGCTCCTGGCGTCGGCGAAGCTCGCCTTCGTCTGCATCGGCCGGGACGGGCAGAAGGTGCCGGTGCCCGAATCGTGGCGCGCGGTGTTCCCGCACTGGGTCGAGCCGGCCGGCGGCGGCGGCGGCGGCGGAGCGCCCGCGTGATCGCGCTCTGCACGGGGATCGAGGTCGCGTACGACGACGTGGGCGCCGGGGAGCCGGTCGTCTTCCTGCACGGCTTCCCGCACAACCGCACGCTCTGGGCGCCGCAGACCGGCGCGCTGGTGGACCGCTCGCGCTGCATCGCGCCGGACCTGCGCGGCTTCGGCGGGAGCAGCGTGGCGCCGCCGTTCAGCATTGACCAGTACGCCGACGACGTCGTCGCGCTGCTCGACGCGCTGCGCATCGAGCGCGCGGTCGTGGCCGGGCTCTCGATGGGCGGCTACGTGGCGTTCGCCCTCTGGCGGCGGCACCGCGCGCGCGTGCGGGCGCTGATCCTGGCGGACACGCGCCCCGGCCCGGACAGCGACGAGGCGCGGCAGAAGCGGCGCGAGCTGATCGCGCTCGCCCGCGCGAAGGGGAGCTCGGCGGTGGCCGAGTCGATGATCCCGGGGATGGTCGGCAAGAGCACGCGCGAGAAGAACGCCGGGCTCGTGGACGCCATGTACCAGATGATGCAGAACGCGCCGGTGGACGGCGTGGTGGGGGCGCTCGAGGCGATGATCGCGCGCCCCGACTCCGCGCCGACGCTGCCGACGATCGACGTCCCGACGCTGGTCGTCGTCGGCGAGGAGGACGCGCTCACCCCGGTCTCGGAGGCGCGGGCGATGCACGCCGCCATCCCGTCCAGCCGGCTGGAGGTCCTGGCCGGCGCCGGCCACGTCAGCAACTTCGAGCGCCCGGCCGCCTTCAACCACGTGGTGAGCGAGTTCCTCGGCATGCTCCAGTACGCCTGACGCCGGCACCGTCCCCGCCCCGCCCCCGCATGCCCGACGTCCTCCCGCTCCTCTCCACGCACTCCGGCCGCTGGGCCGCGATCGTCCTCGTCCTCGCCGACGTCCTCGCGCTCGCGTCCATCTGGCACAGCCGCGCGCACTCGCCGAAGACCAAGGTCCTCTGGAGCGCCATCGTCGCCCTCCTCCCGGTGCTGGGCGCGCTGGGCTGGTTCGCGCTGGGGAAGGGGCGCAGCGTTAGGCGGGCGTGAGGGGAGGCGGGACGCGTCACCCCCCCGCGTGCTCCGCCAGGTACTCCCCCAGCTCCTCGAAGTTCTCGGCCACGAACTCGGCCGCGCTCGGGCCGGAGCGCCTGACGACGTCGACGCGGACGGCGCGCAGGCCGGCCGAGAGGGCGCCGCCGACGTCGGTGCGCTCGCTGTCGCCGACGTGCAGCACCTCCTCCGGGCGGAGGCCGAGCGCAGCGAGGGCGCGGCGGAAGGGCTCCGGGTGCGGCTTGGCGTGGCCGACGTCGCAGGAGTAGACGCGGACCGGGAAGAGCCCGAGCAGGTCGTCGGCGGCCAGCAGGCGGTCCTGCGCGCGGCCCGAGGCGAAGCCGGTGTCCGAGACGATGGCGAGCCGCCTGACGCGGGGCGACACGGCCCGCAGCATGCGCGCGGCGCCGGCGAGGAGGGGCGCCGGATGGCGGGCGAGCACCTCGTCCACCGCCTCGGTGGCCGCCGCGACGTGCGCGCAGTCGGGCGGGCGCTCGATGTCCAGCTGCCGCAGCAGCCAGCGGATGCGGTCGGCCGCCGAGTAGCCGCGATGCTCGTCCCGCCACCACCGCTCCGCCTCGGCCCCGGACTCGTGGTACAGACGGTCGAGCTCCGCCCGCGTCAGCGCCGGCCCCCCGACCTCGGCGATCAGCCGCCCGATCACCTCGCGCCGCATCCGCATGCGCTCGCGCCGCGGGCTGCCGTCGTACAGCGTGTCCCAGTAGTCGAACGTGACCGCCTTCAATGGCGGGGACGGGGGATGCGGGATGGGGGATGAACCGCCGCTCGGGAGAGCCTGTCCTGAGCGAAGCGAAGGATCCCGAGGCCCTTCATCCCCCATCCCGCATCCCCCGTCCCGTCGTCAGCGCGTCGGCCGGCCCGGCGGGTTCTCGCTCTTGAAGACGTCGCGGTTGAGCTGGATGAACTGCTTCATCGCGGGCGGGACGTCCTCCTCGGGGAAAATCGCCGTCACCGGGCACTCGGGCTCGCAGGCGCCGCAGTCGATGCACTCGTCGGGGTTGATGAAGAGCTGCTTCTCCCCCTCGTAGATGCAGTCCACGGGGCAGACGTCGACGCACGCCTTGTCCTTCACGCCGATGCAGGGTTCGGTGATTACGTAAGCCATGGTAAGGGTCCGAGGCGTCCCGCGGTTGGAGGTTTCCGGAATATAGATCGAACGGGAGAAAAAATGTCAACGCGAGGAGCCGGGGCCCGGCCGTCGGACCCGGCAGCCGGCCCTCGACATCGACGCGGGCCCGACGTACTTTCGCCGCAGCGTGCAACACCGCGCGCGAGCCACCGATCGCCGCGCGCCGACTCACCATCACCTCACACCCGCAGTGAGGGGGACGCGAATGCCGAGAACGCTGAAGCTGGGCATGGAAGGGGACGACGTCACGATGCTGCAGCAGCTCCTGACCGAGCGCGGTTACCCGGTGGCCCCGGTCGGCACGTTCGGCCCGAAGACCTTCGCGGCCCTGTGCGACTTCCAGGAGCACAACCTCGACCAGGGCGGCCGGGCGCTCGAGATCGACGGGCAGGTGGGGCCCGCCACCTGGTGGAGTCTCACCCGCGCCCCGGCGGACCGCGCCGTCGTCGTGCCGGCATACTCGCCGGTCACGCCGCAGGAGCAGCGCGCGGTGGCAGGGTAGCACGAGCGGCAGGCAGCGGTGCTCGACGAGCGGAGCGAAAACGGGACGGGGGCGGCGCGGATGCTTTGCGCCGCCCCCGTCCCGTTTTTCGCTCCGCTCAGCGCCGCCAGGGCGGCAGGTCGCCCGACTTCTTCTTCAGCTCCGGGTTCTCCCGGTAGAGCGTCGCCGTCCGGCCGATCACCTGCACGACCGCGCTCGACGTCGCCAGCGCGAGCGCGTTCGCCGCGTCCTTGGCCTTCACGTCCACCGTGCGCGTGAGCTGCACCTTCACCAGCTCGAACGTCCGCAGCGCGTCCTCCAGCGACTCGAGCACCGCCGGCGTGATCCCGTGATGGCCGACGTGGACCATCGGCGTCAGGTGGTGCGCCTCCGCGCGCAGCTCCGCGCGGTCCTTGCTGGTCAAAGCCATTCGTGGCGATCCGAGTCAATGGTTGCTGCGACCTGCGACACGCGACGTGCGACACGCGACGTGCGACAGTCAATCCTATCTTCTCTTCCCCTCCATCACCAAGTACGGCTTCGGATCCACCGGCCGGCCGTCCCACCAGTGGCGCTCGGCGCCCATGCGCATGACCTGGAAGTGCAGGTGCGGCTCGTTCGGCCGGGCGTTGCCGGTGCTCCCCACGTAGCCGAGCACCTCCCCCTTCGACAGCGGCTCGCCCTCGGTGAGCCCCTCGCGGTAGCGGTCGAGGTGCGCGTAGTAGTAGACGAAGCGCTCGTCGGGGTCTACCGCGTAGACCGTGAGCCCGCCGGCGCGGTTGGAGCGCAGGCGGTAGACGCGGCCGTCGTCGGCCGAGAGCACGGCGGTCCCGCGCGCGGCCAGGATGTCGAGCGCGTTGTGGGTGCGCGTCGTGCCGCGCGCGGCCAGGAACGTGTTGGGCACGTCCTCCGGCCGGACGCCCTCGACCGGCACCATCAGCCGGCGGTCGCGCAGGTGCCCCGCGTCAGGCTCGGCGAGCGCCCCCGGCGCCGCGGGGGTGGCCGAACCGCCCGCCGCCGGCGCAGCCACTGCCGCCGGCTCCCGACGCCGCGAGCAGGAGGCGGCGGCGACCGCGCCGAGCGCCAGGACAGTCAGCGACGCCAGCAGCGCCGCGCCCGTGTTCTGAGTTCGTGAGCGCATCACGGGGACGTTAGCGCGGGACCGCGGATCGGGAAACGGGTGGCCGATGCGGTCCCGATGTTGCGCCGGTGCGCTCACCCATGCCGCCCGAGAGACAGCGCCCGCACATCGCGCGCGCCTTCAAGCATCGCAACTACCGGCTCTTCTTCAGCGGCCAGAGCGTCTCGCTCGTCGGCACCTGGATCACCCGCATCGCGACGAGCTGGCTCGTCTACCGCCTCACCGACTCCGCGCTCCTGCTGGGCCTCGTGGGATTCTGCGGCCAGATCCCGACGCTGCTCCTCGCCCCGGTCGCCGGCGTGATGGTGGACCGCTGGGACCGCCACCGCATCCTGCTCTGGACGCAGCTCCTCTCCGCGCTCCAGTCGCTGGCGCTGGCGCTGCTCGCCTTCACCGACAC
>Ga0126308_10000921_pt1 | contig 10956 bp, 8 predicted proteins | sample Plot55_FD_92533 | JGI IMG/M metagenome (GOLD analysis project Ga0126308, IMG submission 92533) | Serpentine soil microbial communities from UC McLaughlin Reserve, CA, USA - Plot55 | ecosystem: Environmental > Terrestrial > Soil > Grasslands | place: USA: UC McLaughlin Reserve, Lake County...
CGCGTCGTAACCGAGCTCGACAGGCGTCGTGAAGTTGACCTCGGGCTCCGTCGAAGGCATCCGCGCGGCGACTGGTGCCATCGGGATGTGCTGACGCGGGAGGACGTCGTAGAACTCGGGCATGTCGTGCCGCCACGAACTCGTGATCTTGACGTTCGGGCTGACCGTGACGTCCGTTCGGCCGCTCAGGTAGCGGTCGATCGCGTAGGCGCACTTCTTGCCGTGTCCCGCAGCCTCGATCAGGGTCGTCGGGCCAGTCACGAAATCGCCGCAGGCGAAGACGCCCTTGACGTTCGTTGCATACGTCGCCGGATCGACCCGGACACGGCCACGGCCGATCTCGAAGTTCGCCTCGACCGGCAGGAACGTGAGGTCCGCGGCCTGGGAAACGGCCGGAATGACGACGTCCGCCTTGATCGTGAACTCGCTGCCCTCGATCGGGATCGGCGACCGCCGGCCCGAGGCGTCCGGCTCGCCGAGCCGGTTCCGGATGAACTTCACGGCAGTGACGTGGCCGTCCTCGCCGAGGATCTCGACCGGGCTGGCGAGGAATTCCATCCGGACGCCCTCGCGCTCTGTCTCGCCAAGCTCCTCCTCGTCAACGACCAGCTCGCTGCGGGTTCGGCGGTAGACGATCGCGACGTTCTCGGCCCCGTGGCGGAGGCTGGTCCGGGAGCAGTCCATGGCGGTGTAGCCGCCGCCGATGACGACGACGTCCTTGCCGACGTACAGCTCCTGGCCGAGGTTCGCCTTCTTCATGAAATCGACGCCGTAGTCGACGCCTTCGAGGTCGGCACCCGGAATGTCGAGGGCGACGGCGTCCATCGCGCCGGCCGTGATCGCAACGCCGTCGAAGTCGCGCTGGAGCTGCTCGAACGTGATGTCCTTGCCGATCGTCGTGTTGAAGACGAACGTGACTCCGAGTCGCTCTACGAGCCGGACGTCCATCTCGATTGCCTCGCGCGGCAGGCGGAACGCCGGGACGCCGATGAGCATCGTCCCGCCGCCATAGGGCAGCGAGTCGAAGACGGTGACCTTGAAGCCCTTCATCGCGAGCTCGCGGGCGACCGACAGGCCGGCCGGCCCGGCGCCCACGACGGCGACGCGCTCGTCGCGCGGCGTGATCTGGGGCATCACGTCCGGGATGCCCGACGCCTCGTGCCACTCCACGAGGAACCGCTTCATCGCCCGGATCGCGAGCGGACGGTCGATGTCGCCTCGCCGGCACGCCCTCTCGCAGGGGGCGGAACAGACGTAGGAGCACATCGCCGCGACCGGGTTCGGCTCGCGCGAGAGGATGTAGCCCTCTTCGAACCGGCCCTCAGCCGCGAGATTCAGGTAGCCGCGGCAGTTCGTTCCAACAGGGCAGGCTTCCTGGCACTCGATGTTGCACTGGAGCCAGGACGCGTCGACGGGCTGAACGAGGAATTCCTGAAAGGGGTCGATCGCCAAGTCGCGGACGTGCCTTTCTGTACGCTGCGTTCCCCTGGGGTACGGGCATCACGAAGAGCGGCGCTGCCGGCCGTTCGAATCTACCATCCGCGTCGCGAGAGGCGCAAAAGCCGCGGCCCGCGCTCGGCCGCGGATTTGACGCTCATCGGAGTCGCAGCTACGCTCAGCCGAGGGTCGTCCCAACAGGTGCTGGATCGCGTCCGGCCGAGGAGGACTGCGGAGCGTGACCGCGAGCGAGTTTGCCTTTCTGGCGCTCGGACTGGTGCTCGGCGTCGGCGTCGGGGCGGCGATCATCGAAGTCCTCCGTGCGCGACCGCCCGCTCGTCGCGAGATCCGGGTCACCGTCGCGCCGAATTCGATCCCGGCGCGGCGCTCGGCGACCCTCGCGGATCCGCATCCGGTCGATACGGCGGGCCCGGCCCGAGGGGGACCTGCGGACCGCCGCGAGTTCGACCGACAGAACGATGATGGCGAGGCTGACGATCACTTCGCCACTGCACCATCGAGCCCGCTCTCGACGCCAGCGGACAGAACGGACGTTCCGAATCCCGCGGCGAGTGGCGCCTTCCGACTGCAACCGCTGACGCCCGCCGTCGCGACCGCAACATCCGGTCCACCGACCTCGGTCGGGATCCCGGTCGCAACCGGGTCAGACCCGATGCTCGACGCCATCGGGGCCAGCCGGCGGCGCGAGGAGGCCGCGGAACCGATCCTCGCGGCGTCCGGCCGGCGGGGAAAGGCGACGCGACCGCCACCCGCAATCCTCGGAGCGGTCGACGCTGGGACGGGCGGCGGCGCTTCGGACAACGTCTCGCGCTCCACGTCTCAGGGCGAGGCCGAAGCCGCCGCTCCGTCCGAAACGATGGGATCGCCGGCGCCGGTCGTGTCCGACGAACCCGACACGACCGACCCATGCGCGGACCAACGGCGCGTCGCGGATGAGCGGTGTGCCGTCGCGGCCCGGGCAAGAACCGGCGCACAGGAGGCAATGGACGCGTTGCGCGCGGCCCAGCGAGCCTACGACGACCATCTCCGGGAGGCGGACGCTGCGATCGCTGCCGCAGACCCCCGCGCCGTCCGCGACGCCAAGGAGGCAGCCCAGCACGCGTTCCGCGAGTCCCGGTCGGTCGCCCAGACGCGGGAGGAGGTCGAGGCCGCGGCACGTGACTGGCTGACGAAGATCAACGAGATCAACCAGCAGACTCGGGATGCGTCCGGACGTGCCGAGCGACACCGGACCGCGTCGATTGGCCTCGTCGTCGAGCTCGAGCGTCTGTCGGTCGAAGCCGATGCGGCTCGCATCTCCGCGGAATCGGCCGAGGAAGCCTGCATCGGAGCACGGGAGGCCGTGGCGGTCTGTCAGGAGGGAGCGGCGCGAGCGACCGCCGCGCTGCGGGAGGCTGTCGCCGTGGGCCGCCCGACGTCCCCGCAGCACGCGCCGTTCGCGGGGCTCGCCGACGACGATGATGCAGCGATGGCGTCGCGGGCGGGTGACGACGCCCCGATCATCCGTCTCCTTCGGGGCGACCACGACGTGATGGGCCGCATCGTGGCCCGGCTCGGCGGTGACGACCCCGAGGAACGCCGACGCTGGCAGAACGCGATCGGCGGCTTGCTCGAGGCGCTCGTGGGACGGTCGATCGAGGCTGCCGCATTCGATTTCCCCGCCGATCACCCGTTCTGGGGCATGTTCACGCGCGACCAGTGCCGGGACATCGCGGCCGCGCTCGCCTCGCTCGGATACCGCCATGACGGGTTCGGCGGATGGGCCGACGACCGCGTCCCGAGCCAACGCGACCTGTCGCTCGCAACAGGCTACGCCGGCCTCGACCCGATGCGCGTCCGCCACTGGCCGACCGAGTCGGAGATGCAGGACCTGATGCGAGGCGTCACGGTCGCCGCCGACGAGTACATCTGGGAAGCCGCCGGCACGCTCACCCTCGGGGAGCTCGTGTCGCTCCTCGGGCGACGGGCGGACGCCCTGACCGACCTCTGGAACGACTGGGGCACGGTCCGGCCGCTCCTGCTCGCGGCGGACTGATTCGAGTCAGGCTTGCGCCGAGCCCGCCTCCACGGCGGCTTGAGCGGTCTCGGCTGCCTCCGCGGCGGCCCCTTCCTCTTCGTCCTCCTCGATTTTGACGAGCCGGAATGCCTCGGCCGCCTCCGTGCCGATCGGTTCGCCTTCTTCCTTCGCCCAGGCCCTGATCCGCTCCTCGAGCTTGTCCGGTTCCTTGATCTGGCTGGCATGCGCGCGAAGGGCGTCGATCTTGCGACCGATCGTCGCGCTGACATCGATCCGAACGTCCGGGTCGTTCGGCCAGAACAGGTAGAGCCGCCGGACGACGTGGTGGGCGAGGCCGGATCTGGCGAGCCAGGGAAACGCCATCGGGTTGCGGGCCGCGGGATAGACCGCATCGACCGCCGCAAACCCGGCCGCCCGGTGGTCGGCGTGGTTGACGCCGCCGAAGCGGTAGAACACGACCTCCGGGTCCGTCGCCAGGACGGCATCCGGCCGAAACGTCCGGATCTCGCGGACGAGTTGCTCGCGCAGCGCGAGATCGTTCTCGAGCGAGCCGTCGGGCTGGTGGAGGAAGGCGACGCCCTCGTAGCCGACGATCGCCGCGGCGGTCGTCTGCTCGGCCTCCCGCAGGGCGGCCAGCTCGAACGGATCGAGGTCCGGATCCTCCCCGCCGGCGTCTCCGCTCGTGCAGCAGACGAGCCGGCCGACCGAGCCCGCGTCGATCCACGCGGCGGCGGTCGCGGCCGGCCCGAAGTCGGCGTCGTCGGGGTGCGCGACGATCACCATGAACCGGTCCGGGCGCCAGTCGTGGGCGGCTGGTTCGGTCATCGGGAGGTTGGGCGCCGGCGTGCGAAAACGTGCTTGCGCGGCAGGTTGCCGCGACTATGATGTGCGCCGAGGCTTCGCTCGTCTCCCCCCACGAGCGAAGTCTCGTTATGTATCCCTGCGTGACGTCCGCACCGTCTCACCGAGCGTGCGCCCCCTGAGCCTCCTGCGCCTGGTCGAGGGCAGCGAGCACGTCGGCCGCATGGCCCTCCGGCTTGACCTTCGGCCACGTACGGGCGATGCGACCATCGGGGTCGACGAGGAACGTCATCCGCGCCGTTCCCCAGTACTTCCGGCCGTAGTTCTCCTTCTCGACCCATGCGCCGTAGGCATCGGCGGCGACATGTTCGGTGTCCGCGAGAAGCGTGAACGGAAGGCCGAACTTCTCGCGGAAGGCCCGCTTGCTTGCCCCGCTCTGCGGGCTCACGCCCCAGACGTCCGCTCCGCGCTCGACGATCTGGTTGTTCGAGTCGCGGAATTCGCAGGCTTCGACCGTGCAGCCGGGCGTGTCGTCCTTCGGGTAGAAGTAGAGGATCGTCCAGCGGCCGCGCTGCTCGGAAAGTCGATGGATCGTTCCGGATTCGTCGGGGAGCGACACGTCCGGCGCCGCGTCGCCCACGTTCGGGATCGTCATCCGGAGAGCGTAACAGGGGTCTCGACGACGAGGAGAATGCCGCGTTCGAGTACGACCGAGGCCGTCTCCGCCGTCCTAACGTTGGACAGCCCTCGCGCCGCTCCCATCCTGAGCGGCTCGTCGCGCAGCGGATAGCGGAGGCCGCTCGTTCGGACGCCCTCGACGTCGCCGCCGAACGGCAGCAGCGACACGAGGTCGCCGACCCTGCCCGGCAGGCTGATGCTCGCGGCCGAGCCGCCGACGTCCGGTGCACCGACCAGTCGGATGCGAACGGCAGCGTCGAGCAGGACCGCGGACCGGCCCGCGAGCATCGGGTCGGCGAGCAGGAACACGTTTGCAAGCTCGTGATCGAGCCGGGCTCCGCCGAACGCGCCGAGGATCACGATCTCCGACGGGTCTTCGGCGACTGCTCGTCGAACGGCCAACTCCGTGTCAGATTCGTCCTTGTCCCGAGCGACGAGGTCGACCGGGATGCCGAGCTCGCGGAGGCGGTCGATGTCGGCGGCGGGCAGCGAGTCGCCGTCGCCGACCCAGTGGTCGATCCGGACGCCGAGTGGACCGGCATGGCGGGCGCCGCCATCGGCGGCGATGACGACGACGACCTCATCGAGCGAGCCCGGCCAGCCTGCCTCGATCTCATCCCGCGAGCCGAGATCGCCGTCGGCGAGGACGAGCGCTCGACCGACCCGGGCCATCAGGCGGTTCGCTCGGCCAGGCCGAGGTAGCCGTCGACCCAGGCCGCGACCGACGGCGCGACCTCGTCAGCGCCCGCGTCCCGGAGCTCGTCCGGATCGCCGAGAACGGACTCGATCCCGATCGCCCGGACGCCGACAGCGCGAGCCATCCGCATGTCGGTAGGGGCGTCGCCGACATAGGCGACTCGTTCCGGCTCCACGTCGCCGTCCAGCATCGAGATCGCGAGCCGGAGAGGCGCGGGGTCGGGCTTGTGGACCGACAGGTCGTCGCCGAAGACCCGGATCGGCAGAAGCACCCCGAGCCCGGTTCGGTCGAGCTGGGGCAGCACGACCGAGCGATCCCCGGCGGTCACGATCCCGAGGTCGATGCCCGCGGCCCGAAGCCGGGTCAGCGCCTCGTTCACGCCGTCGAACGCGACGACGTCCGCTGCGGCGGCGAATGTGGCGTGCCACAGCTCATTCGCCTCGTCGAGGCGATCGCCGGGGACGCCGAGGCGCAGGTACATCAGCCGCCAGTCAGGTACGTAGCGCCGGCGGTAGATGACCTCGTCGAATGGCAGCCCGAATGCAGTCATCACCTTCGCGTTCGCCACGTGGAACGCACCCAGCGAGTCGACGAGCGTGCCGTCCCAGTCGAACAGGATCGCCTTCACGCGGGCGATGCTACCGCCCGCGCTGCGGCCAAGGCCGGTGCTAGACTCCGGCCGTGCCCGAAACAAGCGACCATGCCGGGATTCAGCGCGTCCGGGACGCGGCTGCGAGGAAGGGCGTGACGCTCGAAGTTCGGGTCTTCGACGCCTCGACCCACACCGCCCAGGACGCTGCAGATGCGCTTGGCGTCGAGCTCGCCCAGATCGTCAAGTCACTCGTGTTCGTTGCGCCGACGGACGACGGCGGTTTGGAACCGATCATCTGCCTCGTCGCGGGCCATAACCGGGTCGACGTCGCGAGGCTCGCCGCGGTCGTGAGCGAGCAGGACGTCCGCCGCGCAACCGCGCGTGAGGCGTTCGACCTGACGGGCTTTTCCATCGGCGGGATCCCGCCCGTCGGCCACAGCCAGCTGGCCCGGGTGATCATGGACCCCGACCTCGGGCGATTCCAGACTGTCTGGGCAGCTGCCGGCCACCCCAGCGCGGTATTCCCCGTGCCACCGGCGACGCTGCGGACACTGTCGAACGCGACGGTTGCGCCAATGACCGAAGAACGGCGATTGGCCGACGCGGCAGCGGGATCCGAGGGCGACAAACAGCGAGCGGCCCAGAACGCGGGCGCGTGAGTCGCCTTCGTCGATGACCGGTCCGAGCCCGATGCCGGGCGTTAGCGCCGAGCCCCACGACGCGACTGTCTCGTACCCGGGCGGGCTGCGCGCCCGCTGGCGGTGGGGCGGCAGCGGCCAGGGTCGAGCCGTATTCGCGCTGTCAGAAGCGGGAGGTTCCCTCAGCGAGCACGGTTCGCTCGTCTCGGCCGACTACGAGCAACTGTGCCGCGCGGAGGTTCGGATCGACGGCCCGGGCGGGGCGTGGAGTGCCCGCCTCGCATCGACCATCTACGACGAGCCCGCCGGCTTGCTCTGGGACGAGCACGGACTGTTCGTCGTGAAGTACGGCTTCCACACCTACGGCTTTGACGCGCGTTCGGGGTCGCTGCGCTGGTCACATCGCTCTGCGACGCCGGTTCTCGCGGTCCTCGCCTCGTCCCGGCTGCGCCACGTGGTCGTCCAGGCGGAGATCGAGACGTTCGCCCTCGAGCCGGACGGCATGGTCGCGTGGCGGATCGCCCACAGCGACGTCGTCACGGAGGCCGAGCTGGTCGGCGGGCGACTGGTGCTGACCAGCTTCAGCGGCCAGATGTCGGTGATCGATCCGGCATCCGGGCGACCGGCTGCCTGACCGTTCCTCGTTGGGGACGGCCCGTGGATAAGGTCGAAGGCGGGTCCCAAACTCGTGGACAAGTGCGGTTGACCAGCGACGGGCGGGGGCGGTAGCGTAGTTCTCAGCCCGGAGGGGCCGAGCGCAGGCTAACGGCAGCGATCACATCAACGCCCACGCCGCGAGTAGGTTCCTTCGGGCCTTTCCATGCCCGGCGCTATCATCGCGACGGTGATCCCCCTCCTTCTCGCGGCCGCGGGCGCGATCGCCCTGGTCGCCGCGGCCGCCGTCCTTCGGTCGTACGGTCCGCGCTATCGGGTGGGGCGATTGCTGGCGTCGACGCCCCGGGTGTCCGTGACGGATGCGCTCCAGATCGCTCGGGCCCGGCGACCCCGGTATGTGCGCGTCGAGGGCCGGATCGACTCCGAGGAGGAGTTCGAGGACGTTCACCACCGGCCGCTCGTGCTGAGACGGACCCGCTTCGAGGCGCTCGAGCGGGACCGCTGGGTCGGGTTCGAGGATTCGCGGGAGGTCGTCCGTTTCCGGGTCAACGAGGGCCTCGATTCGATCGACATCGACGGCCCTGCGCTCAGTGACGGGCTCGTCGTGGTCCGCCGGGAATCGGAGGGCGCGGCGGGCGATCTCGGCGAACGGGCGCCGACGGGTCTCGCGCCCGAGACGCGGGTTCGGGCGGTCGTCGAGCAGGTCTCGTCCGTCGACCACGCGATCGTCCTCGGCGTGCCGACGCTCACGGTCGGCGTCGGCGACGGGGGCGAGCCGGAGCCGATCCACCTCACAGCCGGCTTGGGTCGGCCGCTGATCCTGACGACCCTGGAGCCGGACGAGGCGATGCGCGTGATCGCCGGTGGCAGTACCCGCCCGCGGCTGGCGGCCGCCTGCTTCGTGGCCGGCGCGGCGCTCGTCGGTCTCGCGGTGGTCTGGGCCGGGATCTCGGCGCTGATGCCGGCTGTCGTGCCGGCTGCGCTCGCGGCGTCGCCCACAGCCGAGTCAACGCCGGCGACCGGCGGCGATCCACGGAGCAGCGGCGAGGGACCCGGCCTGGTCGGGGAGCCCGGCCTCCCGATCCTGGCGGTCGTGGCGATCGCGATCCTCGCCGTCCTCGTCACCACCGCGTACGTTCGATGGACGTCGTCGAGATCCGAGGGGCCTGCCAGCCGACGCTGATTTCGCTGCGGACGACCACGAAACCGCCTCAGGACCTTCGTCCTATTGGAAAGAAGTGTGAGATTGGTAGGCTCGGGCCGTCGTCTTGACATTTCTTCCACGAGCCGAACTTGCCGACCGCACTCATCTCACGACCAATCGATGCGACGCTCTCGGTCACCAAGGCGGCCCGCCTGCTCGGCGTCCACCCGAATACGGTTCGGGCGTGGAGCGACGCGGGACGGCTTCGTTATTACCGGATCAACCCGCGCGGCGATCGGCGCTATCGGATCGGCGATCTGCAGCGATTTCTCGCCGCGGCGCAGGGCGGGCTGACCGAAGCCGCGCCCTCACACGCGCGGCGCGGATCCGAGCGGGGCAGCGCCGATACCAGTGCGATGACAGGCCGCGCGGCCGGCTACGGCCTCGTCGCTCCGCCCGGGGCGCTCGATTCCCTCGATGCCGACCGTCGGCGAGCCGACCTCGCGCTCCTGACGGAGCTCGCTCGGATCGCCGCTTCAGGAGCTGGTCTCGACATCGCGCTTGCTGAGTCGAGCGCGTCCATCGTGCGTGGAGGCCCGCTCAACGCCGTCGCGATCTACGAGCTGAGAGGCGATCGACTCGTGCCCCGAGCCAGCGCGGGTGTCTCGAGCAGCCAGCACCTCGTCGAACTGCCGCGAGACTTCGGTCCGTTCGCCGCGGCGATTGCGGCTGCCGGTGCGCTCGAGTCCGGCCAGACGCCCACGAGATCCTCGGGCCTCACCGGCAGCGACCTGGAGATGGCGATCGCGATCCAGCTTCCCGCTGAACGGTCGCCATGGGGCGTCCTCGTGCTCGGTTCCGATCGATCGACGGACTCCGACGCCTTCGATGCCGAGCTGACCGCCGCTGTTGCCGAAGTCGTCGGCGCGGTGGTCGGCGCGGCCCGCGACGCGGACGAGATCAACCACCAGCTCCACCGCGCGGACGCCCTTCGACGTGTCGCGAGCGACATCGGCAGTCGCCTCGACCTCGACCAGATCCTGGCCGGCCTGGTCGACCACGCGATGGTGCTGTTCGAGGCGGATCGCAGTGCGGTCTTCCTGCGCCAGCCGAACGGATCGATCACAGCGGAGGTCGCTCGTGGCCTTTCGCAGGCGTACCTCCAGTCGGTCCGCGACTTCCCGGTACGCTCTCTTCCCTCGCTCGCCGTCGCCGCCCGGCGGCCGATGTTCGCGAGTGGCTACGGCAATGATGCGCGCGGCAGTGACGTCCGGGCGGCCGTCGTCCAGGAGGGCTACGACACGATCTCGACTGCGCCCCTGTTCGACGGTCCGGAGCTCCTCGGCCTCCTCAACGTCTACCACGACAAGCCCCACGCCTGGAGCGAAGACGAGCTCGAGACGATGGCGGCGCTTGCAACCCAGGCGGCCGTGGCGATCAAGAACGCCCAGAACTACGAGAAGATGGCGACCTGGGCGGCCCAGCTCCAGTCGATCCAGCAACTCGGGGTTCGGCTGTCGCGGCTGACGAACGGCCGCGAGATCGGCCTCGCCATCGCCACGGAACTGCGCCAGCTGATCGACTACCACAACGTCCGGGTGTACCGCCTCCAAGGCGACGACCTGATCCCGGTGGCGATGCAGGGTCAGGTGGGCGAATACGTCGACGAGACGGCCGAGCAGCTACAGGTGAAGTTCGGCGAAGGGATCACGGGCTGGGTCGCCGAGCATCGGATCGCTCAGAACCTGCCCGATGCAGGAAAGGATCCACGAGCCAATACGATCCCCGGCACGGACGAGGATCTCGACGAGTCGATGCTGCTCGCGCCGATGACGTTCGAGGATCAGGTGCTTGGCGTCCTCGTGTTGTCGAAGCTGGGGCTGCATCAATTCAGCGATGACGACCTCCGGCTCCTCGTGATCTATGCGAGCTTCGCAGCACAGGCCTTCGCGAACGCCGACGCAACCGAGCTGCTCCAGGCCCAGTCAGCGGCGCTTGAGCGCCAGCTCGTGAACCAGCGAGGGCTCCTCCAGATCACCGAATCGATCCTGACAACGCTGGACCCGAGTGCAATCCTCGATCAGGTTGCCGAGCGCCTCTCCGATCTTGTCGGCTACGACAACCTCTCGATCGAGGTCCTCGATCGGGCGTCCGGTCTCCTGAAGCCGCTCACTGCAAAGGGCATTCACAAGAACGCGTACTTGGAGCCCTGGCTGCCCGGCGAGGAGGGCCTCGCGACGTGGGTCGTCACGCACAACGAGCCGGCACTCGTCATCGACGAGCGCTCGGATCCGCGAGTCCTGGTCTTCCGCGACG
>Ga0126308_10000923_pt1 | contig 10943 bp, 7 predicted proteins | sample Plot55_FD_92533 | JGI IMG/M metagenome (GOLD analysis project Ga0126308, IMG submission 92533) | Serpentine soil microbial communities from UC McLaughlin Reserve, CA, USA - Plot55 | ecosystem: Environmental > Terrestrial > Soil > Grasslands | place: USA: UC McLaughlin Reserve, Lake County...
CTGGTCGGGTCGGCGGTGGTGGTCGACCTGGAGCGGATGGGGATCGGCGACTACCAGCTGTACGGGCCCGAGCGCTTCGAGCGCTGGGAGCAGGAGACCGGGCTGCGGGTCGAGCGCGACGACATCCTGATCATCCACACGGGCTACCACCGCTTCTACAACGAGAACTGGGTCGACCGCAGTCAGGTGGACGAGACCCGCTACTTTGTCCGCCACCCCGGGCCGACGCGAGAGTTCGCCGAGTGGGTGCTGGACCGGGGGGTGCGCTGGCTGGCCGTCGACGCCGGCAGCGCCGACCACCCGATGAACACCGTCATCCGCAAGATCCGGCCCGACGAGGCCGAGGACGCCGAGGCCGCGCTCGGCCGCCCCCTCGACGAGCTGTTCCCCAAGGGGGATCTTCAGATCATGCACACCCTGCTGTTCCCCCACGACGTCATCCACATCGAGAACCTGGGCGGCCAGATCGACGAGGTGCTCGACCGGCGCATCCAGTTCGGCTGCTTCCCCTGGAAGTTCGTCGGCGGGGAGGCGGCGTTCTGCCGCGCGGTCGCCTTCCTGGAGGAGTGAGAACATGACCCAGGCCACCCACGCGATCCGCTTCACCTACCTGTCCCAGGAGGATCTCCTTCAGGCCGGCTGCCTCGACTTCCGGCTGGCCATCGAGGCGGCCGAGTCGGCATTGCTGGCCCACCGCAACGGCGACGTGATGTTCCCCGAGAAGATCGTGCAGATCTTCAACCAGGAGACCCAGGAGCGGATCAACTGCCTCCCGGCGACCCTGCTGCCGGAGAAGGTCTGCGGCATGAAATGGGTGTCGGTCTTCCCGCCCAACGTGCCCCGGTTCGGCCTCCAGAACCTGACCGCGCTGTTCATCCTCTCCGAGATCGAGAAGGGGTTCCCGATCGCGGTGCTCGAGGGCACGCTCGCCTCCAACATCCGGGTCGGGGCCATGGGAGCGCTGGCGGCCAAGCATTTCGCGCCCACCGACGCCCGCGTGATCGGCTTCATCGGCAGCGGCGAGCAGGCCAAGATGCACCTGCTGGCCATGAAGACGGCCCGCCCCACCCTGGCCGAGTGCCGGGTCTCGGCCAAGACGGCCGAGGAGGGCCAGCAGTTCGTCCGCGAGCTCGCCCCCCTGGTCCCCGACATGGAGCTGGTCTCGACCGGCACCGACGGCGCCCGGGCCATGGAGGAGGCCGACATTCTGGTCACCGCGACCAGCGCCCAGGCGCCGCTGCTCAAGGCCGGCTGGATGAAGCCCGGGTCCTTCTACAGCCACGTCGGCGGCTGGGAGGACGAGTACGCGGTGGCCAGCCAGTGCCAGAAGATCGTCTGCGACGACTGGGAGACGGTGAAGCACCGCACCCAGACCCTGAGCCGGATGTACAAGGACGGCGAGCTCACCGACGCCGACATCCACGGGAACCTGGACGAGGTCGTGGCCGGCGTGAAGCCGGGCCGGGAGGCCGACGACGAGCGCGTCTACTTCAACGCCGTCGGGCTGGCCTTCGTCGACGTGGCCATCGCCCTGGCCATGTACCGGCGGGCTGTCGAGGCGGGCAAGGGCCGCGAGCTCACCATGCAGGAGACGATGGTTTTCGACCATCCCAACATGGCCACCTACGTCCGCTGGTGAGGCCGGCCCGGAGGCGGCGGGTTGCCGCGCGGCCGCCTTCCTTCGAGGGTGAGCAGACCGCGCGGCAGCCGCCAGGCGGGCGTGAGGGGGGCTAGCCGCCCGCCGTGCCGGTGAAGTAGGTCTGGGCCTTGGTCCAGACGTTCTGGCCCACTGACGCGCCCAGGTTGCGGCCGTCGACGTCGGCGTCGGGGAAATGGATGCCGCCCTGGCGGCGGGAGTTGCCGGCCTCGTCCCTGGCCGCGGTGAACGTCGGCCACAGGAGCACTGTCGAGAGCAACGGGGTCGCGCCCGGCTCGATGAACGAGGTGCCCGGGCGGACCGTCACCCTGGCCCCGAACAGGTCGCTGCCGGTGAACTGCTGGAGGACCCGGGCCCCGGCGCCGCTGAAGGTGGAGTGCCCGGACACGTACTCGGGGAACGGCGGGGTCGGGAAGGTGGTCGCCTGGTAGGGATGCCACGTCTCCCCTCGGATGAGCCGCGTGCCCTTGTGCGGGCCGGCCCAGGCGAGCACCAGCTTGCCCTTCATGCGGGTCCGGACCGCCGTGATCGGCCGCACGTAGTCCCAGCGGCGCTTGGCGTTCCAGGCGGCGATGCTGGCGTCCAGCTCGGCGTTGGCGAGGGCGAAGGTCAGCTTGACGCTCTGGTCGAGGGTGTAGCCCCTTGCCCTGGCGGCGGCCCCGCCGAACAGCAGCCAGTGCCCTGGTGGTGTCTCGCTGGCCGGCCCGTCGGCCCAGTACTCGGCCCGGACCTTGGAGAGGTCGGTGAGAGTCGCGCTCTGCAGGAGGGTGTCGGTGACCTCCTGGTCCAGCTGCAGCAGCGTCCGCTGGGTCGGGCCAGGCGGCAGGAACTGGCTGGGGGAGGTCAGCGCGAACGGGGTGACGTTCTGCCAATGCGGCGTCGCGTACTTCTGGACGACGGTGTTGCCGCTGGCGTCGACAAAGCGCAGTGGCTGCCAGCGGAACGGGTCGTTCACCTGGTCGGGGGTGTTGACCGGGACGTAGCCGGTGGTGTCGGCGTAGCCGCCGGCCTGGTTGGACCCGTCGGTGGCCCGGAAGGCGATGACGGCCGCGGCGGCCTGGTTGCCGACCCCGGTCGGCGACGCCGGGTCGGTCGAGGCGTCGTCGGGGTCGTACCCCATTGCCGTCAGCAGTCCCCGGAAGTCGGCCGAGCGGGTCGGGAACAGGTTGAGCAGGGCCCGGTAGGCGGCGTAGCTGATCGCCTGGCTCTTGTAGGCGTCGGTGCGCTCGGCCGGCGGGCGGCGCAGCGCCCCGCCGAGGCGGGTCCCGACCGCGACCGGGTCGTAGGCCGCCCAGGCGTCGTACATGGCCGTGTGCATGATGGCCAGGGCGCGGGCGTTGATGGTGGGGCCGGTGTGCAGGACCCGGATGGCGGCCAGGCTCTGCTCGCTCCAGCGCAGCGCAGCGTTGTCGTCGGCCCGCGGCCCGTAGCTGTCCAGCGGGTACAGCGGGCCGGGGCCGAGCGGCAGTGTGGGCAGGGGCAGGCGGATCTCGAGCCCCACCCCGGCCTGGACGTCGGCAGCGGCGTTGGCGACCACCGTCCCGAACAGGCCCACCACGAGCGTGAGCACCAGGACAAGTCGACGGTTCACGGTACGGGCCCCCTCATCTACGTACGGTCGTTCGACAGCGCGGAACCTAGCAAGCAGTTCATGCCCGGAACAAACCTGTCCGGACAGAACAACTACCGAGTTTCGACTCCCGGATCCAGGGAAGCTGTGCGGCCGTTGTGCCCCTGACCTGGCGACGCCGGTCGCCGGTCGCCGGCCGCGGCCGGGGCCAGCGGGCGGGTTCGGGTTGCCGCCGATTGAGCGGCGGTGGCCGGTGGTGCACCATGCTGGCGGGCGCGCAATGCGTGGCGCCCCGTCCTGGCCCGACCGACATGAGGAGCCCCGAGGTGCCCGACGCCGTTCCCCTGGTCGACGTGCGGGCCGCCTACCTGGCCCAGCGGGCCGAGCTGGACGCGGCCGTGGCCGGGGTCGTGAGGGCGGGCAGGTTCATCCTGGGGCCGGAGGTCGCGGCCTTCGAGGCGGCCTTCGCCAGCTTCTGCGGGACCCGGCGGGCGGTCGGGGTGGCCTCGGGGACGGCCGCGATCCACCTGGCCCTGGCCGCCCTCGGGGTCGGGCCGGGCGACGAGGTGGCCACCGTGGCCCACACCTTCACCGCCTCGGCCGAGGCGATCGTCCACGCCGGGGCCCGGCCCCGGTTCATCGACGTCGACGAGGCCACCGGCGGCATGGACCCCAAGGCCCTGGCCGGCGCCGTCGAGGCCACGGCCGCGGTCCTGCCCGTCCACCTGTACGGGCTGCCGGTCGACATGCCCGCCATCCTGGCCGTGGCCGGCGAGGCCGGCGTGCCCGTGGTCGAGGACGCCGCCCAGGCCCACGGGGCGACCCTGACCACCGCCGACGGCCGGGTCCGGCGGGCCGGCGGGGCCGGGCGGCTGGCCGCGTTCAGCTTCTACCCGGGCAAGAACCTTGGCGCCTTCGGCGACGCCGGGGCGGTCACGACCGACGACGACGAGCTGGCCGACCGGGTCGCCCGGCTCCGCGACCACGGCCGCAGCTCCAAGTACGAGCACGCCGAGGTCGGCTGGGGCGAGCGCCTTGACGCCCTCCAGGCGGCCGTGCTCCGGGTCAAGCTGGCGCGGCTGGAGGCCGGCAACGCCGCCCGCGAGCGGCTGGCCGGCCGCTACGACGAGGCCCTGGCCGGGGTCGGCGATCTGGTGCCGCCCCCGCGGGTCGAGGGCCGGGACAGCGCCCGCCACCTCCACGTGGTCCGGACCCGGCACCGCGACGAGCTGCTCGCCGCCTGCCGGGCCGCCGGGGTCGGGGCCGGGGTCCACTACCCCATCCCCCTGCACCTCCAGCCGGCCTGGCGCCACCTCGGCCTTGCTCGGGGCGACCTGCCGGCCACCGAGGCGTGGGCGGCCGAGTGCCTGTCGCTGCCCCTGTACCCGGAGCTGACCGACGCCCAGCAGGACCGGGTGATCGAGGTCGTCCGCGGGTTCTTCGCCACCCGGTGAGCCCGGCCAACCGTCGCCGCACGCCGCGAGGGCCACACGCTGGAGAGCACCTGGTCCAAGGGCGAGTGGACCAGCGACCTGCACTACGCCGTCCTGGCCCGGGAATGGCCAAGCGGCCGCTGAGCGGTCCGTCGCACCCAACGACGTGGTAGAGCGTGGGCCGCACGCCCCGCGCCGTGCGACCCACGCGTCGTAGCCGATCAGCGGCCGGTGACCATCAGCGCTTGCTGTCCGGCCGCCTCGGCGGGGACTACCGGTCGTCACCTCCTTCCTGTGCGGCGGCGGGCCGGGTTGCCCGCACGACCAGGGCGCCCGCGACCAGCAGCCCGAAGGCGACGAGCGCGAGCAGGTCACTGGCGGCACCGGTGAACGGCAGGGCGCCGGAGCCGGCGACGGACGGACGCAGCAGAGCGAAGCCGGTGGCGGAGCCGTCAGCGCCGCCCGATCCCGGGGTCAGCCCGAGGGTCCCGGGGATCCCCGAGGTCCCGGTCGACGAGCCGGGAGCGTCGCCGCCGGTCCCATCCGGCGAGGTGGTCCCCGGCGGCGGGGCGATGATCCCCCCGGTGCTGGTGTCGGTCCCGGTGCTGACCCCGACGTCCACCCCGATCCCGGTGTCGATCCCGGTGTTCGGGTTGGTGCCCGTGCCGGCGTCAGTGCCGGAGGCGCCGATGCTCAGGTCGATGTCGGTGGTGCTGTCGGTGGCGCCGGAGTTGGGATCGCTGGAGGTGCCGCAGTCGGACGAGGCGTCGCCGAGCACGCCGACGCTGTTGCAGGAGACGGTCACCGGGACGGTGGCCGACACGTCGTCGACGTTGACGGCGGCCTGGTTGCCGGCGAGGGTGCCGCTGGTCTGGGTAAAACCCGAGGTGCCGGCCGACGACCCGCCGTCCGAGGAGGCCGGCTGGCCGGTCCCGCAGCTGGCGGAGACGTCACCGAGGGCGCCCACGCTGTTGCCGCAGACGGTCACCGGGACCGATGGGGAGATGCTGCCGATGCCGGCGTCGACCTGATTGCCGGAGGCGGTGCCGTCGAGCAGTGACCCGGAGTTCGAGTCGCCGGTCCCGGCGGAGGCGCCGGACCCGCTCGACCCGGTCGAGCTGCCGCTGGTGCCGGCCGGCTGGCTGGTGCCGCAACTGGCCGAGGTGTCGCCGAGGACGCCGACGGCGTTGCCGCAGACGGTCACTGGGACCGACGGGGAGACGTCGCCGACGTTCACGCCGGCCTGGTTGCCGGAGGCGATCGGGCCGGTGTCGAGGACGCCGATCCCGGCCGGGGTCTCGCCGGTCAGGTCGTCGAGGGTCAGCTCGCCGGTGGGCAGGAGGTTGTCGGTGGCCGGGTCGCCGACCAGGGTGAAGGGACTCGACCCGAGCAGCCCGACCCCGGCCAGGCTGGCCGTGGCGTCGAGGTCGAGCAGCCGCCCGGCGGGCCGGGACAGGCTGGCCGAGGCGTCGGCACGGGCCCGCGGGCTCGTGCCGGCCGAGGCGTCGGCGCTGGCGGACCGGGACCTCGGGGTGGCCGAGGCCTGGCCCGAGGCGGTGCGGCGCCTGGTCCCGAGCGAGACGCCGGCCTGGGCCGTGCCGGGCACCCGGACCCTGGCCCGGATGCCGGTGGTGCCGTTGGCGCGGCCGGCGTTGGCGCTGGCGCTGGTTCCGGAGCCGCGGCAGCTGCCGACCAGCCCGGACAGGATCCGGCCGTCGGCGCAGACCCTGACCTCGGCGGAGGTCGAGCGGCCGAGGCGGGCGGAGACGTCGGCGGCGACGTCCTGGGCGCTGGCGGCGCCGGCGCTGAGGGCCAGCAGGCCCCCGCCGAGCGCGGCCGCGCCGATTGCACGCTTCATCCACAGGTTCACTTGGAGCTCTCCTTGGTAGCGAGTTGGAGGACGTGAAGCACGTCGCCCGAGGTCGCTAGGCGGGAGAGACGGCCGGGAGGTAGGAGCGCGAGAGGACGCCCGACCGGTCGGGGCGGGCGCGTCCACGGCCGTTGAGGCCGAGGAGGAGCAGGACGGCGGTGAGCACGGCAAGGGCGAACCCGGCGCCCGAGGAGGTCGACAAGGGGTCCGGCCCGCCCGCGGGGAGCTCGGCCGACGCGGGGAAGCCGGGCAGGCTCACCGCGCCGGTCAGGGCCGGCCAGGACCGGATGGACCGGGCAGCGTGCGAGCTGGCGCCGTCGGCGGCCGGACGGGCCGGAATCGTCTGCGAAACGGCCGGGAGGGTCGCGGCCGGCGCGGTGCCGTCAACGCCGGTCGAGGTGGCGGCGGGACCCTGGGCCCCAGGGCCACCCGGCGACCCGGTTCCCGAGCCCGGCAGCCCCGGCAGCGGCAGCAGCCCACCCGGAACCACCGGCGAAACCAGCCCACCAACCGCTCCGGCGACCGGCACGAGCGCCGGCCCAACCGGAGCGAGCACCGGCCCGAGCGGCCCGACGACCGCCCCGGTCACCGGCCCGACAGCCTCGGCCACCGGAGCGGTGACCCGGGCCACCGGAGCCAGAACGCGACCGCCGGCCTCGGTGACCCGACCCACCGGCCCACTGGCCGGGCCGGTCACCGTGCTGGCGACCTTGGCGACCCGGCCAACCGGGCCGGAGGTGATCTTGGCCACCCGGCCAACCGGCCCGCTGGATGCTTTCGAGGTGGCGGAACGGGTTGGGGGTGCGACCCGGCGGACCGGGGAGGTGACCGCCGGGGCGCCCCGCCTGACGGGCCGGGTGGCCGGGGGACGGGCCCCGCTGGGCGTCGGCCGCGGGTGCGGCGCGACGGCCTGGCGGGCCGCGTCGGCGGCCTTGCCGACCGTTGAAGTCCAGGATCCGGTGGCACGCCCGGCGAGTTGGACCTCCCTGGCTGTCGCCTCCAAGGTCGCGCTCACCGGATCCAGGAGCCCAGGCTCCCGCCGTTCGGCGGCCTCGGCCGGCCGCGACGACAGGAGCAGGAGGAGGCCGCCGCAGAACGCGAACAAGGCCAGGCGCACCACGAGCCGGCGCCTGTTGGGCGCCGGCTGCGCGAGCTCCACCCGGTCCACCATCGACCTCCACGAAAGATTGCAACCACTCTCCGAGAAAACCGTCCACGGAGAGCGTCGATCATTGGGTGTATCGGCGAGGCCGTCAGATTCCTGTAGCCCTGCGTTCTCTGGTGATTTGGGCGTTCTGTCGTCGCCGGGGGTGGTCTGCGTGACGCCGGGCTTGGCATGATGCGAGCATGCGCAAATGGGAACGGCACCGGTGACCGGGTCCAGCGCGCCGCTGGTCTCGGTGGTCGTGCCGGCCAACAACGAGCTCGGCACGGTCCCGGCGCTCGTCGAGAAGACGGCCAAGGCCTTCGCCGACATGGGCCGGCCGTGGGAGCTGGTCTACGTCGACGACGGCTCCAGCGACGGCACGGCCGCCGCCGTCCAGGCCGAGGCGACCCGCGAGCCACGGGTCCGCCTGGTCCGCCAGCGCCGCCGTCTCGGCCTCACCGAGGCCCTCAACCGGGGCTTCCGGGAGGCCCGCGGGGACATCATCGTGTTCCTCCCGGCCGACCTCGAGTCCGACCCCGAGGTCGACGTGCCTCTGCTGCTCGGCAAGCTCGACCAGGGCTATGACGTCGTCGCCGGCTGGCGCCAGGGCCGCCGCGACGGCAAGCGGGTGGCCAGCCGGATCGCCAACGTCGCCTGCCGGCTGCTGTTCGGCCTCGAGGTCCACGACCTCAACTGGATCAAGGCGTTCCGCCGCGAGGTCACCGACGGCCTGGCCCTGCGGTCCCAGTGGCACCGCTACATCCTGGTCATGGCCCACCACGAGGGGTACCGGATCGGCGAGGTCAAGGTCCCCTACCGGCCCCGCGAGGCCGGCCGGTCCAAGTTCGGCCTCGGCCGCCTGCCGGTCTCGGCCATCGACGTCGTGACCCTCAAGTTCCTGCTCACCTTCCAGCGCAAGCCGATCATCTTCTTCGGCGGCCTCGGCTCGGCCCTGATCGGGGCCGGGCTGCTCGTCTGGGCCTATCTCGGCTGGCTGTTCCTGGCCACCCAGACCCAGCGTCGGCCCCTCATGCTGGCAGCCGGCATCGCCATCCTGTCCGGCCTGCTGATCGTGCTCGTCGGCTTCCTCGGCGAGCTGGTGGTGAACGTCTCGGAGCGGGTCGAGCGCCTGGAACGGCGGCTCCACCGAGATCCCGACCCCGGCCCTTGAGCGCCACCGAGGCACCCCCCTCCGGCTCCTCGGCATCCGACGCGGCGCCGGTGGCGCCCGACCCTCGGCCTCCCCGCGGCCGGGCCTGGACCTGGGTCGCCGTCACCCTGGCCAGCCTGGCAGCGTTCGTGGCCCTGAGCTGGCCGCTGGCCCTGCACCCGGACCACTTCTGGACGATGGCCGGCAACCGGCGGGTGGCTGCCGAGCCCAACTTCGTCAACCGGCCCGGCGGGATGCATGCCGGCGACCACCTCCAGAACGCCTTCATCCAGTCGGTGATCGTCGACAACGTCCGCGCCCTCCGCAGCCCGTACCTCGACCTGCGCGAGGGGGCGGCCGGGCCGGCCCCGCTCAGGACCACCTCCCTGGACGTGCCCTTGACGGCCCTGCTGGCGGTCGCCTGGCCGCTGGCCGGCCTGGTCCCGGCCTACAACCTCGGGCTGGCCCTGGCCTCGGTGCTCACCGGGCTGGCCGCCTTCGCCTGGCTGCGCCGCCACACCCGCTGGCCACTGCTGGCCGCCGCCGGCGCCCTGGCCTACGCCTGCACCCCCCACCGGATGTTCCAGCTGACCAGCCACTTCAACGCCGTCATGTGGTGGGCGTTCCCGGCCGCCCTGCTCGCCTTCGAGGTGATGATCGAGCGGCGCCGGGCCGGGCGGCGGTGGGGCTGGCCGGCGGCCGGGCTGGCCGCGGTCACCCTGACCGTGGCCACCAGCGGCGAGTTCCACCTGATCCTCTACCTGACCGGGCTGCTCGGCTACCTGGTCGTCTGGACCCTGGTGGCCGCCCTGGCCCGCCGGGCCCAGGTCCCGTGGGGTCCGCTGGCCGCGGTGGTGGCCACCCTCGGGGTGGCCTGCGGGTACGTGCTGGCGGCCTTCCACTCGGTCTTCAAGGGGTCGGTGGCCGGTGAGAACGGCAGCTGGCAGCAGGTCGAGCTCTACTCCCCCAGCTCGGTCTGGGCGCTGGTTCACAAGAGCTTCGGCACCCAGGGCGAGGGGCTCATCTACCTCGGCTGGCCGCTGGTTGTGCTGGCCGGGCTCGGCCTGGTCGCGGTGCTGGTCAGGCGGCGGGCGGCGCTGGCCTACGCCGTCCTGGCCGTGCCGCTGGTCGTGCTCACCTACGGGGCGCGGGCGAACATCGCCCGGGTCCGGGTGTACCGGTTCCTGTTCGACCACCTGCCGTTCCTCTCCCTCCAGCGGGTCCCCGAGCGCCTGATGGTGGTGACCGCCCTTGTCCTGGTCCTGCTGGCCGTGAGCGCCCTCGACGTGGCCGGCGAGCTGCTGGCCGGGCGGCGCCGGGCCCTGGTCGCCGGCGGGGTGGTGCTGTGCCTGGCCACCGTGGCCCTGCTGGCCGACTACCGGGTGTCCAGGAACCGCCTGGAGCCGGACAGGGCCGACAACCGGGTGGTGGCCGCCCTGCGGACGGCCGGGGACGGGGCCGGGCCGGTCCTCGGGCTTCCGATCCTGGAGCAATCGGCCACCTGGAACTCCTCCTCCACCTATATAGGTACCCAGAGCCGCCGGCGTGTCCTCAACGCCTACAACCAGACCCCGGCCCCCTGGCAGGCCGAGCGGGTGGCCCGGCTGGACCCGCTCAACCGCGGCCAGGCCGACCCGGCCGCCCTGGAGGTGCTGCGCCAGACCGGCACCAGGCAGGTGGTGGTGATCGACGAGCCGCGGGTCTTCGCCCCCGGCGAGTGGCAGGCGACGGTGGACCGGCTGGTGGCCAGCGGCCGGTTCCGGCTGGTCGCCCGCGACGGCCCCCTGGCCCTGCTCGAGCTGACCGGCTGAGCCCGGCCGTCACAGGTCGCGGCGACGGAAGGCGGCCACGGCCAGGGCGAGGCAGGCCAGCGGGTAGGCGACCGCCCAGGCCAGCATGGCCGGGGCCATCGGGGAGGTCGACCCGAACGGCAGGCCGACGTCCTCCCCGTTGGCGAACGAGCTGGCGACAAGGAAGCTGGTCGGGAGCACGTGGAAGGAGGCGCCGCGCCACACGGCGTCGGCCGGCAGCAGCAGGCTCACCGCCGTGCCCAGGTTGGCCATGAGCTCGTTGCCGGGCGGGATCGAGCCCACGAACCCGATGATCCCCCCGAGCC
>Ga0126308_10000924_pt1 | contig 10939 bp, 13 predicted proteins | sample Plot55_FD_92533 | JGI IMG/M metagenome (GOLD analysis project Ga0126308, IMG submission 92533) | Serpentine soil microbial communities from UC McLaughlin Reserve, CA, USA - Plot55 | ecosystem: Environmental > Terrestrial > Soil > Grasslands | place: USA: UC McLaughlin Reserve, Lake County...
AAAAACTATTCTCAGCGTTATTTATTTTAGCGTGAAGCATTAAATAACGTGGAGCTGAAATTGCCTTTGTTTTGCCCTAGTAGCTCAGCCTGGCAGAGCGAAGGTTTCGTAATCCCTCGCTCCATTATTCGGAAAGAAGGGGCGGATACCTTAGGTCCAGGGTTCAAATCCCTGCTAGGGCTTATCTCAATTTTCTTCGTATTATTTCCAAAACTCAACCTCACTCTGCCAGGCTGAGCTACTAGACCATTTGATGCATTGCGGAAATCTGCAATATTGCGAAATTCTGCAATGTCTGAAAGATAACCCTTCTCCAATAACAAAGGTAGCTCTTGGTCAACAAATACTTTCAGCTTTTTGTTTAATCTGGACTTGACACAGACATAATCGTAACTGGCCTGGTCTTTAGCTAGCAAATAGTCCCGTTCTGCGTTGCTTAGAAACAACTTCTTAAAGTTAGAATAAGGTTGCTTTTATCCGCGTTGTTTGTTAGCGGCTTCTATAGGAATGTAAACTATTATTGAATGTCGTTGTTCCTATGTGTTTTACCTTATTACTTGATTCTTTTATTAATTAATCATCTAATAAAGGCGTAGTTGGAACACAATTAATATTATAGCTTAGGAATCTAATGAGAGATATGGAGTGCCCGCATTGTGTGCAAGGATTTCACCCTTCCTTTGTTTCCTTTAGGTTGGAAACAAAGGTCGAAAAACGTGAGAATGATTGCATTTTGTATTATGATATATGTCCTCAATGTGGCAAGTATATAATTTATAACACCTTCGTAGAGAAAAATGGGTCGTATTTTTCAGGCACTGACCCAACCTCCATAGAGAATCTTACTAGGATGTTTCCAAGAAATAAGAATCATAAATAATTATCTAATGATATACCCCCCGACTATATCAAAGATTATGATGAAGCATACGCAGTTCTTGATGTCAGCCCAAAAGCTAGCGCTGCAATAAGCAGAAGACTTCTACAACGACTATTGGAGGAGAAAGGCAATATTAACAGTGGAAGCCTAAATGATGAGATACAACAGGTCATAAATTCTCAGCAACTTCCTAAGATGGTGGCAGACTCTATAGATAGTATAAGAAATATTGGCAATTTTGCTGCCCATCCGCTTAAAAGCACAGCAACGGGCCAAATCGTAGATGTCGAACGAGGAGAAGCGGAATCGAACCTAGAGGTATTGGACCTATTGTTCGATGAATACTTTGTCAAGCCAGCTGAGAACATAAGAAAACAAAACGCTCTGAATCAGAAGCTGCAAAGTTTAGGAAAGGCTCCCATGAAGACCTCTGGGTCTCAAACAGGTAGCTCGCCGTAATATTGTCATTTGTTCTTCTCCCTCCTATTCGGCTCCATTTTTTCTTTTTCTCTTGTTTTACCTTGATTGCTCTATACAGACAGTGAGGTATTCTCCAAGTTTCGTTGATGTTAGATTAACAATACAGGAGCGAGAAGATAACGAGACAATACTTGGCCATAGCCTAAATTGTGGAGGCATATGCTGACCTGAAAATCTTATTTTACTCACAAGTTAGTCTCATTTTTGAGCTCAGTATTTTTCCGTAATTTTGATTATTTGAGCTAGATTTTCATTCTTGTGCAGTTTTGACCGTTTTCACTCTTTTTCCCTCTGGTTACGAGGTTGAAAAGGGAATCAATACTTCCTATGGCTTGACTTAACGTAGGTGCATCTTTTACTCTACCACGATTGATTTGAAGTGATGGTCAAAGAGTGTCTGCTGCTGAGCCTCAGTTAAAGTCTCAAAATCCTTCAAATGATAAGAACAGACATTTGTTATGGTGTCTTCATATTTGTGCGGAAGTGAGAGTTCATACTGCATTAGCTCTTCAATTTTCTCAAAGCTGAAAAACGAGCCAGCATCACCAAACCCGGTGACTCCTTGTCTACCTTCCTTTTTTGCACGGGAAAGAAGACTCATTGCAAATTTCCACATACCACGAGAGTCTACATTCTGATATCCCTGTTGAGCATCAACAATAAAAAGCGTTCCTTCATTCAAATGTCTCTCGACATCATCAACACCAGCCAAACGTAGCGTATTTTTTACACCGTTAATAGTCTCATACTGAGTGCCTATCACGACAATTTCATTCTGGTGTAAAAGAGCCCTGGAATATTGGCTATAAATTTCACGAAATGCTTTCAGGTCATTGTAGACTAGCAGAGTATGACTCCCTGGTTCAATCAGGCTTTTCTTCTTCTCTATCGCTGTTTCCGCTATTTCTAGGGAGTTTCCACGCACTATTCTGTCAGAATAAGGATTAGCTGTCAATCTTCTTTATTACTCCCCCCATTAGACTGTCCTATAATGCTCAAAATCTTGTCAGTCAATTCTCTGATACGAACTGGTTTTTGAATAAAGCCGTCAACTTGCGTAGAAGGAAACACTTTAGAAAATTCATTATCTTTTATCTCAAAAGCAGTCATTAGCACAACCTTGACATCTGGATTGGTTTCTTTGACTTTTCTTGCTAGTTGCATACCAGATAGTCCTGGCATACGAACATCGGAGAGCAATAGACAGTAAGACTCTGCATTGGATTTGAAGCTTTGTAACGCTTCTTGAGGATTGGTAAAGGCATTAACTAAGAATCCATTTTGTTGAAGGCCTAGTTTGAGAACTTGAACTATGTCATATTCGTCATCTACAATAAGAAGTCTAGCTAGCGGTTTGTCACCATAACCCTCATTAGTATTTTTGGTATGGTGACCTGCGTCTTGTTTAGAAAGAATAACATCAGCACTACTACTAGCACTGTTATTATTTCTATAAAAATTCTCATCATTATTGCCTGACAAGAATAGGCCTACCACCTATGCTGCTAGTCATGCTGATGATAATGATGCTTACAATACGTGTCATACCTTTTGGAATAGCAGCATAGATAGTGTAGTAGATAAGGCTTTATTTCTCTGCCTGCTTCTATCCGCTTCTTTAGGCTCTGGAGTTGATTCTACTATTGAAGTCACTGCTCGTCCTGTCGGACCAACAAGACTATGGTCATTATTTTCTGCAGCATTGTAAGCAGCCCTTATCCTATCTTTCCTTACCTCCTCGTCTATCATTGAAGATACAGAAGCGACCTTTTGTTGTGTGTAATCCTCAGGAAGAAAACTTTCCTTAACTGTCAAAGATACATGATGCAGACTATAATCAAATGGAGACTGATTAGAAGCGCCTCCATTGGGGATTCCAAGTGTCTGCAGTTTATACTCAAATAACTTATTTCCTTTTACAGCACGCCCACGGATAGTTGAACTCCATGTATTACCGCCGTTATTATTATTTGGCATATTATATGCAATGATTGATATCATGAAGTCAGCTATAGGTTTTACTTCATTTTTTATTTATTTTAAATGTCAGACATATAGGAAAGGAAAAAGGGAAAAATGAAATAAAGAGAGAAGGTGCTCCGGACCTATTATGCGGACCCTACCCTAGCCTAAGTTATCCCGTGTTTCCTTGTGCTTGTGCTCCTGCTGCTCCTGCTGCATCTAGGATTAATTGCGCAATCTCCTCTGGATGTGCAACATATGATGAGTGGCTGGTATCTATTGAAATAGTGGTAGCATTCATCCGTTGTGCGAACATACGTTGCGTGTCAGGGGGTATCATGCGGTCGCTATCAGAGACTTGATACCAGGTAGGTAGTTCTTTCCAAGCTGGAGGTCCAGATGGTTCACCAAAAATTGATTGATTAAAAGGCTTTTGCGAAACTGCCATGATTAGGGCCTCAGTGGCGTTAACATCTGCAGCAAAGGATTCGTGGAACAAGTCTGGGTTTAGGTATGTAAGTCCTGCGCTATCCGCAATGATAATTCCTGGTGGTAGCTTATCTGGCGTAACGAATGTCCCAAGGGCTTCACCCTCATCAGGTGCAAAGGCTGCGATGTAAACTAGTCCTGTCACATTGGGATTATTCGCACCAGCATTTGTAATCACGTATCCACCATATGAGTGTCCAACAAGAATTGTTGGACCACCAACTAGCTCAACTGCACGCTTTACAGTAGCGATATCTTCAGCTGCATTATGAAGTGGAAGTTGCACTGCAATAACTCTATGTCCTGCATTCGTTAGTGTAGGAATCACTTTGCTCCATGAACCTCCATCAGCCCATCCACCATGGACTAAAACGATATTTGGTTTAGTGGTGTTGGTGGTGGTGGCATTTGTTGATGTTGTTGTTGATGTCATGTCCTGGGATGCCTCAGGTTCGATTAAAGTATTGTTGTCCTGTGCGCTAGCAAAGCCTACGTATGGAGTTAAAGTAAATCCTCCAATAAGCGTTATAGCCAGAAAAAGTAAGACTACAAAACTTGTCTTTTGATTATGTCTAGTTAACATCCATCTAGATGATTACAGTATTTATGCAAAGATGCTGTAAATGTTATTTAGAGTTTATCGCCAGCAATATGAATTAGATAAAATTTCTTCGCAAAAACAGGAGAATTTGAGCATGACCATATCCGTAACTGGAAACACTTCTGATGGCTCGGGACAACCTAGTTCTTGCTCTCATCATCGCAGCTACCGCAGGATTACTTGTTACCACACTCTATCTCCTGTGGTTCTGGCCCTGGTAATAGTAGTAGTAGCAGTAGGTGAGAACATTTGATGATATCGAGGAGAGAAGTGGTGATATGATGCTATCATGACAAAGGTCAAAATGTGGTGCCTGACAATTAGTATAAAGAAGAATGATACTCTACACGGCAAGCGTCTTTACAATGTATTGCTTGATTTTATGATGGGCGCAGGTATCTGTGAGGCTATGTGATAAACGGAGTCGATGGCTTTGGCAGGCGTGGAAAATCTACCTTACGCATAGAAGGTATTTCTGTTAATTACCCATTAGTAATAGAGGTGGTAGACGAACAATCAAAGCTTGACCCACTCCTTCCACAGATAAAGAGAATGGTCTGAGACAATGGCTTGGTGACAATACAGGAGGTTTATGCACTTTGACGCGCCCTGACCATAGCCCAAAGAACTTGCTGCCACTAGCTATGATATTATAGGTGGATGACATGTCACGTTAGAATATCGCAGCAGATAGGTCACACTATAAGAAATTGCAATGATACTCCACTCTTTCTGTCATATTGGAAAAAGAATCTTTCATCTAATCTGATAGGCATAGATTCGATAATCTCAGTTCTGCAGCTTGGGCATATAACAGTGTTCACACGGCGCATATATGATGCGCACCAAAAGCATGAATTGCAGAGAACAAAATAGCGTTGGGTATTGCTATCATCTCTCTCGCTCAGGTCTGATTCTATTTTTGCATGTGATATCGTAGTTGTTGTAGACATGGCCTGATGATATAGAGCTGAGTAGATATTCGTTGTCCATGGGAACTTTATAGTCAATTGCAACCTAGAGAATCTATAGTGTTCCAAACCTTTTCAGACGATGACTTTGTTGGCCTCAAAAGTATACAAATTCGATTAGGGTCTCAGTTCTGGTTATGAATTAACCTGTTCTATGTCTATTGTAATCACAATTATTACTATAATATTATCTTCTGTAATTGGAACTGTGTCTTTCTGTTACCTGGTCTATCGTCTCGTTAATGGCAACCTCTGCAATGTCGCTTGCATACTCAGCTGTTCTCCTGATGTTTTTCAAGGTCAGCCTGATAGTAGTCTGGTCATGCATATTGGTGCACTTTTCAATGGTTGCCATAACGTCATCTTCAAGTATCCGAATATTTTCTGCAGCATCAACCGTCTTATCTGCAAGTTGATAGTCCCTCCGAAGTAGAGCCTCGACAGAGTTTCCAAGCACTATCTGAGCAAGCTGGCTCATTTTCTCTACCTTCTGAAGAGATTTCTCTGATATCTTGTCTTTTAGCTTGGTTGCTTTGTCCGCTATACCACACGCATGGTCGGCAACTCGCTCAATGCTCCTGGCAGCAACACGATAACTCAAACAATCAGAGGCGTTTTCTAAGCCCATTTCTCGAAGCATTTTTCCGTTCTGAATAGCTATCACAAGGTTGCGTAAGATATAGAGGCTAAATCTGTCAACCTCATCATCGGACTTGATAACCTCCTTTGCGAGACCCATGTTAAGCTCCCTAAGCGCCAACATAGCATCTCTATGCATTGACGAAGCAATGAGATACATCCTCCTTATTGCAGTGCTAATAGAGAGCTCTGGCGTCGACAGTAAGACCTGAAGTGTAATGTTATCTGATGCGTCAGCTATTATTTCAGTCCCGATAAGGTTTTGTCTAACGACTTCTCTGACTCCATCGCGGAGTGCGGGATTAATCCTGCTGCTTGATTTTATCTTTAGGTGGATGACGTCGTAGCCAGCTAAATACATGGACACTATCTTTCGCTTTACAGTATTGCTACTATCATCAGGCAATACCTCTGCAGTAACTTCATTGAGTGATTCTCTCAGACTACCAATAAATGGAAGTATTGACAATGAATTGCCAGTTTCTCGAATAAGCGCCACCTGGTCACCAGACTTTAGATGCATTTCTTCCATCCATCTTTTTGGCAACGACAAAATGTATGTTGATTTGCCTGTAAATTGCACCTTGCGAATTTCTCTATGCTCTGTTCCTACTAACAATATAGTTGCAGTAAGTCAGTATATGAATAAACAGTTTATGGACATAAACTACGCGGCACTATATAGTGGGTCATAACAATAGCGGTCGAGCTTAGGCAATCGATATGTATCATAGTGTCTGAAAAGGTCATGCACCTAGGACAACCATAAAGTATGCTCTTACCACACTTAATGCAGACCGCCATGACATCTAACACCCTTCCACACATCCTGCAGCATATGTTTGACATTGTAGTTCAAGCTTTTCGCTTCGCCTTAATCTTGGTTGCCTAAATTTAACCTATAGATGACCATCATTCTATATGATAACATTGTGCAATGTTTTCTTGCATAGATTCAGGATTAGGGCATATAATTATTTTATAACTAAAAAACTGTAGAGATGCCTTATCACATTCGATATAAAGCGCAGCTCAGTAATTGAGCGACCTTTAAATTATTGAGAAGAGGGTCATAAGGAGAAAGGATTAGCACATTATTTCACTGTATGTGCGCTCTTGAGCTTCTTACGAACGGTAAAGGCAATAGTGGAACTTCCTATGAATGTCGCAGTCCAGTATAGCCACAAGTTGCCAGGGACGCCAGAGAGGAGAGCTGGCGCCAATGACCTGGCAGGGTTCATCGATGCACCAGAGATAAAGGCAAGAAAGAAAATATCAAGACCGACCATTCCTCCTATTATCAAACCTCCAAAACCTCGTAAGGTCTTGGTATATACTACCAAGTAAATGGCAGCCATCAATAAAGCTGTGGCCAACACTTCTATTCCAAATACTATGGGAAGAGGGTAAGAATAGTCTGGTGTATTTGCACCTAAAGATGCTTCAGTCCCTATTACAGACATCACAAACAGACTCGCTAGAAGTGCCCCTGTAATCTCAGCAGCAAAATATTGTAGTAGTTGCAATTTCGTGATGTGTCCAGTGATAAGAAACCCGAGTGAAACAGCAGGGTTAAAGTGTGCCATCGATATCTTGCCGAAGAGATAAACACCAATTGCAACGCCAATAAAAGGAGCAATCGCAATAAATGGCAGGCCCAATTTGCCTCCAAACTTGGCGTCAATTACAACTGAACCTGTGGCTAACACTACGACTAGGAATGTCCCTATTACTTCTGCAACAAACCTCTTTTGAGAAGAGGTTAATTTAGCTGCTATCTTGTCCTTGGAGGCTTTCAGCAATTTCCTTTACTCGTCTTTCTATTTTGTCTCTAATCTCTCTGATTTTCTCAATGGGCCTACCTTTTGGGTCTTCAATTCCCCAGTCTATTACGTTATTCATAAAAAGCATCGGACATTCAGCCTTCTCTATGCAGCCCATGTTTACTGATTTTGCCGAACTTCTAATCATATCCTCAGTTATTATCTTGGACTTTTGGTTGCTGATATCTACACCAACTTCGTTCATTGCTTGAACTGCGAGAGGGTTAATTTGAGAGACAGGTCTGGTTCCAGCACTAATTGCTCGGTAGCCTTTTGGTGCATATTTTTGGTTGAAGAAGCCTTCAGCTATCTGGCTTCTTCCAGCATTGTCTACGCAAACAAACAAGATTACCTTATCTTGTTGTTGTCGTTGTTGGACATTTTTCTGTTTGTTGCTTGGAAAACTGAACTTCATTTTTTTCGCTATTACCTTACTGCCTTTATTACGACACTACTAATTCTCTTCTCACTCTCACCATTCCTTGGATTGCCATCCTCCTCGTCCAAGTAAAGCTGTTCGCTTAGAACTTCGACATTTTGAAAACCTGCGTGTCTAATACTGTCAAGGTAATGTTCCTTCGTGAGTGCACCATCAATACAGCCACACCATCTCTCCTCGTTTGCTTCGGCTGGAGCAATCTCTGTGTCGGTAACTAAGTCTGAAATGACCATCCTTCCACCACCTTGTTTAAGAATCCTATGAATCTCTTTGAATGCATTTACCTTGTTCACAGTCAAATTAATGACACAGTTGCTGATTACGACATCAGCTGAATTCTCATCAACTGGAATTCCTTGTTCTATGTCTCCTTTTCTAAAGTCAACGTTAGTGTAGCCGCCCACCTTTGCATTTCTTCTGGCTCGCTCTAGCATTTCGTCAGTCATATCAATTCCAATAACCTTACCTGTTTCTCTGACTTTGTTTGCTGACAAAAATACATCGATACCGCCCCCTGAACCGAGGTCTACAACTGTTTCGCCCTTCTGTAAATCGGCAAACTTGACTGGAGCTCCGCAGCCTACTCCAAGAATTGATGCTTGTGGCACAGATTCAAGCTCGTTTGTCTCATAACCTACGACTGAAGCAGCCTCTGTTGGCGAACCTACTACTCCATTTTCTCCAGAGCAGCAGGTAGGCCCACAACACGAAGAGGTGCCAGATTCGTTAGTATCTTCTTGCAGTGCTATCTTGCTGTATGTTTTGCGTATTGCTTTCTTGATGTCTTGTTGTTGATTTTGCTGATTCTTTTTTTCCATCGTTATGCTTTACAATGGAAACTATTTAAGTTGTCAAGGATAACCAATTACAGTTAGTGTAAAGATGGAAACTAAAAGGAAGAATATTAACAACCTTGTAGGAAGGCGAGAACTTCCCATCTACAAAGACAACAATAGTTGCAATTTTGAAGGCTATAACCCCTCCTCTTTGATGGCTGAAACTGCAAAGCTTAGAAACTTAATCACAAAGAGAGGAACACTTGAGATTCTAATACCGCTTTGTTGTTCTACTAAGCCAGTAAGACACAAAAAGTTTCGAGAGAGTATGAAGGGAATAAGTAGTAAGACTCTTGCTTATAGGCTGCAGGAACTAGAGAAAGGGGGCATATTGGAGAGGCGTTCATACAATGAAATTCCGCCTCGAGTAGAATATAATCTCACAGCTAAAGGTCAGGAACTGGTTGAATCAGTAATAGATTTGCTGCAATGGATGAGAAAATGGTCATCTTATGCTTCTTCTTCTTCTATTGTAGCGGGAAAAGATGACAAGAACAAGAGAGCAACTACTATCTTTGAATAAGTATTTTGCAGCAATTTGTTACCATAGGCGATATCGATGATTTCTCCAAAGTAAGTCATCGATGATGATTATTTTTATGCCTTATTTGCACAGACATGTCTCATTACAATATATAATTTTTTTATTTTACTGAGATAACAAGCTGTCAACGATGAAACTGATGCTCACCAAAATTATCACGACAAGCACCATCTTTCGGAATTTTTCCTGGTCTATCCTTCTTACTATCTTTCTTCCAGTAAATGAGCCAGCAAGTGCAATACCAAATAGTATAGGCAAATGAAGTAAGTATTGTTCTGTCAGAAAGCCTTGCGATAAATAGACAGGTATCCTTGTGACATCAGTTGCTAAAGCAATAGTTGCAGCGGTGGCTATGTATTTCACCTTCTCAATGTTGAAACCTTGAAGAAGAGTTGCTCTAAGTGCGCCTCCTGTTCCCACTAATGCTGTGATAAATCCTGTAATACTTCCACCAGCTACGAAAGTCCAAGTGTTTGCAGGAAACTTCAATCCTGGCTTTGCAAGGAAAGATACAGATGTTACAATTAGAAAGATTCCTAGTATAAGCTTCAGAAGTGGTTGTGGGAGGACTCCAATCAGAAATGCACCTAAAAGACTTAAAAGGACACTTGGCACTCCAAACTGAAGAATTATCCTCCTGTCAAAGCCTTGTCTGAAGAGAATTATTCTGCTCAAGTTACCAAACAGGTGGAATATCGCTACCAAAATGATAGCAGTCTTAAAGTCAACAAACAGCAATGCAAGAGGAAGAAATATTGTTGAAGAGCCAAAGCCTGCCATTGTTCCTATTACTTCTGCTACCAGTGCTGAAATGAAAAATAGTATTTCTTCTGTCAGCACTTCACTATTTTGCTATGTTCTTCCTATAAATTCTAATTCAAAAATACAAGAATTAAGAAAGTAGCGACAGCAGAGTAATACGATAGTATTTTAATCTATTTTCCCTGCCATATTCCAAATGTGTTTTTCTGTGGGTCTTCCATTACTGCATAGTATCCTGGACTGATTTCTTGTTTATTTTTGATTACTTTTGCTCCAAGCTGCTGCGCTTTGTTGATATATTCATCTATTGACTCAACTGCAACAAACATGGTTGGCATTTGCTCAGGATTCTCTCTTGGAGCCCTGTGAACGTCTTGCTTTATGAATAGATGGACTTCCTTCCGTAGACGTGACTTGATGACGGAGTTGTAGCCATCACTGATTTGTGAGTCTGCGGTAAGTCCTGCTGATGATACTGCTGTCAAATAATCGCGCTCTGCTTTCGAAAGAACC
>Ga0126308_10000927_pt1 | contig 10917 bp, 9 predicted proteins | sample Plot55_FD_92533 | JGI IMG/M metagenome (GOLD analysis project Ga0126308, IMG submission 92533) | Serpentine soil microbial communities from UC McLaughlin Reserve, CA, USA - Plot55 | ecosystem: Environmental > Terrestrial > Soil > Grasslands | place: USA: UC McLaughlin Reserve, Lake County...
CCCATCGAGGTCGTCATCGGCCTGCTTGCCGTCCTGGAGCTGTACAAGCGATCGTTGGTCGAGCTCGACCAGACGTCGACCTTCGGCGACATCGCCGTCCACTGGACCGGCGGCGCCCAGGCCGGCCCCATCGACCTGACCGTCGAGGAGCCCGCATGACCACCCCCACCCCACCCACGCCCTCCCAGCCCGACGCCCCGCGAGAGCTCGGGGACGGGGCTGTGGAGTCTCAGCCTGAGGTTGAGGGTCGTCGCGAGGGCTTCTCCTCGGCTCCTGTTGCCGCGTCCCCCCCGACCAAGCACCCCGCCCCCGCGCATGGCCTGGAGGGGGACCCGACGGCTTGGCCGCCCGACGAGGCGTTCGAGGCGGTGGAGCTGGACGACCGAGGCTGGACCCGGCGCGACCTTGAGGCGATCCTGCTGGTCGCCGACGAGCCGGTGCCGGCGGGCGTCCTCGCCGAGATCGTCGGGTCGCGGCTGTCGGAGGTGGAGGAGCTGCTGGTCGACCTGGCCGGGGAGTACGCCCGCGACGGCCGTGGGTTCGTGCTCCGGGCAATCGCCGGCGGCTGGCGGCTCTACACCCACCCGGGGGCGAGAACGGCCGTCGAGGCGTTCCTCAAGGCCGGTCAGCAGAGCCGGCTGACCCGCGCCGCCCTCGAGACCCTCGCGGTGATCGCCTACCGGCAGCCGGTGACCCGCTTCCAGGTCGCCACCGTCCGCGGCGTGAACGTGGACGGGGTGTTCCGCACCCTGGCCTCCCGCGGCCTGATCCAGGAGGTCGGCACCGACCCCGGTCCCGGCCAGGCCACCCTCTACGGCACCACCCCGGCGTTCCTGGAGCAGCTCGGCCTGAACGACCTCGACCAGCTGCCACCCATCAAGGACTACCTCCCCGAGGGCATCGAGCTCCTCGACCTCCAGGAGCAACCATGACCCCCGCCGGCCCACCCCGTCCCCCCACCGGCGGCGACCAGCCCCGCCCAGCCCGCCAAGGCACGCCCCGCCCATCCCGACCCGCCCGCAGCCCGCGCTCGAGCGCCGACACCACGGGCCGGGGTGGGAGCCGTCCCCGCCGCCCCGAAGCGGACGGTCGGGCCGGGGGCCGTACGCGCCCTGCCGAGGGGGAGGGCCGCCCCGGGGGCCGCTCGCGCCGTGCCGAGGGGGACAGCTGGGCTGGGGGCCGTACGCGCCGTGCCGAGGGGGAGGGTCCGGCGGGAGGCCGGCGCACCACCCGCCGTGGAGATAGTGGCGGGTCGGCGGGCCGATCCCGCCGTGTCGAGGCGGAGGGCCGGACCGTTGGGCGTTCCGGGTCGGTGGACGCGAACGGGCCAGCGGGCGGTCGGCCGTCGCACGGGACGACGGCGAGCCGAGGGGAGGGGCGCTCCGCCCGCGGTGAGCGGGCGGGTTCGCGGGGAGCGGCTCCGGGGGGCGGGGGAGCCCGGGGAGCGGAGCGAACAACCCGGGGACCCAACCAGGAGGCGCGCGGCGAGGCAAGCCGGTCGCGACGGCCGGCCCGGCCCGAACGAGTCCCAGGTGACCGGTCACCAGGCGATGCCACGGCGCCGAACCGGGTCGGACGCTCGCCGAAGGGCTCGCCCACGCCAAGCCGAGCAGGACGGCCGGCGGGCGACCTCACCCGGACCCGGGCCGGACGGCCGGCGAAGGACCCGACCTCGGCTCGAACCGGCCGGTCCTCCAGGGGCCCGTCGCGCGCTCGGGCGGGAGCTTCGACGCCCGCGGACTCCAAGGGTGGCCGGGGGCCCGGTGCTGAGGGGACCGCCGGCGACGGGGGCGAGGCGCTCCGGCTCAACAAGGCGTTGAGTGGGGCGGGGCTGGGATCGAGGCGGGCGGTGGAGGAGCTCGTGCGTGCGGGGAGGGTGTCGATCGCCGGCGAGGTGGTGCAGGACCTCGGCCGGCGGGTCGATCCCGTCACCGACCGGGTCGAGGTGGACGGGTCACGGGTGGTGCTGGACGAGCGGCGACGGTACTGGCTGCTCAACAAGCCGGCGGGCGTGGTGAGCACGGCGGCGGACCCGGAGGGGCGGCCGACGGTGGTCGAGATGGTTCCCGAGCAGCCGCGCGTCTTCCCGGTGGGACGGCTCGACCGGGACACCGAGGGGCTGCTGCTGCTCACCAACGACGGCCCGCTGGCCTACCGGCTCACCCATGCCAGGTACGGGATCGAGAAGAAGTACCTGGCCGAGGTCGAGCGGCTGCCGGCCGACGCCCCGGCGCGCCTGCGCACGGGGGTCGAGCTGGAGGACGGCTTCGCCAAGCCGACCAGGGTCAGGGTCGTGGCCGGGTCCGGACGCCGCCGCATGGTCGAGGTCGTCCTGGTCGAGGGACGGAACCGGGAGGTGCGACGGCTCCTGGAGGCCGTCGGGGCCCCGGTGCGCCGGCTGGTGCGCACCGCGGTCGGGCCCATCCGACTCACCGGCCTGGCCCCGGGGGAGTATCGCCCCTTGCGATCCGAGGAGATCAGACGCCTCTACAAAGCGGCAGGGCTATGAAGACATCTAGCGATGTAGCTACCTATCGACTTGTATCTAAATCAACAAAGCGATGGCGGCCGGGGAACGCCCATGACTGACGAGCGGCTGGAGGAACGGCCGGACGTCCGGCCACAACGGCTGGTGGAACGGCTGGTTGCGCTGCGCGGGGCGACCACGGTCGAGGCCGACATCCCGGCTGCGGTGATGAGTCGCACCAAGGAGCTGCTGTCGGCACTGCTCGAGCGCAACGGGGTCGACCACGACCAGCTGGTGTCGATCATCTTCACCTCGACCAAGGATCTGCGCAGCGCGTTCCCGGCGCTGGCGGCCAGGGAGCTCGGGCTCGGCGACGTGCCCCTGCTCTGCGCTGGCGAGCTCGACGTCGTCGGGGGCAACCCGAACACGATCCGGGTGCTGATCCACTGCTACTCGACCCTGCCGAGGGCGAGCCTGCGCCATGTCTACCTCCACGCCGCCAAGCACCTACGTGACGACCTTCCGGAGTGAGCCCCGATGCCATCGACAGTCCAGCGGCCGCCGACGACGCCCGGAGCCGGCCGATGACGTCGACGCCGGAGTGGCCGCGGCGGCTCGCCATCATCGGCACCGGCCTCCTGGGCGCGTCGGTAGGGCTGGCGGCCCGTGCGGCCGGGGTCGCCGAGGTGGTGGGGGCCGACAACGACCGGCGGGAGCTGCGGGACGCCCTGGAGCTGGAGGCCATCACCAGCCGGGCCCGCTCGGTCGAGGAGGCGGCCGAGGGCGCCGACCTGATCGTGGCCGCGACCCCGGTCCGGTCGCTGGCCGGCGTGCTGGCCCGCGCCCTGGCCGCGAACCCGCAGGCCGTCCTCACCGACGTCGGCAGCACCAAGTTGCACCTTCTAGCTGAGCTTCAACGTTCGTCGGCCGACCTCCGGCGGGTCATTCCCGGGCATCCCATGGCCGGGTCGGAGGAGCGGGGGGCGCGGGCCGCCCGGGTGGATCTGTTCCACGGGGCGGCCTGGGTGCTGACCCCGGCGCCGCATGTCGACCATCAGGCGCTGCGGCGGCTGACCTCGTTCGTGCGCGACCTCGGCGGCCGGCCCCTCATGCTCGACCCGGAGCTGCACGACCAGGTGGCGGCGTTCGCCAGCCACCTGCCGCAGCTGGCCGCGACCGCGCTCATGGGGGCGGTGGCGCAGGTGGAGTCGCCGGCGGCCCTTCGCCGCCTGGTCGCCAGCGGCTTCCGCGACACCACCCGCGTGGCCGCCAGCGACCCGGACCTGTGGGTCGACATCTGCGCCACCAACGGCCCCAGCATCGTGGCCGCCCTGGACGTGCTCACCAGCCGGCTCGAGGTCCTGCGCAAGCTCATCGCCGAGGGGGACAGGGTCGGCCTGCGCGAGGAGCTGGCCGCCGCCCGGGCGGCGCGCCTGCGCATCCCGACCAAGCCCGGATCCTCCCCGCGGGGCCTGCGCGAGGTCGTGGTCCACATCGCGGACCGCCCGGGCAGCCTGGCCGCGGTGTTCCACGCCCTCGGCGCGGCCGGGGTCAATGTCGAGGACCTGGCGATCGACCACGAGCTCCAGGGCGGCAGCGGCGCCCTGCGGATCTGGGTCGCGGGCCGCGACGCCGCCACCACGGCCATCGCCGCCCTCGAGCTGGCCGGCTGGCCCGCCCACGAGGGCACCGGCGCCCCCTGACCCACCGCCGCCCAGCACGCCGGCCCGGCCCGACCCTGACCCGGCAGCGGGTAGACTGCGCTGCGGATGTCTCCGGTTCGGGCATTGTGCGGGCGTGGTCCACCGGTCGAGTAGGAGGCCAGGTGAAGGTGGTCGGGTTGGGCGGGGACGAGCCCGTCGAGGGAACCGCCGACGTCGTCGTCGCCATCGACGGGCCAGCCGGGTCGGGGAAGAGCACTGTCGCCCGGCGGGTCGCCGAGCGCGCTGGCCTGCGCTACCTGGACACCGGGGCGACCTACCGGGCCCTCACCCTGGCCCTGTTGCGGCGGGGGATCCCGGTCGACGACCCCGAGGCGGTCGCCGACGCGGCCAAGGCGGTCGACCTGACCCTTGAGCTGCCGCCCGGCCCGGCCGGGGCGGCCAGGGTGCTGCTGGACGGGGCGGAGCCGGGCCAGGCCCTGCGCACCCCCGAGGTCAACTCGGCGGTCTCGGCGGTCGCGGCCGTGCCGGCGGTCCGGGAGCTGCTCGTCGGGCTGCAGCGCTCACTGGTCGGGGTCGGGGGGATCGTGGTCGAGGGCCGTGACATCGGGACCGTCGTGTGGCCCGACGCCGACGTCAAGGTCTTCCTGACCGCCGCCGAGCACGAGCGGGCCCGGCGGCGCGGGGGCGACGCCGAGGGCGGCGGCGAGACCGCCGAGACCCTGGCCCGCCGCGACGCCCTCGACAGCGGGCGGGCCGCGTCCCCGACCCGTCCGGCCGCCGACGCCCTGATCATCGACTCCACCACCCGCACCATCGACCAGGTGGTGGACCAGCTTCTCCAGCTCATCGAAGCGGCCAGAGCCACCCACCCGAGATGACCGGCGGCCCCCACCGCGAGGCGCCCCGCGCCCCGGCCGACGACGCCCCGGCCACCCCCGCCGGACCAGCGAGCCCACGGGACCCAGGGCAAGACCCAGAGCGGAAGCGGCGGAAGGGCAAGAACCCGGACCGGGGGTTCCTGATCGCCGGCGCGGTGGTCAAGCCGCTGATGCGGGTCTGGTTCCGGATCCGGGTCGAGGGCGGGGACCACGTGCCGGCCACCGGGCCGGTCATCCTGGCCTCGAACCACCGCAGCAACATGGACCCGGTCCTGCTGGCCTCGGCGTTGCGGCGGCCGGTGGCGTTCATGGCCAAGGCCGAGCTGTTCGTTGGCCCGCTCGGCTGGATCATGCGCTGGATCGGGCAGTTCCCGGTGCGGCGGGGCGGCATCGACCGGGAGGCGCTCCGGCGGACCGACGCGGTGCTGGCCCGGGGCTCGATGCTCGGCCTGTTCCCCGAGGGGACCAGGGGGGACGGGGGGTTCTCGGCCGTCCATCCCGGGCTCGCCTACATCGTGGTCCGCCAGCGGTGCCCGGTGCTGCCGGTGGCGATCTTCGGCACCGAGCGGGTCCGGCGCCGGTTCGGCTGGCTGCCGTTCGCGTCGCCGGTCAGGATCGTGATCGGCCCGGCGATCGACCTGCCCACCTCGACCAGCGACCGGGCCGGCCGCCGGGCCGCCAGCGAGCTCCTGCGCCAGCGCCTCCAGGCCTTCCTGGCCACCGTCGGCGGCGCCCCGCCGCTTCAGCAATAGATAGACAGAGCGATGAATAGACAAAGCGATATCTCGATGGATCAACACGACGACGAGCCGGCTGGCCGCCTGCCGAGGGTGGCGGTGGTCGGGCGCCCCAACGTCGGCAAGTCGACCCTGGTCGACCGGATCCTTGGCCGCCGGGCGGCCATCACCCAGGAGGTCCCGGGCGTGACCAGGGACCGGGTGGCCTACCAGGCCGACTGGTCGGGCCGGCGCTTCGAGCTGGTCGACACCGGCGGCTGGGAGCCCAAGGCGACCGGCCTCCAGGCCAGCGTCGTCGCCCAGGCCGAGCGGGCCATGGCCGACGCCGACCTCCTGCTGTTGGTGGTCGACGCCAGCGTCGGGATCACCGAGGAGGACGCCGCCGTGGCCGCCCGCCTGCGCCGCGGCCAGGTACCGGTCCTGCTGGTGGCCAACAAGGTGGACAGCGCCGCCGCCGAGCCGCAGGTGGCCGACCTGTGGTCGCTCGGCCTGGGGGAGCCGCTGGCCGTGTCCAGCCTCCACGGCCGGGGGTCGGGCGACCTGCTCGACGCCGTCATCGAGCGGCTCGGCACCCCGGCCGCGGCCGGCGACGAACCCAAGGTGCCGGCCCTTGCCATCGTCGGCCGGCCCAACGTCGGCAAGTCGAGCCTGCTCAACCGGCTGGCCGGCCAGGACCTGGCCATCGTCGACCCGACCCCGGGCACGACCCGCGACACCGTCGACTCGATCGTGGAGCGGGACGGCCGCAGCTACCGGCTGGTCGACACCGCCGGCATGCGCCGCTCGTTCCAGCAGGCCGAGGGGGCCGACTACTTCGCCTTCGTCCGCAGCCTCGAGGCGGTCGACCGGGCCGATGTGGCCCTGCTCGTGCTCGAGGCGCCCCTGGGCGTGGCCGAGCAGGACCAGAAGGTGGCCGTCCGGGCGGTCGAAGCCGGCTGCGGGCTGGTCCTGCTGGCCAACAAGTGGGACCTGATGAACGACGAGGCACGCCGCCAGTTCGGGGTCGACCTGGAGCGCAAGCTCTACTTCGTCGACTGGGCGCCGAGGCTGCGGGTCTCGGCCCGCACCGGCCGGGGCGTCGAGAAGATCTGGGGACTTGTCGACAACGTGCTCGCCGAGCGGTCCCGGCGGATCCCCACCGCGGCCCTCAACCAGTGGCTTGGGCAGGCCTCCGAGCGCACGCCGCCGCCGCCGGTGCGGGGCCGCTCGGTCAAGGTCCGCTACGCCACCCAGGCCCGGGTCGACCCGCCCGAGGTGGTCCTGTTCACCAGCGGGCAGCTCACCCCCGCCTACCGCCGCTACCTGGAGCGGGACCTGCGCCGGACATTCGGCTTCGAGGGCACGCCGGTGCGGCTGGTGGTCCGGGTCCGGACCCGGGAACGGGCCGGCGGCGGCTGACCGCAGGGGCGGCCGGAGCGGGGGAGAAGGCGCCGGTGGCCGTGATATCCTGACGGCCGTTTCGGGCCTTCGGGCCCGCTTCGGGACGTGGCGCAGCTTGGTTAGCGCACCAGTCTGGGGGACTGGGGGTCGCGAGTTCAAATCTCGCCGTCCCGACCAACCCAACAGGGAGCGGTGGTCTACGCTCCAGGCATGAGCGACACCTCCTCGTCCGACCCGCCGCGACCCGGCGAGCGGGTCTCGACGGCCATCCGGACGGTGCCCAACGCGGTCACCCTGGCCCGGCTGCTGCTGCTGCCGGTGTGCGCCTACCTGCTGGCCAGCGGCCGCTACGGGTGGGGGATCGCGCTGACGGCGGTGGTCGGGTCGACCGACTGGGTCGACGGGTGGCTGGCCAGGCGGACCGGGCAGGTGAGCCGGCTCGGGCAGCTGCTCGACCCGCTGGCCGACCGGCTGCTGATCGCCTCGGTGGCGATCGCCCTGGTGGTCCGGGACGTGGTCCCCTGGCAGGCGGCGGTGCTGCTGCTGGCGAGAGATCTGGTGCTGCTGTGCGCCTGGCCGCTGCTGAAGCGGCGGGGCATCGAGCCGCCGGAGGTGATCCTGCTCGGGAAGGCGGCCACGCTGGTGCTGCTGTTCGCCCTGCCGGTGCTCACCCTGGGGGCGACCGGGGTGGCCGTGGCCGACGTCGCCCGGGTGCTCGGGCTGCTGGGGCTCTGGGCCGGGGTGGTGATGTACTACCTCGCCGGGGCGGTCTACGTCAGAATGGTCCTGGAACGCCTCGGCCAGCGGGCGGGGGACGGCTCCTGACGGACACAGGGGCCGGGCCGCCGGCGGCCGCGCGCCCAACGCAGGCGCCGGACAGACAAGGAACCAACACCCCATGACCCCAGACGTCTCGCGTCCCCAGCCCCGCGGCCCCTGCCGGAGTGGCCGGTGAAGGCGGTGATCATGGCCGGCGGGGAAGGCACCCGCCTGCGGCCCCTCACCGCCAACCAGCCAAAGCCGATGCTCCCGGTCGGCAACCGGCCGATCATGGAGCACATCGTCCGCCACATCCGGGACTACGGGTGCAAGGACATCGTGGTCACCGTCCAGTTCCTGGCCAGCCAGGTCCGCAACTACTTCGGCGACGGCTCCGACATGGACGTCGACCTGGCGTACGCCACCGAGCCGACCCCCCTGGGCACGGCCGGCAGCGTCCGCAACGCCGCCGAGCTGCTCGGCGAGACATTCGTGGTCATCTCCGGGGACGCCCTGACCGACATCGACCTCGACGAGGTGGTCGGCTTCCACCAGCGCCGCGGCGCCCTGGCCACCGTCGTCCTCAAGCGGGTGCCCAACCCGCTCGAGTTCGGGATCGTCATCACCACCGACGACGGCCGCATCGAGCGGTTCCTCGAGAAGCCCCACTGGGGCCAGGTCTTCTCCGACACCATCAACACCGGCATCTACGTGCTCGAGCCGGAGGTGTTCGAGCACATCCCGGACGGCCAGCCGTCCGACTTCGCCAGCGACGTGTTCCCCAAGCTGCTCGACCAGGGGGCGCCGCTGTTCGGCTTCGTGGCCGACGGCTACTGGGAGGACGTCGGCAGCCTCGAGGCCTACCAGCGGGCCCACCAGGACATCCTCGACGGCCGGGTCAAGGTCGACGTGCGCGGGTTCCAGGTCCGGCCCGGGGTCTGGCTGGGGGAGGGGGCCGAGCTCGACCCGGACGCCGTCCTGACCGCGCCCGTGCTCATCGGCGACTTCACCAAGGTCGAGGCCGGGGCCCGCCTGCGCGAGTACACCGTGGTCGGCTCGGGCGTGATCGTGAAGCACGACGCCTTCCTGCACCGGGCGATCGTGCACGACAACGCCTACATCGGCCCCGGGACCAGCCTGCGCGGCTGCGTGGTCGGGCGCAGCGCCGACGTCAAGCGGGGTTGCCGGGTCGAGGACGGGGTGGTCGTCGGCGACAACGCCGACATCGGGCACAACGCCATCCTTCAGCCTAATGTAAAGATCTATCCCTACAAGACGGTCGAACCAGGAGCGATCGTCACCAAGTCGATCATCTGGGAGGGCCGGGGGGCCCGGGCACTGTTCGACGAGAACGGGGTCACCGGGATCGGCAACGTCGACCTGACCCCCGAGATGGTCCTGCGGGTGGCCACCGCCTTCGGCTCGACCCTCAAGAAGGGGTCGAGGGTCACGCTCGGACGGGACGCCAGCCGGGTGTCGCGGGCCCTGAAGCGGGCCATCATCGCCGGGCTGAACTCGACCGGAGTGACCTGCGAGGACCTGGAGCTCGCCCCGGCCCCGTCGGTGCGGTTCTCGGCCGCCCGGATGGGCGCCTCGGGCGGCATGTACGTCCGCACCGCCCCAGGGGACAGCCAGTCGGTCGAGCTGGCCGTGTTCGGCGGCGACGGCAGCGACGTCGACGAGACGACCAGGCGCCGGATCGAGCGCACCTATTACAGGGAGGAGTTCCGCCGGGCGTTCGGGCAGGAGATGGGGGAGCTGCGCTACCCGCCGAGGGCGGTCGAGCACTACGCCGTCGCCCTGGTCCACAGCCTGGACGATGCCGTCGTGCGGCACCGCCGCTTCAAGGTGGTGCTCGACGCCGGCGGCGGGACGGCCTCGCTGGTCCTGCCGCACCTGTTGTCCAGGCTCAACCTGGACACCCTGATCGTGAACGGCCACCTCGACGAGAACCGGGTCGCCCCCACCGACGGCGAGCGCCAGGCCGACCTCGACCGCCTGGCCAAGCTGGTCACCGCCTCGGGCGCCGACCTGGGGGTGCTGTTCGACCCGGTCGGGGAGCGGATCACCCTGGTCGACGAGCGCGGGGCCATCGTCGGGCTCGACCGTGCCCTGCTGCTGTTCGTCGACCTGATCGTGCGGACCGAGGGCGGCGGCGACCTCGCCCTGCCCGTCTCGACCACCCGGCTGGCCGCCGACCTGGCCGCCCGTCACGGCCGCCAAGCTCACGGGTGCAAGCTCTCGACCAGTGCCATCATGCGGGCCGCCCAGCGCGACGGGGTGGTGTTCGCCGGGGCCGAGGGCGGCGGCTATGTGTTCCCCGTGCTGCATCCGGCCTACGACGCGCTGCTGTCGTTCGGCAAGCTGCTCGAGCTGCTGGCCGTCCACGACACCACCCTGGGGGCGGCCGTCGACGCCCTGCCCCAGCCGTCGGTGGTCCGGCGTCGGGTCCCGACCCCCTGGGAGCGCAAGGGGGCGGTGATGCGCCAGCTGGTGGAGGCGACCAAGGGCCGTCGAGTCGACGACACCGACGGGGTCAAGGTCTTCCACCCCCCGACCGACCGGGGGACCACCCCGGCGGTCCCCCGGACCCCCCCGACCGACCGGGGGACCACCCCAGCCCAGCCGGACCAGGGCGCCGGCCCCTGGGGTGACGACTGGGTCCTGGTCCTCCCCGACACGGTCGAGCCGGTCACCCACCTGTGGGCCGAGGCCGGCGACGACGTCGCCGCCACCGCCCTGGCCGAGGAGTACGAGGCCCTCATCCGCCGCGCCGCCGAGCTCGACTGACGCGCGGTCGCCCGGCGTTGCCCGTCCGCGGCGCTTGTCCACAGCGCGCGCATATGGGGTTGCCCTGCGGCGGACGGGGCCGTAGGCTCTGCGTTCGCCCGGGCCCTTCCCCCGCTCTCGGCCCGGCGCCGCGCCGCCCGGCCGGCCGGCCGGCATGCCATAAGGAGCCCACCATCTCGGTCGCCGACCCACCAGCCGACCCCAACGACCACCGGTCGAGCTCGCCGGCGGCCCGCTTCGAG
>Ga0126308_10000930_pt1 | contig 10907 bp, 8 predicted proteins | sample Plot55_FD_92533 | JGI IMG/M metagenome (GOLD analysis project Ga0126308, IMG submission 92533) | Serpentine soil microbial communities from UC McLaughlin Reserve, CA, USA - Plot55 | ecosystem: Environmental > Terrestrial > Soil > Grasslands | place: USA: UC McLaughlin Reserve, Lake County...
TCGAGCACCACCAGCAGGAGCGCGGCGCTGACGGCGATCGAGAGGATCTGGATGCGCAGCTCCATCAGATCGCGGGGGTCGCGGCTACGGGGGCATCGTCGCCCGGCTCAGGCACGGGGCGCGCTCGCGCCAGCCCGATGAAGATCGCCAGCAGCACCTTGATCATGTAGTAGGCCGATTTGCCCGAACGGATCGAGGACTTCCCGCCGCCACGCTGGAGCATCCTGACCGGCACCTCGGACATGCGCAGGCGATGGAAGTGGACCATGAGCACCGCTTCGACCTCGGGATAGTCGTGAGGGTAGTCGCGCGCGAACAGGCCGATTCCGCGGCGGTTGTAGAGGCGGAACCCCGACGTGGGGTCGCTCACCCGCTGGCCCACGAGCCGCGACAGGATGAACGCGAAGATGTGGATGCCGGTGCGGCGGCTGATCGTTGCGGGGTAGGTCCTGTCGCGCGCGATGAAGCGCGACCCGCAGACCATGTCGAGGCTTGGGTCGGCGTGCATGGCGTCGAGGAGCTTCGAGATCTCCTCAGGGCAGTGCTGGCCGTCCGCGTCCACCTGCACCGCATAGTCGTAGCCGCGCTCCTGCGCGAACACGAAGCCGGACTGGACGGCGCCGCCGATCCCCAGGTTGAAAGGGTGTCGCACCACCATGGCGCCCACCTTCTCGGCGACCTCGCCGGTACCGTCGGTCGAGCCGTCGTCGATCACCAGGACGTCGAACGTCGGCGCGTGCAACCGCACCGAGTCGATCACGCTCGCCACCGTCTCGGCCTCGTTGTAGCCGGGGATGATCGCCAAGTATCTCGGGTGGGGCTGCATCTCGTTCCGTCCTCTAAAGGCGGTCAGAAACCGGAAGTTGCGGTTTCGAACCGTACACTGGCCAGCCGCTCGTGGACCTACCTTCGATCACCGTAATAACCCCCTGCATGAATGCCGCGGCGACGCTCCACGAGACCCTGGGCAGCGTGCGCTCCCAGAAGTATCCACGCCTGGAGCACATCGTGGTTGACGGCGGCTCCTCGGACGGCACGCTCGACATCCTCCGTGCCGCGCCGGAGGTGCGCTGGATCTCAGAGCCGGACGGGGGGCGCGTGGACGCGGCGAACAAGGGTCTCCGGATGGCCGCTGGTGACGTGGTCGCGTGGCTCAACGCCGACGACCGCTACGAGCCCGGCGCGCTGCTCGCGGTGGGCGACGCCCTTGCGCGCAACCCCGACCGCGCCTGGGTGACCGGGTACTGCCGCATCATCGATGGCGCCGGCCGCGAGATCCGCCACGCGATCACCTCCTACAAGAACTTCCTGCTTCGGCGCTGGACGCTCGGCCTGTACCTGACCCAGAACTTCGTGGCGGACCCCGCAACGTTCGTACGCCGGAACGCGGTCAACGCGGTCGGTCCGCTGGACCCCGCGTACCGGACCTCCCATGACTACGACCTCTGGCTGCGGGTGGCGCAGCGGTTCGGCCCGCCGATCGTCCTGAAGCGCCCGCTTGCAAGCTTCCGCATGACGGAAGGCACGCTGAGCATGGCCGGATTCGAGGCTCAATTCGCGGAGCACCTTGCCGTCGCTCGAAGGCACGGGGACGGACACCGCTGGGCGCTGGCCGCGAACCGGGCGATGAGCAACCTGATCGTGATGAGCTACAAGGCGCTCCGGTTTCGCCGTCAGCTGCTGTCGCGCTGATCGCCGGGACGCGCTGCTCCGGGCCAACACGGGTAAGGACGGCCAGGGCAGTGTGACGGGACCGCGACGTAACCGGCCAGAGCTCTCACGACGAGAGTGGGAGCCCGGGCCGCGACGGCTGCGCAAGCCGAGCGCCGTCACCTACCGGGCTGTGCGCGCGCCTCCCGTGCGACTCCCACAACCGTGACCGCCACAGCCGCGAGGAACACCGCCAACCCGAGCAGCGCGGTGCTCGCGAGGAACCCCTGTGTCACCCACTCGGGCTTGTCCCAGGTGGCGTGCCGGAGGGTTGTTCCGAGATCCCCCAGCCTTCCGTAGTAGCGCTCGATCCCCCAGCGGATGTAGTCCTGGCAGTACACGACGAGGCTGAGGGCGACGGCGCCGCTGACCAGTGCGGTCTTCAAGGCCCGTCGTCGCAGGAGGCCGTCGAGCCCGACCACCATCAGCGTGGCGACCGCCGGGGCGGCGGCGAGCGTGAACCGCCCTGTCCCCACCGCGAAGGGCTGGCCCTGGTTCGTGCGGACCATGTCGACCACGAAGAAGGGCGCCGTCACGGCGAGCGGCGCAAGGACGAGCACGATCATCTGGCGCAGCAGTGGACGGTCGAACGCGAGCAGCGTTCGCCTCGCCGACCACGCTACGCGAACCAGGCCGGCCAGCGCGACCGCGCCGAGCGCCGCCGGTATCCAGTACCAGATCGAGTTGCCGAACACCTCATACGGGAACTGGTGTATGAAGTAGGTCTCGTAGGCGTCCCGGAGCCAGTCCCTCGCGGCATCGAGCTGGATCAATGCCGGTTGCACCATCGCGAGCAGGCCCGCGCCCGGATCGAAGCGGCCTGCGACGGCGCCGCGGTTTCCGAGAATCGAGCCTGTCTCGCTTACGAGGAAGGCGTACCAGGGGCCGGCGAGAACCACAACCGCGAGCGCTGCGCGCCAGGTGAGCCCGCGTAGCGCGGGCCGGGCGTCGCGGCGTGTGGCCGCGGCGAGCAGTAGCGCGACTGCGATCACCCCCACCAGCGCGAGCGAGGTCGCCTTGCTGAGCAGAGCAACGCTCAGCAGCACGCCAAGCACCCACCCCTGGCGCGCCCGCGGCTCGTTGCGCAGCAGCCAGGTGCACCAGATGAGCACCGCCGTGAAAGTACAGGCGGCGAGGATGTCGTTCCCCACCCGCGCGCTGGCGAAGGCCAGTCCCGGCTGTGTGGCTACCAGCGCTGCCGCGGCAAGCTGGTGCCACGTGCGTGAGAGCACCTGAGCGGCGAGTAGCCAGCCGAGATAAACGCACAGCACGCCGAGAAGGACGCTCCAGTACCGGATCACCGTCAGCCGGACTGGCGCGAGTTCGCCGGTGACGGCGCGGTCGGCCAGCACCGCACCGAAGTGGTAGAGCGGAGGGTGGAGCACCGGGCGGGGCGGCTGCCCCGTCGCCTCCCGGCTGCCGCCGTGGCGTTTCAGACGATCCAAACTAGTGCGTGGCCCTCGGCTGTAGTGCTGCCGCACCCCTTGGAAGTACTGGCCCTGCTCTGTAAAGAGGGCGGAGACGTACAGCTCCTCGGTGTAGGCGGGCTTGTCGAGGTCAGGAACCGTCTTGTTGATCAGCAGCTGCTCGGTGTAGAGCCAGTGGTAGTCCTCGTCTGGCGCAAACCACGCCGGCTGGGTGGAGGCCCAGAGCACACCTCGACACAGCGTGAACAGCACTAGCAGGAGCAGCGCTACGCGCGCCCAGCGGCTGGCGGGCAGGAGAAAGGCGGCGAGTGCCGCGCGGCGCGTGGGGCTCCCCGGTCGTGTCGCCGTGGCGGACAAGGAGCGGATGGTACGTTGCGCTGCCGCGTGTCGACGAAGCTCCTCCATACCGTGCGCGAATCGGTGCGGCCTGGCGGCAACTATGGGCGCTTCGTCAGGCGCGTAGAGCCGGTGCTGAGGCTGACGCCACGCGTGCACCGATTGGCCCGGCCGCCCGTGCTGGGAGACGCTCAGACGCCAACCGTGCCGATCGAGGTCATGCCCGAGACGGAGGCCGCCGCCGACGGCCTCCGGCGAGCGACAGCGAGCTGGGTGGCGATCGCCGAGCCCGGGACCCGCCTCGCCGGGTTGGCGCTCGAGCGACTTGGGCAGGCCATATCGCTGTCGCCCGACGCGACCGTTATCACCTCTGACCACGACGAGCTCATCTACGGCCGGCGGCGAAATCCCACCTTCAAACCGGGACCGTCACCCGAGCTGGCGCTGTGCAACGAACTGGCCGGGCCCCTCCTGTGTGTGCGGCGGGACGAGGCGGCGGCGGCGCTCCAGGGCGAGGCTCCGGATGCCCTCCTGCAGTCGCTGCTCCTCCGCCTTGGCGGCCCTGACGGCGGGGCGCACGCACACGTGCCGATGGTCTTGGCGCACTGCGGGCGCCCGCGCTCGGAACACGGCTTGGCCGGCGTGGTGCGCGCGGTGCTGCGTGCCCGAGGGGAGGCACGCGCCGTGGTGGAAGAGCTCGGGCGGGGCCGCCTCCGAGTGCGCCGGGCCGTGCGCCGCGAGCCGTCAGTGGAGGTGATCGTTCCCTTTCGCGATCGCGCGGAGCTGCTCGACCGCGTCTCGGCGGGCGTGCTGCGGGAGACCGCCTGGGACAACCTCCGGCTCACTCTCGTCGACAACGGCAGTGAGGAGGCGGAGACGCGGGAGGTGCTTGAACGCCTGCGGCGTGATCGCCGCGTCCGGGTGTGCCGCGACGACGGACCCTTCAACTTCGCGGCCCTCAACAACAGAGCCGCTCGCGCGAGCGACGCGGACTACGTGCTGTTTCTCAACAACGACGTGGAGGTGCTTGAGCCGGGGTGGATCGAAGACCTGCTCGAGGAGGCGCAGCGGCGAGAGATCGGCGCCGTCGCGCCGCTCCTGCTATATCCAGACGGGACCGTGCAGCACTCCGGAGCCGCACTGGGCCTCCACGGCTACGCGGGTCACCCGTTCGCGGGCCTTCAGCCGGACAAGCGGACCGCCTTTGGCTCGGCCGCGCAAGGCACGCGCAACTGGCTCGCGGTTACGGCCGCCTGCTTGTTGACCGCGCGATCGAAGTTCGACGCCGTTGGGGGGTTCGACGAGCGCTTCGTCGTGGCGGGGAACGACGTGGATCTGTGTCTACGGTTATTGGCGGCGGGGTACCGCTCCATCTGTGTCCCGTATGCCAGACTGATCCACGACGAGGGTCGGAGCCGTGGCGAGCACATCGATCCCGGGGATTTCGCCGCCTCTGAGCGCAGCTACGGTGAGTTCCGTACGGTCGGCGACCCGTATTACAACCCGAACCTCACCTTGTGTCGCACCGACTGCAGCCTGCGCCGCCCGGACGAGCTATGAGAGGACACGTCAAACCTGTGACGCGCGAGCGCCTGGAGTACATGTGGGAGGTCGCGAAGAAAGGTCCGACCGAACTCGCCTACACATACCTCCGGGCCCGACGACGCAGAAAGAACCTGGCTGACGACGAGCTGTGGCTCGCGGAGTGGGACCAGATTCCGCTCGAAGAACGCGGGCGCTTCGACGTCAGCGAGGAGGACCTTGCGGAGAACGCGCGCGTGCTCGATGACTACGCGGCCAGCGGTAGCTTCGGCATCAATTCGATTCAGTGGTTCGTGCCCTGGGTCCCAACGGTTTATCTGGGCGGCGTCTACACGATCCTGCGCTTCGCAGCCCAGTTTCGGCGCCAGCACGGCGCCGAGTCGAGGTTCTGCATCTACGACGTGCCGCCGGACAAGGCGCGCAGGATGACGGCGGACCTGCGGGCGGCCTTCCCCGAGTTGGGCGACGCCGAGGTTACGTTCCGGACGCCACCGGGCGGAGGACCGGCGTATTCGCACCTGCGTGAATGCGACGCGGCGATCGCGACCTTCTGGACCAGCGCATATCCCGTGATCCGATTTCGGAAGGCGAAGGCCAAGTTTTTCTTCGTCCAGGACTACGAGCCGTACTTCTATCCCGCCAGCTCGGCGTTCGCGCTCGCCGAGGAGACCTACCGGTTCGGGTTCCCGGGAATCGTCAACACACCTGGCCTCGCCGCCGCCTACCGAGCCTACGGCAACCCGGCGGTCTCGTTCGTGCCGGCGGTCGACACCGATCGCTACCACCCGCCCGCAGAGCCGCGGCCGGATTCCCCGGTGCGCGTGTTCTTCTACGGGCGCCCGTCGAGCCCCCGGAACGCGTTTGGGCTCGGTATGGCCAGCCTGGGCGAGGTGAAGGAGCGCTACGGCGACCGCGTCGAGATCGTGTGTGCCGGGGAGAGCTGGAACCCCGGCCAGTTCGGCTACGCCGACAAGGTCGGCAACATGGGCCGACTCCGGAACCTGGAGGAGGTGGCGTCGCTGTACCGCTCCTGCCATGTCGGCCTGGTCCTCATGCTCACGAAGCACCCCAGCTACCAGCCCTTCGAGTTCATGGCCTCCGGCGTGGCGTGCGTGTCCAACGCCAATCCCGACACAGCGTGGTTCTTGGCGGACGGGCGTAACTGTCTGCTGGCGCGGCCGCTCCCGACCACGATCGCGGATGCGATCGGACGGCTCGTCGAGGATCCGGAGCTGCGCCGGCGCATCTCGGCGAACGCGCTCGACGAGGTGCGCTTCCTCAGCTGGGAGGAACAGACCGAGAGGGTGTGGCGGGCGATCACGAAACAGGACGACGGGCTGGTCGTCCATGGCGGACCGGCAGAGACCGCCGCCGCCGTGAATCGATAGCTCGCGGCGATGGCCCAGCGCATCGTTGTCAACCTGGTCGGCGAGCCTGCGCATGGACTGCTGGGCGAGTCACGGTTCGTCGAGCGGCCGTTCCTCTACGGTGGCGAGCGAACGGGGATGCATCTCGCGTTCGCTGCGGCCGCACTCGGACACGAAGTCGAGCTGCGCGGCTGGCTGCGGCGGGAGGACTTCGAAGCCTGCGCGAGACTGGTGGGTGCCTCTCCCGGCGTCGACCTCGCGGCGCGCCCGCCGGAGCCCGATGACTTCGTCGTCGTCCCGGAGGGCTGGCGGGAGCCGCTCGACTATCTTCAGCTGGCGCTTTCCCCTGCTCGCCTGGCGATGTACGTCCTCGCCCCACCGGGCCTATTTGGATGGCCCTTCACGGACCTTGACTGGACCCGCCCCGATCCGCTTACGGTGGAGGTCTCCGCCGTTGGCCGCGCCGAGCACTTCGCCGCGATCCGTGCCATGGGCTTCGAGCTCTTCGCCAATTCCCGCGGCATCGCCAGCGCCGCCGCGGGTGGCGGGGTGTCGTGCCGGTACTTGGGCTGTGCGGGGCCCATGACGCTCCCTGAGCCGCCCGCCACGAAGGATCTCGACGCCGTCGGCGTGATGGAGAACCGATGGGCGCCGCTTACGAGGCACGTCCTGGCGGACCTGGCGGACCTCAAGCTGGATTCGATCCCCGAGGTCACGCAGGACGAGATCCTGCACCGATTCGGGCGCGCACAAATCCTGGTCTGGCCCTCGCGCGTGGAGGGCCACGCCTCGATCCCAATCGAGGCCCGTGCCCTGGGCTGCGTACCGGTGGCGCTGAACAGCAATCCCTTCGCCGCCATCCTCGACGAGGAGCACGGTGCCGTCACGGTGGGCACGACCGAGGAGATCGCGCCTGCCGTGCGAGCGCTTCTGGCCGACCGGGAGCGTCTCCAGGACCTCGCGGCGCGCGGGCGTGAGGCCGCGCTCTCCCACGACGATTGGGACGCCTACGTCGGCCGGGTTGGCGACGCGCTCGCGGCCGACGCGCCGCCCGACCCGGCAAGGGGGGCCAGAGCCGCCGCGGGTGCCGGCATTCGGACGGAGATCGCCAGGCTGCGCGACAGTCACCAGGCGCGACTGGAGGAACTCTCCAAGGCTACGGAGGATCTGACTGAAGCGACCGTGAACCAGCAACAGCTGCTCGCCGAGCTCGACGATCTGCGGGGGAAGCGGCTGGTTCGCGCGGCGCTTGCGCTCGGCCGGATCACGAGGCGGGGCTAAAGCTCCTCGGCGATCCGCGGAGCTTCCCGGTTGAAGCGCCACAGCCCCAGGACGACGACCGCGACTACGATGCCGGCCGGAACGAGCCAGAAGAGCGACGAGCCCGTGACCGCCGCGGGCGTCGGCGCGGACGGATCCACAATCCAGACGCGGCCGAGCTCGAGCAGGGAGGCCAACGGGTTCGCGAGCACGAGCTCGCGGTACCCGTCCGGCACGAACTCGATGGAGTACAGCACCGGCGTGCCGTAGAACAGCATCGTGGATACGACCATCCAGATCGGCTGCACGTCCCGAAACCTCACGTAAAGCACAGACAGGGTCACGCCGACTGCGGCCGTGAAGGCGGTGAGTACGGCTAGGAGCGCGGGGAGGAGCAGCCACGTGGGCTCGGGATCGACGCCGTAGACCAGCAGGAAGATGAGCACGGCGATCAGGTTCACGCTGAGGTTCAGCACGGCCGTCAGTGTCGTGGCGAGCGGGATCACAAGACGTGGGAAGTGCATCTTGCGCACGAGGCTCTCTCGCTGGACCACGCACGTCACGCAGTTCTGAGTCGCCTCCGTGAAAAAGCTGAAGAGCACTATGTTGAAAAGCAGGAGAACGGGATAGTTCGTGATGCCGTCCCCGAACTTCACGATCTCGCTGAAGACGAGGTACAGCACGCCAAAGAGCATCAGCGGTCGCATGAGCGACCACAGATAGCCGAGCGCCGAGCCGAAGTAGGTGAGCCGGAAATCTGTGCTCGCGATCACCCACAGCAGGTGGAGAAAGCGACGGCCCCCGCCGCCGAAGGCGGAGGGGCCGCTGATCTCCCGAAGCTGAGGCCCGATCGCCGCGTCGCGTGTCGTCATGTCCGCGTCTTCTCCTCGACGATCCGGAATTCGAGCGAGTGCTCAATGTCGAACACGCCGCCGACGTGCTCGCCGCCCACGACGCTGAAGCGCGCTGCCCGGTTGCGCACACCGCTGACGCGCGCAGGCTGGGAGCGGCTTCGCACGAGCGCACTGACGTGATACGCGTCCGATACGAGGCGGTTCTCGAACCGCACGCGCAGCCGGTGCCGCTCGCCGGGTAGCAGTGGGGCGACCACTCGTCCGAATTCGACGGTGCTGGCGGCAAACACCCTCGTCCCTTCCTCGTTCTCAACCCAGATGCGGATCTCTGGATCGGCGATCTCGCGTGCCGCCTCGATGTCCGCCCAGAGGTCCGCTGTGGCGCCGAACGGCAGCGACTCCGTCTTCTCGCCGTCGTTCTCGATCCAGACGTCCAGCACGGCGAGGTCGTCTCCCAGCTCGCCGCCCTCCGCGCCCTCCAGCGCGCGGACGAAGTTCACGTCGAGGTAGCGCTGGGCAACGCGATCGGGGTCGCCCACCGAGTCGATCCTGTGGTCGTGGATGAGCATCGCGCGGTCGCAGAAGCGCTCCACGAGGCGCAGGTCGTGGGTGACGAGCACGATGGTCTTGCCCTCGGCGCGTAGCCGGTCGAAGACCTCGAAGCACTTCTGTTGGAAGGCGGCATCGCCGACCGCCAATACTTCGTCGATCAGCATCACGTCGGCGTCGGACTGCGCCATCGTGGCGAACGCAAGCCGGACCTGCATGCCGGACGAGTAGTTCTTCAGCTTGAGATCGACGAAGTCCTCGAGCTCCGCGAACGCGATGATGTCGTCGAAGCGTTCACGCGCCTCCGCCGGCGTGAGCCCCATCATCACCGCATTGATGGTCACGTTCTCGGTCGCGGTTAGGTCCGGGTTGAAGCCCACTCCGAGCTCGATGAAGGGCGCTAGGCGCCCCGCGACGGCGATCCTTCCGGCGTCCGCCTTGTAGATGCCCGCCAGGCATTTCAGAAGCGTGCTCTTTCCGGAACCGTTGCGACCGAGAATGCCGAAGAACTCGCCCCGCATGATCCGAAAGGAGACGTCCTGGAGCACGTGTAGCTCCGTGTAGCGGGTACGGCGGAACGGGTGTAAGGCACGCTCCTTGAGTGTCTGCACGCGATGCTCCGGGATGCGGAAAGTCTTCTCAAGCCGCTCTACGTCGATCGCGACGGGCTGCGTCATCGCCCGCAGAATAGGTGTCGGCAATGGGAACCGGGCCGCGAGGGTCGGTCTACCGCGTTACGCGCGGTCCCGGCGGCCCGACTTCAGACCGGCGCCGCCGCAGCCCGAGCACCGAGAGCAGGAACGCCCCGAAGATGATCTGGACACCGATCACGGCCAAAGTAAGGCTGGCGATGGCGAGCCGCCGCTCCAGGAGCGCCCCCATGCCTCCGTCCCAGCGAATCACCGTGACGGTGGTCGCTGCCATGCCAGCGAGCGCGACGGCTGCGCCAGTCGCGAGTACAGCCTCGAGGCTGATTCGGTTGCGTATCCCCTCAAAGAGCCGGTCACGCTCACCGAGATGCCAGACGGCGTAGGAGCGGGCAAAGACGCCAAATTGGACCAGCTGCGATCCGACGATCGCCAGCATCGACGCGATAACGAGGGCCGGCTGCTCGCCGTCGCGGCCCGCCGCTCCGGTCAACCCGAGCGTCCCGGCGATCGCGGCGAGTACCAGTAGGCCGGCACCGGGCACGATGAAGAGCCACGTGGGGCTGTGAACGAGGAGCAGTCGCAGGTGACGCCACCCGTCCGGCAGTGGGGACAGCTTTGAGCTGCCGGTCCGGGGCATATAGGCGATCGGGATCTCGCGGATCTCGAGCCCGAGTTTCGATGACCGGATCAGCTGCTCCGACGCGAGCTCCATCCCCGTTGCCTGGAGATCGAGGCGCGCCAGGTCCTCACGCCTGAACGCGCGCATTCCGCAATGCGCGTCGGAGACGCGCGTTCCGCAGAACAGATTGAGCGCGCCAGTCAGGAGAGGGTTTCCGACGTGGCGGTGGAGCCAGGGCATCGCGCCGTCGTGAATCCGGCCATTCAGCCTGGAGCCGATCACGACGTCGGCGCCCGCCTGAAGCTGGTCCACGAACCGCGGGATCTCAGCGAGGTCGTACGACTTGTCGGCGTCCGCCATCAAGATGAAGCGGCCGCGCGCCTCGCCGAAGCCCGCCGCGTAAGCGTTTCCGTAACCGCGCCGCGGCTCCTGGATCACGCGTGCACCCGCCCCAGCGGCGACCGCCGCGGAGCCGTCGCTCGAGCCGTTGTCGACGACGATGATCTCGCCGGATATCCCGCTGCCGTCGAGCGCGTGCCTCGCGTCGCGCACACAGTCGCCCACGGAGCCTGCCTCGTTCAGGCACGGAATCA
>Ga0126308_10000931_pt1 | contig 10907 bp, 10 predicted proteins | sample Plot55_FD_92533 | JGI IMG/M metagenome (GOLD analysis project Ga0126308, IMG submission 92533) | Serpentine soil microbial communities from UC McLaughlin Reserve, CA, USA - Plot55 | ecosystem: Environmental > Terrestrial > Soil > Grasslands | place: USA: UC McLaughlin Reserve, Lake County...
ACGACGCCGCGCTTGTAGAGCCGCCGATAGACCCGGCGGATGTCACGGTTGATCCAACCGCTGGGCCGACGGCGGTCCGCGCAGCCGTCCAGCACGTCATCGAACGCGGTGTCGATCCGGATCTCGTAACGGCGCATGGATTTGCGCAAAGAGCGACTCACCCGGAGCCCGTCGAGCGGCAAGATCGCACGCTCCAACGGTGAGTACCAGCCCATCAATCCTGGCTGCGCCGGCATCGGAAAAGCGCCGCTTTCGTACGCCGCGAGGGCGAGGTCTTCATTGAAAACGCGCGAGACACCGATGAGGTCGTCCTGCCGCCACAGCTCCGGCGATCCGAATGGGGAGCCCACGTCGGCATACTCCCACCAGAGCCAAGCACCTCATTCATGGCTTGGCCAGGGTTCACCCTCACGTGCAAGCCGTAGGCTGCGGTCAACACCCACGTACGCTTGTGGTCGAACGCTGTCCCTCGGGCAGCTGATCGCTTCGGGAGCCAACCTCCCGAAGTAAAGTGTTTGGAGGTCTGATGGCGTCAGCGCAAGAGGTGCGCCGCAGGATCGCCACGGTGATGATTCCTGTGGCCAATCTGGTTACGGCGCAGGGAGCGGGCGGCGCGTTACGCCAGGTCATCGAGATCGCTATCGATGGCTATGGCCGTATGCCGAGTGCCAAAACCGCCGCGGCCCGCCACCTCCAGCGGCACGGTGGCGTGGTTGATGAAGCCATTACCTCGATCATCGATCACCACATTCGTCTCGCCTCCGCACAAGGCTTTGTGACCAACATCGGCGGGCTGGCCGCGCTGCCGGTGGCTATACCTGCCAATATCACCGGTGTCGCCATCGTGCAGGTTCGGATGGTTGCCGCGATTGCGCACCTGCGAGGCTATGACCTGGATGACAACCGGGTCCGCACCGCCCTAGTGATGTGTTTGATGGGTGGCGAGCAGGTGGCCAAGCACATTGTGGATGGAACGCTGCCGACCTCTCCTATGGCGGTGGCTACTGCCCCGGTATTCGATCCCGATCTTGATAGAAAGGTCGCCGACGAGGTGGTCACCGACCTCGCTGCCCGGATTGCCGGGAAGAATGTCGCTTTGGCGATCGTCAAGCGGGTTCCTTTGATGGGTGGTGGGGTCAGTGCAGTCATGGATGGCATCGCGACCTACCAGATCGGCCGTTACGCGACTGGTGAGCTGATGCGCCGTCGCGCGCTGCTGCTTCATTGAGATCTAGGTCCTTTGTGGGACGCGGCGCACGTGATCCCTGGAGGCGGCCGGCCGATACCTATCCTGCTCGGGCGGTTCCGCAGCGGGTGCTGGCCTGGGCTCAAGATCACCTTTCCTCCGAGATCGTTGCGATCAAGCCAGTCGGCGGCGGTCGTACCGACACCATCTCAGCGATCCATCTCCGTGATGGCGAACCGATCATCTTGCGTCATGTTTCCGTCGAGCGCTGGGGTGAGATCGGCCGCCAGCACGTCGTATGTGAGGCCCTGGGCTGCCGGCTGATGGAGGGTTCCAGCCTTCCGGTGCCGCGACTCATTGCCTCCGACCCGGATGGCAGCCAGGCCGGGGACTATGCGAATCTCACTACCTGGCTCCCCGGCCGCGTTCGGCTTGGACCATTGAGTCTTGACGCGATCGATGAGCTCGCGAAGATCGCTGTGATCATCCACGGCACGCCTGTTGATGATGATCTTCGGCCGCGAGCGTACGAGTTCTGGGCTCCGGATGATCTTGCGGTGCCGAGTTGGACCTCGCGACCCGAACTCTGGCGACGCGCGATCGACATCTTCAATCAAGGCCCGCCGCCGACCCGGCATGGGTTGGTACATCGCGACTTCCATCCCGGCAACATCTTGTGGCAAGGCGATCGAATCACCGGAGTGATCGACTGGGCCGAGACCTCCTGGGGACCTCCCGACTTGGATGTCATGCACTCACGAGCGAACTTCGCGATGCTCCATGACTTTGCCAGCGCAGACGCCTTCTCTTACTGCTATCGCTGGCACGGCGGCGTCCTCGATGATGATCACGATGCGGAAGCCTTCTGGGCAGTCAGTGACATCCTGGGCTTCCTGCCCGATCCGACTGAGATCATTACCGCCCTGATCCATCACAGGACCGATCTTCCCGACCATGTCGTACGCGAACGCCTCGAGCACCTGCTCATGATCACGCTCGGCGACGTTCGCCACTGACGCACCCCTTCACTTGCACCCAATTCCCACGCACCGGCTGCCGAAACCTACGTGCACGTAGCTTTCCTACGGTCTGCGCAGGTTGCAACCTGTGCAGACCGTCAGAAACCTGTGCAGACCTCGGCCCCCGGAGGGCCGCAACACGTGCTGTAAAGCCTTACGTCGAACCGGGATGTGACACAGAGCTCGGCAGATCTGGCTGACCACCTTGCCAAGGCAGGTTAGGGTGACTTAAGTTAGGCGAGCCTCACCTATGGTGAGGAGGCGACCGAGAACTGCGGGAATCGAGGAGAGATGCTAGCCAACTTCCTGATTGGCTTACGTGAAGGCCTGGAGGCCGCGTTAATCGTCAGCATCCTCATTGCCTACTTAGTAAAGTCCGGCCGCCGCCATCTGCTGCCGCAGATCTGGCTTGGCGTGGCTATCGCAATCGCCATCTCACTCGGATTCGGCGCCGCTCTGACGTTCGGACCGAAGGGGCTTACCTTCGAGGCCCAGGAACTCATCGGCGGTTTGCTCTCGATAGTGGCGGTTGGCTTCGTCACCTGGATGATCTTCTGGATGGCGAAGGCTGCCCGGTCGCTATCTGGCGAACTACGGTCCCAGATCGACAAGGCCGCTGACGCCAGCCGATGGTCTTTGGTCATTGTCGCCTTGCTGGCTGTCGGCCGCGAGGGCCTGGAAACGGCATTGTTCCTCTGGGCCGCAACTCAGGCTACGGCCCAGGGCACCGGCACGACCGCCGGGCCACTGCTTGGTGCGGCTCTCGGACTGCTGGTCGCGCTGGTGCTGGGCTACTTGATTTACCGGGGCGCCCTGAAGATCAACTTGAGTCGCTTCTTCACTTGGACCGGCGCCTTCCTGATCATCATCGCGGCCGGCGTGTTGGCGTACGGCGTACATGACCTGCAGGAAGCTCGATTCCTCCCCGGCTTGAACAACCTCGCCTTTGACGTGTCCGGAGCAATCCCACCAACCTCGTGGTACGGGACGCTACTGAAGGGCGTGTTCAACTTCTCGCCCGCAACTACCGTTCTCGAGGCGGCCGCCTGGCTCCTCTACTTCATCCCAACGATGACGATCTTCCTCTACCAGAAGCGACAGCGTACGCACGCTTCCTCACGTCCGGCTCCTGAGCCAGTTGGGGCATCCGGAAGGAAATGATCATGATCCGCTCCAGCCGTCCGGCTGGCGAAGTTGCCATGCCCGTCCGCACCCTCATTCTGGCCTCGACCTGCGCCGTCTTCGGCCTGCCAGTGTTGGCAGGATGCACCGACAACACCACGGCCACCGATAATTCAGGAGCTTCGGCAAGCGGCGATCCTCGTACCTTGACGGTGCAGGCGACCGACTCCGACTGCAAACTTTCCGCGACCAGTGCTCCCTCAGGCAATCTCACCTTTGCGGTGACCAACGGCGGCTCAAAGGTGACGGAGTTCTACGTCTACGGCGAGGACGGCAAGCGCATCGTCGGCGAGGTCGAGAACATCGGGCCCGGGATTACTCGGGAGTTAGTCCTCAAGGCTGAGCCCGGGAACTACATCACCGCATGTAAGCCTGGCATGGCCGGCGATGGCATCCGCGCACCTTTCTCGGTCTCAGATTCCGGTGAGGGCCAACAGGGGTACTCGGCAAACAGCGCCGAGCTGGTTAAGCAAGCGAACGAGAATTACCGCGAATACGTCGAAGATCAGACCCAGCAGCTGGTCTCCATGACCGCAAAGTTCGTCGCTGCATACAAAGCAGGCAAGGATGACCAGGCACGTGCCCTCTATCCAGTTGCTCGCATGCATTGGGAGCGGATCGAGACAGTCGCAGAGTCGTTCGGTGATCTTGATCCCAAACTGGATCTTCGGGAGGCCGATCTCGAGCCCGGTCAGAAGTGGACCGGCTGGCATCGGCTGGAAAAAGATCTCTGGCCGGCCCGCGCCAAGAACTACAAGCCGCTGAGCAAGGACGATCGTGCGGCATACTCCACTGATCTTGTGAAGAACACGGCCATTCTCCACCACAGAGTTCCCAAGCTCGACTTCAGCGCCGATGAGATCGCCAACGGGTCGCGTGGTCTGCTTGACGAGGTCGCAACCGGCAAGATCACCGGCGAGGAGGAGTACTGGTCGCGTACCGATCTGTGGGACTTCCAAGCCAATATCGAGGGTGCGTCGGTTGCTTTCGAGGGACTCCGTCCGTTGCTTAGGCAGCGCGATCCTGATCTTGAGGGCCAGATCGCTGCCAAATTCGCGACAGTGCAGAGTCTGCTCGACGCGCAGCGTGAGGGTGATGGGTTTAAGACTTACGACAAGCTGACTCAGGCGGAGGTCAAGCAGCTGTCTGACGCGGTCAATGCGCTGTCGGAGCCGCTGTCCAAGCTGGCCGCTGCCGTCGTCTGAGTTCGGGACCTGACGAGTGACATCGACTCAGCACCTTCGGGAACAGCCCACAGAGCCTGAAGCCGCACCACGGCCGCCAGCGCCTGATAAAGCGCGGCCGGCGGTTTCCCGGCGCGGGCTACTCGGCGCGGCGGGAGCCGGTTTAGCCGGGCTGGCCGCAGGTGCTGCCGGCGGATTTGCGCTCCACGAGGAGACCACTCCGACAGCTCAGGGGCCAGGCACGCGTACCTATCCCTTCTACGGCAAGCAGCAGGCGGGCATCCTCACCCCGGTCCAAGATCGACTGCACTTCGCCGCCTTTGACGTGATCACCGACTCCCGGGAGGAGCTGGTGCAGCTCCTCAAAGACTGGACCGCCGCCGCCGCACGCATGACACAGGGCCTCGGCGCCGGCGAAGTTGGGCCTACCTCGGGTCCGTACGGGGCACCGCCGGACGACACCGGAGAGGCCATCGGCCTTCCCCCAGCAGGTCTTACCATCACCTTCGGGTTTGGTCCGACGCTGTTCCGCAAGGAGGGAAAGGCTCGCTTCGGACTCGCTGACCGGCAGCCCAATGCGCTGCAGCGACTGCCTCACTTCCCGGCCGAGAAGCTCGACCCGCAAAGATCCGATGGCGACCTCTGCATTCAGGCCTGTGCTGACGACCCGCAGGTTGCCGTGCATGCCGTACGCAACCTCGCTCGCATAGCATTCGGCCGCGCCGCGATCAAATGGTCACAGCTGGGCTTTGGGCGGACCTCATCGACGTCGACCAGCCAGGCAACGCCGCGGAACCTGATGGGCTTCAAAGACGGCACCATGAACCTCAAGGCGGAGGAACCCGCCGCTATTGATCAGCATGTCTGGGTGCCAGCCGATGCTGACGATAGCGGGCGGTGGCTGGCAGGCGGCTCGTATCTGGTGGTTCGCCGGATCAACATGACTATCGAAACCTGGGACCGGCAGCCGCTGAGCGAGCAGGAGCGGGTCATTGGCCGGACCAAGGCAGAGGGTGCGCCGCTGTCGGGCGGTGCGGAGTTCAGCCAGCCGGACTTCAGTCTCAAGGGCAGTGACGCGGAACCGCTCGTGGCGACCGACGCACACGTACGTCTGGTGCACCCGAGCAACAACGGCGGGACCAAAATGCTCCGCCGGGGCTACAACTTCGTAGACGGGACTGACGGCCTGGGCCGCATGGACGCCGGGCTGTTCTTCCTTGCCTACGTCCGCGACCCGCGTACCCACTTCATCCCGATCCAGATGAAGCTCGGCCTGGGTGACGGGCTGAGCGAGTATCTCCAGCACACCGGCTCGGCCCTCTTCGCAATCCCGCCTGGCATTGCCGAAGGCGAGTACGTCGGCCAGAGCCTCTTCGCCTCGACTCCACCGCCTCCACCGACTCCACCGACTCCACCGACCGACTCCACCGACTCCGTGACTGAACCTACGTGCATGTAGGTTCCGGACGGTCTGCACAGTTTGCAACCTGTGCAGACCGTCAGGAACCTGTGCAGACCTCGGACTCAGTCGGCGAGGATCCTCGACTTGGGCACCACAGTGGGGATTGGTCGCTTGCGCTGGATTCCGCGGCCCTGCCGAATCCCACGGATGCCCTTACTCAGCCACGGCGCCACATAGTGCCTAGCCCAAACGAGGTCGTCCCTTAGCTTCTCGCGACCCTTTGGCCATGCCGCCACGCCTTCCGGCAGCTCTGCCCAGCCCTCGTCGAAGCCGTCAATGCCCAGCCGCCAGGCCAGCGCGGCCGCGACCGTCTGGTGACCGAGCTCATTGCCGTGCAGATGATCCTCAAACCACAAGCGCGGGTCGTTGGCCACCGGATACTGCTCAAAGTCCATGACCAAGACCCCGCGCCGCTCCGCCTCGGTTCTGATGATGCTGTTCAGCTTGGCGGCGCGATCCCGCCAATACCGGCCGAGTGGGTTGATCGCTGTGGGATCCGGCACCGTGAAGGTCAGCACCGTGGCGCCCTGGCTGCGCGCCTGGCCAAAGACGATCACGTAATCAGCCCGGATCGAATCAAAGTCACATGGGCCTTTAATGAGGTCATTGACACCGCCAAACACAGTCAGCAGATCAGGCTGCATGCCGAGTGCGTCCTCGAGCTGACCGACCCGTATTTCTTTCATCCGCATGCCCCGAATAGCGAGGTTCGCGTACTCCAACGGCTCATCTTGAGCATCGGCGATGTGCTGCGCCAACCGATCTGCCCAGCCGCGGTAACCACCCTGCCCGTCAGGGTCTTCTAGGCCTTCGGTACTCGAATCGCCGACCGCCACATAACGACGAAAGGTTGCCATGAACCGATTCTTGCGCCATCAGGCAAGATCATCTAGCAGGACGGGCATAGGTCAGACCGCTGCCGGCGAATTACCATCAAGGAATGCGCTGCGAGTGTCGGTAAATCGCGCGCCGCCGTGCTGAGGAGGAGTGAGCGGAAACGCTTTTTCTCCGCGAACGACGACGAAGTAGGCGGATTCCACGTGCGATTGCACGAGCAGCGCTCAAAAAGAGGGTGAGGCATGCCGGCGATCCGCGATGAGGAGTACGCCGCCGCGGCCGAGCGAGAACGTCCGCTCCTGCAGGCCGTGGCCTACCTCCTCACGGGCGACCAAGTGCAGGCCGAGCGCGTCGTTCAACTTGTCCTTGCCGAGCTCTACGGGCGCTGGCCTAAGGTGACCCAACCTCACCTGGAGGGCCTGCGAGCACTGGTACATACCGCCCGCGCACCGGTTTACCTACCTTGGGAGTACCGGGAGCGCGTCGAACTGATCGATGGCCCTCCGGCTATCCCCGCCGGCGAGCGAATCGTCGCCGATTTGCGAGCGCTCAGCTACGACCAGCGGGCCACCATTGCCCTGGAGTGCTACGCCGGACTGGCCATCGGGCAGATCGCGGAAATCCTCCACCGTCACGTCGACGAGGTGCGTCTGCTGGCGCGGCAGGCGCGGTCCAGTCTGGCTGCCAGGCACCCGGAGCGTACGAGCGAGGAAACCCTCGTCCAGGAGCTCACCAGTACCATCCCGTACGATCTGCGCGAATCGCACGGCAGCGCCGATGATGATCTAGCTCACGGTCGCCAGCTCAGCCGCCGTCGCTGGATACAGCGAGGGTCTGCGGCGGTCGTTGCGGTGGTGCTGATCGTCGCTGCGGCCGTCCTGTTCATCCCGCCAGCTCCACAGGCTCCGCACGCGGCACCACCGGCGCCTATCCCCACAGCGTCTGGACAGAACTGCGATCCGACCAGTGCGACCTGCCGGGCGCAGATCCTGATGAGGTGGCGCTCCAGGATGGCTGAGGTCGCTTCGTCCCACCTGGATCCGACCGGAAAGTATTTCAGCGGATTCGGCTACGCCTACGACGGCCACTACGACACGCCCAGCTTCTGGACCGGCCAAGGTGGTGCGCTCGCCTTCGAGATGTTCCGGCTCGACAAGGGCGCCACGGAGGTCTACCTGCAGATCGCTACTAGCCGCAGGTTCGCCGTACGCTGCGGCGCGACCACGCATCAGCATTGCTTGAGATTTTTCTTCATGGACGGCAACTCCTATCTGGTGACGGACTCGGGGCTTTCTGACGGTGGCATTGAAGTTCAGTACTCCCCGACTGGCGACGAGGTGATCACCGTGATCGCCCGCAACACTCAGCGTGGGAAGATCTTGGACATCGGCACCGGCGATTTGATCAAGCTCGTGCAGGATGATCGGCTTCGACTACCCAAGCGATGCTGCTACCGGCGCTAATCCTTAATTACGCTTCTCAGGCCGCAAGATTCATCGAGTCGTCGCGATGATCGTCGGGCTTGAGCGGGCTCGGTACCGGCGGATTGAATTCGTCCTTGTCGCGGCCACGCGGATATTCGAGCAGGGATGGAATGATCGCCAGCAACACGATCACAATGACGCCAATGATGGCGACGACCGTAATCAAGAGCTGGGCGATGTTCATAGTCAATCTTGCCGCGCAGATCCACCTAAGTGGCAAGCGACCCAATTTTGCTTTCACCCAAGCAGACATTCACGTTTCCCTGATGGCCGGTGAGTCGTCAAAATGGCGTGATGAACGCCTGGGTCGTGCATCAACCGGGGCCAATCGACAGCGGGCCTTTGCAGCGGCGACAAGTCGAGGTGCCCACCCCGCTTGGCAGGCAGATCCGAGTCCGGATCACCTGCTGCGGAGTCTGTCGCACCGATCTGCACCTGGCCGAGGGGGACTTGCTCCCGAAACGCCCTGACGTCACGCCTGGCCATGAGGTGGTCGGCGTAGTCGACGCGCTCGGGGAGAGCGCCACTCGGTTTGCGGTCGGAGACCGAGTCGGTGTCGCGTGGCTTGGCGGCACCGACGGCAGCTGTCGGTTCTGCCGGCGCGGCGCGGAGAACCTGTGCACCTCGCCAACCTTCACCGGATGGGATACCGACGGCGGCTACGCCGACTTCTGCCTCGTAGACGAGGCATTCGGGTACGCCCTGCCAGCAGGCATTGACGATGAGCACCTCGCTCCGTTGCTCTGCGCCGGCATCATCGGCTACCGCGCGCTGGTTTGCGCGGCCGTACCACCGGGCGGCACCCTCGGTATCTACGGCTTCGGCGGCAGTGCCCACCTCACGGCACAGATTGCGCTGGCGCAGGGCCTGCGGGTGCATGTGCTGACCCGCGGCGAGGCCAACCGGAAGTTGGCCGTCGAGCTAGGCGCTGACTCCGTCGGTGACGCTCAGGATGTACCGCCTGAGCCGCTCGATGGGGCGATCTTGTTCGCCCCGGCTGGTGAACTGGTGCCGACCGCTCTGCAGGCCCTCGATCGGGGCGGAACCCTTGCCGTGGCAGGTATCTGGTTGTCCGACATTCCTGCGCTGAACTATGACGTGACTCTTTTTCAGGAACGCAAGCTGCGATCGGTAACTGCGAATACACGTGCGGATGGGGAGACGTTTCTGCGTTTGGCCGAGCGGCTCGGCGTACGCGCGACAACCGTGGGGTATCCGATGAGCGAGGCGCCACAGGCACTGGCTGACCTCAGGCATGGACGATTCAGCGGCGCTGCGGTGCTGCACAATTAGGGTCTCGGCCTATGCCACAAGATCACGAATCGCCTTGATCTCCGTTGGCCCGACCCGGCAACATCCACCCACCAGACGTGCACCGCCGCTGATCCAGTTCTTGATCTGATCGGCTTGAAAAGTCGCTGGGCCAGTCCAGGCCTTCGCGGACGAATCCCACCGCTCGCCGCTATTGGGATAGATCACGACCGGCTTGCCTGCGGCTTGACTGGCGATGCGGACCAGGACGTACGCGTCGGCTGGGTCGATGCAGTTGGCCCCTACTGCGACGATCTCGTCGACGTCCCGGGCGAGCGCGAAGGCCTCGGCTGCCGGCTCCCCGGCGCGCGTACGGTCTCCGGCACAAGTAATCGACAGCCAGCATGGCTGGCCGCTGCCGTCGATCTCGGTTAGCAGCGCCTCGACCTCGGCAACGCACGGAATGGTTTCCAGAGCCAAGACGTCAACATCGGCTTCGGCCAGCAGCTCGATTCGCGGCCGGTGCCAGTCGCGCAGTTCCTGCACCGACAGGTCGTAGTCGCCGCGATACTCCGAGCCGTCGGCGAGGGCAGCTCCGTACGGCCCAATCGAGCCGGCAATCCAGTGATCATGATCATCTTCGCAGTAGGCACGTGCCTGCTGCGCGAGGCGCACGCTGAGCTTGATCAGTTTCTGCGCCTCCACTCGCGAGATGCCAGCTCGTACGAAACCATCAATCGAGGCCTGGTATGACGCTGTAGTAGCGACCTGTGCGCCTGCTGCGAAATAGGCCACGTGAGCTTGCACAATCGCATTCGGATCATCATGCAGCAGGCTCGCTGACCAGAGCTCCGAATTGATGTTGTGGCCCTGAGCCTCTAGCTGGCTCGCTAGGCCACCATCGAGTACGACTGGCCGAATCTCAAGAGCATCTGCGAGCGTGCTGATCACGACTCCAAAGTAGCCAGCTCTGCACAGGTTGCTTACGGTCTGCACAGGTTGCAAACTGTGCAAACCGACCGCAACCTACGTTCACGTAGGTTGCGAAGCGGGAGATGCGGCTTCTAGATCGGCGTTTTGGTCGTCGCGGAACTGGAGCCAGTCGCGGGTCAGAGCAAGATCGAAATTGGATGTTCCGTCGGTGCCGATGGTGATCAGCCGCTCACCGATCGCCACCAGTTGCTCCCCCAGCTCCTCGGGGCCGCTGCGGGCTGACGTCGATCGCTCGATCTCACCAGGATCTCGACCGACCTTGGCACACCAGTCGTCCAGTACGCGGTTCTTTCGGGCCAACGTCTCCAT
>Ga0126308_10000932_pt1 | contig 10907 bp, 9 predicted proteins | sample Plot55_FD_92533 | JGI IMG/M metagenome (GOLD analysis project Ga0126308, IMG submission 92533) | Serpentine soil microbial communities from UC McLaughlin Reserve, CA, USA - Plot55 | ecosystem: Environmental > Terrestrial > Soil > Grasslands | place: USA: UC McLaughlin Reserve, Lake County...
AAGGACCGTTAGCTTGCGGCTCCGATTGCATTCGGTAAGGCGCCGCTGGTAGAGTGGAGGCTGGCGGTAGCGGGGAGATGGCGCCGAAGGTTCCGTATCAGGTGACCCCACAAGCGATCTCGGCGAACCGGAGTGGTATGTACGATAGGCGTGTTTACCTAGGGGAGTGGAGCGAAGTTGGCCCAGAGCAAGGGCGCACCACCCTTACGCCGAACGCGAATGCAGCGCGCACTCTGGGTGTTGAGCCGCTGTCACTAGAGATCCTGGCTCGACAAATCCTCGGGGATGAACGAATCGCGGCCCCGTTGACAATACAGCGCCTACTACGCGTAGCGGTAGAGGAGGCTTTGGCAAGTTCCGACCCCGACGGGGTAGCGCGTACCCTGCTTCCTCCTATTAGGGAGCTGTTCCGTGCCGACGCCGACCTCGACGCCGATGCGGGCTCACTGCGGGCGCGGCGTGTATTGGAGGTAGCCCGAACGTATCGCAGCCTCCTCCGCGCAGAAGGGTTGATCGATCCGGCCGAGATGCTCTGGCATGCCGCGCGAGCGCTGCCCAAGCGTCGTCCCGTGCTTGTATGGGGTTACCCTCGGCTGGGAAGAGACGAGGTGGCATTCATCGATGCGGTGGCGGGTGAGGGAAGTGTGTTGCGCTTGCCCTATGCCGAGGACCACACCTTCAACGAGAACAGAGAAACAGCCGAAGAACTGGAGAGGCGCAGTTGGGCGATCCACGAGAGGTCTCCACAAGCGTCCTGGGACGTGGAGGTTCCTGTCGAAGCACACGTCTATCCTCACCTGGAGGCCGAAGTACGGGGGGCTCTAGCCCAGGTTAAGATCCTCCTCGCTGACGGCGTCTCTAGCCAGGAAATCGTCCTCGTAGCGCGAGACGATGCTTCCTACGGACCAACCGTGCTCTCTGTGGCGCACGAGTACGGCGTACCGGTGCAAGCCTTCTACAAGGTGGGACTCTCCGACACTAGGGTTGGCTACTGGCTGAACCTCCTACTCGAGGCTATGGTCGGCGGATTCCCGTTCGAGACCACAGCCCGCTTCCTCGCGCACACCTTAGGTCCTGGCATACCGAGCAGGCGTTGGGCCGGGGCCCGCAAGGCGCACCCGATGGGAGCCGCGGCCTGGGAGGAAATTGGGTTGGACATCTCTCCTCTAGCTTGGCCCGAGGAGGACACCCGCGCGGGCTGGCTGGGTAGACTCGATGGACTGTTCGAGGCGTACGCCTTGGACAGGAAGGTGCGCCCGTGGCCGCGTGAGGTGGCCGCCCTGTCCGCTGCGAGGAGCGCTGTGGGTTCGCTGGCAGAACCACCGCAGGAGACGATCTCTTGCAGGCGCTTCGCCGAGGAGGTGGAAGAGGTCTTGCGCCTGAGCGCCACGGCAGCCCAACCGGAGGGCAGGGGTGTGGCCCTGCACACCCTTAAGAATAGGCTGTAGCAATGAAGGAGGACTAGCTCGTTCAGTAGCGGTGTTCATAGTAGTTGAGCCGACCCCTGGCACATACTCACCTACTCCTGATGCGGTGGTCGAGGTAGACAACATAGCGGCAGATTCCCTAACTCCTCCAAAAGCGAGAGCGCGATGCTGATTTACGCTTGCCCGCCCCCCAAGCGACGAGCGTAGAGCGAAAGCCTTTGGGCAGGACGCCACCCTCGGGCAGTGCCATCAGCGTAAGCCAACAAAGGGCGATGGTCAGTCCTACGAGCAGCCGCCCCAAACGCTCGCGCGAACCGACCTTCACTCGCTTTAGCCCGAAGCAACTTTTCGCGTCTCTGAAAGACCGCTCTATCCACCCTCTTTGCCAATACCAAGAGGCAGCCCTCCTAGCGGTGCTAAGGCTCGCGGCCAGGTACCAGGGTTCTTCGGGCTGCTCGCGCCGGGCGTCGGCCGCTCGGCTCTTGCAGAGCTTCCAACAAAGAGCCACGTTGAGAGCAGGATCTCGCGGGCTCGGCCGTGGTAGAGACCGTAACGCACCCCACGCGCCCAGCGCAGCTGGCCTGGCCTCAAGCCCTCTTCCCCGAGCTTCCAACGCCGACCGTCGACCTCCGTAAGATAGGTGCCCTTGTCGATGCGCACCACGTACTCCAGCCGGTATTTTCGTAGCCAAGCGAAGAAGGTCGCCCAGGCGAACCCTCGATCAGCGAGGATCACCGGACGCACACCGTCGGGTAGCGCCCTAACCACGGACAAAAGAGCTTCCTGCTCGATCTGGTTCTGGCTCTTCGGGGGCAAGTTGTCGCGGTCGTAAGCCAACTGCAAGAGAGGCAGCGCCCGGCTCTGGCGAGGGACGGCGATCCTCAAAACCTAGTAGCGAATCTGCTCGCCCGAGGGGACCATAGTGTTGAACATCGTCCAATCGATGGCCAAACTCAACAGGCGAGGGTGTCTCAGAGAAGCAACGGTATGCCCGAGATGAGGGGCCAACCGCGCGTCTTGGGCATCGACCGCTCGTTGTCGATGAAGCGTCATAGCCTCTTGAGGCGGTGAAGTAGGTCGTGCTTGGGGGTAGCGATGCAACGCTTCTTAGGGGTGGGATAGGCTTGGGCCAACTCAGAGAGGCACAAGGATGCTTCTTGAGGATAGCGCTCACCAAGAGGGCGAGGTTAGTCTTCTGGGTGGGCGCGAGAAATGGCGCTTCGACGTTGATGGCGAACAGGACGCGATAGTACCATGGCAAAGGCGGAACCTCCTTGGGTGGATGGTCGTGTGGTAACTCCATCTTATTCCGGGGACAATCCTCTTTCTAAAACCTTGTTGGTGGGTATGCGTCAGGCGTCGATCGCTCCTTGACAGCGAATGGTAAAGGTGCATAGCATAAAGCAACGGCAGGAAGCTTTAGCGGCTAAGGGGTGAAAGTGCGCAGCGTGCCAGCGTTAGCCTCCGATGGCAAGGCGTTGGTAGTGGCGATGGATCACGCCCGCACGTTCGGAACCATCGAGGGACTCAAGAGCCCTGACGCTGTGATCGAAGCGGCGGTCGACGCCGGGGCAGATGCCGTGATGACCACCTTCGGCGTGGTGAAACGCTATCGGGAACAGCTCATCGGGCGCATTCCCACAATCCTCCGGCTCGACGGCGGTCCGAGCTCCTACCGTGAATATTGGCTGGCCTACACGGAGTGGAGCCTCCTGCACACGGTCGGGGACGCCCTCCTTCTCGGGGCAGACGGCGTGGTGGTGATGGCGTTCGTCGGCATCCCGGTCGAACTGGAGACCTACCGTATAGTCGCTAAAGTTGCCAGCGAGTGTATGCGCGCGAACTTACCACTCATGGTCGAGGCGCTGCCTTGTCCGAGCGAGCGTATCCCCAATCCCAAAGCGGCCGACGCCATGGCCTCCGCTGCCCGCCTCGCCTTCGAGCACGGCGCCGATATGGTGAAGTCGTACTATACCGGCAGTCAAGACAGTTTCCGTCAAGTTACGGATAACTGCCCAGCGCCGGTCCTGATCGCCGGTGGTCCCAGGATGGAGACCGTCGAGGAGACGGTGCAGGTCGCTCACGACGCCGTTGGGGCCGGCGCGGCTGGTGTCGTCTTCGGCCGCAACATCTGGCAGAGCGGCGACACGCAAGGCGTGATCCGCGCGCTCAGGGGCATCATTCACGATGACCGCCCGGTCGCGGACGCGTTGGCCGAGTCAGAAGTTGCATAACTGCACGCCGAAAAAGATCCATTGCGCACGACCTATCTCGACAAACCGGCACAAGCACACCCGGCCCTGCAGGCGCCCCGAAATGATGGTGCTAAGCGGTCGGTGCTCAAAGCCTCGCGGCTTTGCCAGCAGTCGAGTCTTTGGCAGGTATTGCGTGGCGCGTATGATGGTGGATGATGCGGGTCACGCGACCGTTGAAGGAGCGAGGTTTCTTTCATGACTATCCAGACTGGACCGGCTACGGCCGAAGAGCTTCTCCGTAAGCCTGACGACGGCTTCCGTTACGACCTGGTGAGGGGAGAGTTGCGTAAGACGTCACCGGCAGGCAGCGAGTACGGCGCTATCGCCTTCAATGTCGGGAGGTTATTGGGCAACCAAGTCGTTGAGCGTAAACTCGGCCAAGATTACGCTGCCGAGACCAGCTTCAAGCTCGCCTCCGATCCCCCGACACCGTGCACGCTCCCGACGCGGCTTTCGTCAGTCGCGAACGTGTAGAGAAAGCGGGGCGCGTAGAGGGTTACTGGCACGGTGCGCCCGACCTGGGAGTGGGGGTGGTCTCGTCCGGCGACACCCACACGGACGTCGTCGAGAAGGCTCTGGCGTGGCTCGAAGCAAGCAGCCGCATGGTGCTGGTCGTGGATCCGGGCCAACGCACCGCGACGGTTTATCGCTCGCGGGACGACATTCGCATCCTCACCGAAGGTGATGCCATCGACGGTGCTGGCGTGGTGCCCGGTTGGGAGCTGCCCGTAGCGGAGCTGTTCGCCTAGGGTTCGCGCGTCTGTATCGAGGCTGGACAAGCCGGTGACCGCTGAACGTCTGCCGGTCGGGACCGATGCCGGCACGACGAACGTAAAGGTTGTGGCCTTCGATCCGAGCGCCAGCCCACCCACGACTTCATCGTCCGGTTCGACTCCCTCTGAACTCTGTAGCGGGAGCAATTCATAGCAGGAGATGACTTCAGGGGCGCCTCGTTGCTTACGTTTGACCCCAGAAATGGGGGTGTGTATAGTTGCTAACAAAGGATCGAAAAGTACGCAGGGGTTGGAGCAGCGATCGGGTAGCACTTGGACTCCGGATGCCGCATCAAAGCTGGCGCTCGGCCTCGGTTGTGGGACATAATAAGACAGCGGGTTTTGGGGTTCGAGACCGTCGTTCGTGGTGGGGATCCGGTCGCGAAGCCTTAAGCCGGACTCGATACTGTTAGGGCCTTCATAGTGTAGCCTCATCGTGTGGAGACAGAAGGCGCGGCTAAATATAGCCTTAAAGCCTTCCTTTGGAAAGGAGGAGAGCGTGTCGACGAGAAAGGAGGCGGTTAGCCGCCGGAAATTTCTGAAGCTCAGCGGAGCGGGGCTTGCTAGTGCAGTGCTGTTTGGAGTGGGGTGCAACAGGGGAGGAAACCAAGGGGAGCAAAATGGGTCCGGCGGGCAGGCGGCCCAGCAGGTTCAGGCCGGTACGTTAGATGCGCCATAGGTCGCCAAACCATGCGCGGGTAACTGTCCCTTCAAAGGGCAAACTGTCACCGTCAGCGTGAACACCGCCGGCAGGCAGGGGCCCATCTCCGGCCCCCTCTTCGAGGTGCGTGATGAGTTCGAGGCAGCGACCGGCGCGAAGATGGAGATTGTGGAGGTGCCACTCGCGGAGCACTTCCCCAAGCTGATGAACGACCTGGTCAGCGGCACCGGCCAGTATGACGCGTCAATCGCAGGTGCTTGGTGGCTCGGCGATCTCGTCGGCGGCGACTACATCATCTCCTATGACAAATTCTACAACGACTCCCGTTTCCCAAAATGGGACATAGAAGAGGTCTTGCCCGGCCCGCAGGAACTCCTGATGTACGGTGGCAAAAAGTACATGGTCGCCAACGACCACGACGGCCAGGTGATGTACTACCGCCGCGACTTGTTCGAGAACCCCGAGCACCGACGCGCCTTCAAGAAGAAGTATGGCTACGAGCTGCGAGAGCCCCGGACGTGGGACGAGTTCACCGATATGGCCGAATACTTCAACGGCAAGGACTTGAACGGCGATGGTAAGCCTGACTCCGGGGTCACGATGGCCCTCAAGGTGGGCGAGCAGGGCATGTTCCATTTTATGTCATTCTCTGCTCCCTTTATAATAGGTCCGGAGAACCCCAGCCTTTACTGGTTCGATCCCAACAGCATGAAGCCGCTTATCGACAGCCCCGGCCACGTACGGGCCCTCGAGAAGCTAGTGGGGCTCGTGCAGTACGGTCCACAGGCGATGACCTCCTGGAGCCTCGGGGAGAACTGGGACAGCTTCTTGCGCGGCGAGGCAGCCCTCACCTTCACCTGGGGCGACCTGGGGGCGTTGGCTCAGCAGACAGGGAGCAAGGTAAGAGGCAAGGTCGGCGCCGCCCCCATCCCGGGCACCATGGAGTACTACAATACCCAGACTGGTGAATGGGTGAAGACCAGTAAGCCCAACGTCGTGGGCAACACCACCGGTGGTTCCTGGGCGGGTGTGATCTCCAAATTCTCCAAGGCTCCGGAGGCAACCTACTTCCTGTTGGCCCTTATGGCAACCAAGGCGAAGTCGAAGGTATACGCCGCCCGCGGCTGGGATGGGGTGGACCCCGGTCGATACTTCCACTTCCTGCCGCCGGACGGAACCGGACAACTCAAAACCTACCTGGCCGCCGGTTGGGATAAGGGGGACGCTCGCGAGTACCTCGGCGCCTATTTCGACAACTACAACAACAAGCAGCAATTTCCGTACATGCGTATCCCGGGCACCTTCGAGTACTGGACGTCCCTGGACAAACACCTCTCTGAGGCGGAGACCGGCCAAGCCGATCCCGAACAGGCACTGAAAGATACTGCGGATGAGTGGGAGGAGACGACCGACCGCTTGGGCAGAAATAAGCAGTTGAACATATACAAGACTTCCCTAGGCTTGCAGTAATCCGCGTGTCTGTTCGGGCGACTCTGGAGTCACCTGGCAGATCGGAAGGAGCGTCACGTTGAGCCGGGCTAGCGAGGAGCCGAGAGCAGCCGATCCTCCGAAGAAACGCGCGGGTCGAGCGCGAGAAACCGAGCGCACGAAGTTGCTTTTCATTGGGCCCGCTGTCTTGTGGATCCTGGCCTTCACGCTTTTCCCGCTGATCTACGTGATCTACACAAGCTTCTACAGCTTCCGGTACGGCCAGCGCCTTGGCTTCGTGGGCTTCGATAACTTCGCCCGACTCTTTAGCGACGAAAACCTCCTCCTGGACCTGGCCACCACCCTCATCTTCGTCGCCGGCACCCTAGCAATAGAGATGACCTTGGGGCTCGGGCTGGCACTATTCCTGAGCCGTGAGATACGGGGCAGGAACCTCCTGCGCACGGCTGCAACGTTGCCGATCTTCGCCACGCCGGTGGCGGTCGGATACTTGGGGATCACCATGTTTTACGAAACCAACGGCCCCATAAACAACTTCATCCGGTTGTTGGGCGGGTCGGGCATACCGTGGCTGTCCGACCCCTCCTGGGCGCTCGTGTCCGTGATCCTCGTGGACGTCTGGCAGTGGACCCCCTTCGTCTTCCTGATCGCCCTTGCCGGGCTGCAGGGCCTGCCCCAGGAGCTCTACGATGCCGCCAGGGTAGACGGCGCGTCCGGCTTCCAGCAATTTCGTTACATCACGTTTCCTTTGATGCAGCCGATCCTGTGGCTGATCTTCTTCCTGCGATTAGTGGAAGCGTTTAAGGTGTTCGACATCCCGGTCAGCCTAACGAACGGCGGGCCGGGCACGGCGACCGAAGTCTACAGCCTCTACACTTACCGCACGGCGTTGAATTTCTTCGACTACGGCTACGCCGCGGCCCAGGGGATCTTGCTCCTCGTCATCGTCATGCTGCTGGTGAGCCTGATCTTCTCCCGCGTCCGGGTGCTTTACGAGGAACAGGAGTAGACATGCAAAGGACTTCCACGCTGCTTCGCAATGGCTTGTTCGGCGTAGTGACTATCGTGGTGTTTTTCTGGGTGCTTTTCCCCTTCTACTGGGCCTTTCTGAACTCCATAAAAAACCCGGAGGACACCTTCGAGCCGAGCTGGATACCGTTCCTGCAGTTCCGGCCCACCTTGGCACACTGGCGCAGCGAGTTGTCCACGCCCGAAACCCTCCATGCCCTCTTGAACAGCACCATGATCTCGATCGGTGCTGCCACCTTGGCCCTGTTCCTGGGTACGCTGGCCGCCTATGCGCTCGCCCGCTTCCGTTTCAACCTGCCGAGCAACGGTACGATCACCACCTGGTTTATTTCCCAGCGGGTGTTCCCACCTGTAGTCTTCGTCATCCCGTTCTTCCTGCTGATGCGCCAGTTGCAGCTCCTCGACTCGGTCTTGGGGCTCGTCCTGATCAACGCTACCTTCACACTCCCCTTCGCGGTCATTATCATGAGCCAGATGTTCCGTGAGGTGCCTAAAGAGCTGGAAGAGGCGGCGTGGGTGGACGGTGCGTCTCACCTCCAGTCTTTCTCTTCGGTCGTGCTGCCGCTGGTGGCGCCCGGGCTGGCGGCAACCTGGATCATCTGTATGGCTTTCAGCTGGAACGAGTTCCTCTTTGCCCTCTCCCTCACCAACAAGTCGGCGGTACCGATGCCGGTCATCATCGCCGGCGCTCAGGACACCCGCGGGGTGCAGTTCTGGTTCGTCGGCGTGCGCGTGCTGTTGACGATGCTGCCGCCAACGATCCTGGCCTTGCTGGCGCAACGATACATAGTTCGCGGGTTGACGCTCGGTGCCCTGAAAGGTTAGAAGCCCATGGCCGCGGAACCGCTCTTGCTGGGGGCCGACGTCGGCACGACGAACATTAGAGTAGTGGCCTTCGATCCGAGCGGCAAGGCCGTGGCGCAGGCCAGCGTCCCAACCCCCACCCACTACCCGAGACCCGGTTGGGCACACTACAAACCCGAAGAGCTGTGGCAATCCTTCGTGACGGCCCTGCGGCGGGTCACCGACGGGCCGCACGACGCCGGTCATATCACCGGCATAGCCATCGCCAGCATGGGTGAGGCGGCCGTGTCCCTCGACGCCGACGGCCGGCCCACCTACGACATCATCGCCTGGTTCGACGGGCGCGCGCAATCCCAGGCCGAGTGGCTAGGCTGCTCGTTTGGCCGGGATCGCCTCTTCGGCGTGACCGGCCTCTCCTTGCAGCCGATCTTCGGGCTGTGCAAGCTGCTCTGGCTTAATGAGAACGAGCCTGAGGCCTTCGCCCGTACCGCCTCGTGGCTGAACGTGGCCGACTACGTAGCGTTCCGCCTCTCCGGCGTCGCCGCCACCGACTACTCACTGGCCTCCCGCACGCTCGCCCTCGATCTCCACCGGCTGCGATGGGCCGAAGATCTGCTGCGGGAGACGGACCTCTCGCCCGACCTGTTCGCGTCTCTTCAGCCTAGTGGTTCGAGCCTGGGGCCCGTCACGCCCGAGGCGGCCGAAGAGACCGGGCTGCCGAGGAGCGCCCACGTCGCGGTGGGAGGCCACGACCACGTCTGCGGCGCTCTAGCCGCCGGCGTCACCAAACCAGGGACGATGCTGAACTCCTTAGGTACCGCCGAAGCCGTTTTTCTGCCGCTGGAACGACCGCTTTCCAACCCCGAGATGGGCCACCAAGGTTACACCCAAGGAGCCCACGTCGCCGGCGGGTACTACGTCTTGGGCGGCCTGTATACCTCGGGTGCCAGCGTCGAGTGGTTCCGGAGCGCGCTGGGCGACGAAGCCGACTACGAGACGCTGGTCGCCGAGGCGGAAGAAGCTCCGCCCGGGAGCTTAGGTGTCTTTTTCCTGCCTCACCTGCGCCTTGCGAACCCTCCCTACGACGACCCCCGGTCGCGTGGCGCCTTCGTGGGCTTAAGCACCGACGCCACACGCGGGATCCTCTTCCGGGCTGTGCTGGAGGGGCTGGCGTTCGACTCCCGGAATTCGCTCGAACCGTTGCTCGGCTACTCGAACGTCGAGGAGCTGCAGACCATCTACGCCATCGGCGGCGGCACCGAGAACCGCCTGCTTATGCGGATCAAAGCCACCGTTCTGAACCTGGAGATCACGATCCTGGGCGTGAAAGAGGCGACCAGCCTAGGGGCCGCCATCTTGAGCGGGATCGGCGCGGGCGTCTATGCGGACGTCCCCTCGGCATTACGGGAGCTGCGCTGTGAGAAGGTAGCTGTCGAGCCGGTCGAAGAGCAGGTATCACTGTACGACGCCGCCTTTCGCGAGGTGTACAGCGAGATATACCCTAGCCTCCGCGCCGTGCACCACGCGATTCACCGCCTGCACATTGACCAATAGGTGCCTCATCCCTCAGTATGCTCGGTCAGAGCGGCGATCTCCACGGCGCGTTGCCGAGCGCCTCTTGTGGCTCGGGTGGCCGATGTACCACGAACGGGAACCTCATCCGGACGAGCACATGAGCACACCGCTCTCCCACCTTTGAGCGGCACCCCCTCGGCGGCACCTACTCACTTGCCTCCTCCAAAGCCGCCTCTAGTAGCACCTCCACCGACCGGCGGTCCCTTTGCATCGCGGCTACGGCGTCGAGGCAATGTTGATACCACTCTGATACCACCGGGAACGCAATACGGTGCAACACGCAGCAAACCGGAGCAGAGAAAGTGGCCTAGGAATGCGGTATCCGCAAGCCCGTGCAGACCCCTGCAACGCATGAGTGATCACTCGTAGCTGGAGCAGGGGTAAGCGGTTCGAGTCCGCTCGTCGGCTCTTTGTTTTATAGCGAGTTGCAGATCTCAGTGGGTAGTGCTTGGCTACCGTTGCGAGCCGAGACGTTCGAGAGCGCGCAAGACGCCCCTCTCGATTCCCAACTCCTTGTGCAGGGCCAAGGCCTCCTCGTACAGGGACACGGCTCGTCCCTCCTCACCCAGGGAGCGCGCAACGTCCCCAAGGTTGATCAGGGCGTAGGCTCGACCAGGTTTGTCTTGGAGCGCTTCGTAAAGCCTGAGGCTTTCCTCGTGCAGCTCCAAGGCGTATCCGGCTTCGCCACGTTCGAGAGCTGCGACGCCTAGGTTGCATAAGGAGTAGGCCACACCCCGCCTGTCCTCGAGCTTCTTCCAGAGCGCAAGCGCTTCCCCGAACAGTTCCGCCGCCCGGGCGAGGTCGCCTCGGTGGCGTGCGAGGTGTCCTTGGGTGAGCAGTGAAATGGCCGCAGACCTGTTATCTCCCAAGAGCCTGCTCAAGTGCAGACCCTCTTTGCTCAGCTCCTGTGCCCGGTCGTCGTCGCCCTGGGCGC
>Ga0126308_10000933_pt1 | contig 10900 bp, 8 predicted proteins | sample Plot55_FD_92533 | JGI IMG/M metagenome (GOLD analysis project Ga0126308, IMG submission 92533) | Serpentine soil microbial communities from UC McLaughlin Reserve, CA, USA - Plot55 | ecosystem: Environmental > Terrestrial > Soil > Grasslands | place: USA: UC McLaughlin Reserve, Lake County...
CAGCAGCTCGACCCGCCCCATCATGACCTCGTAGTCCGCGTACGCCTCGTAGAACTCGAGCATCGTGAACTCGGGGTTGTGCGTGCGGTCGATCCCCTCGTTCCGGAAGTCGTGGCCGATCTCTTAGACGCGGTCCATCCCGCCGACGATCAGGCGCTTGAGATACAGCTCGTCCGCGCCGCGGACGCCGTGCGCACCGTGCCCGAGCTCGCCGAGAAGGTGCCGGAGCTGCGCCCGCCCTTCCGGCGCGTCTCGTGGCACGCCTCGCTCGGCGACGCGCTGGGAGTGGACCCGCTGAATCTGAGCGACGCGGCGCTGCGGAACTCGACCCGCCGCGCCGGGGTTGAAGGCGTGGACGCGATGAGCCGGCCGAAGCTCCTGGACGAGCTGTTCGGGGCGCTGGTGGAGTCGCGCATCGTCGAGCCGACGTTCGTGGTCGACTACCCCGTGGAGCTCTCCCCGCTCGCCAAGCCGAAGCGCGGCGACGACCGCCTGACCGAGCGGTTCGAGCTGTTCGCGCGCGGTCGCGAGCTGGCCAACGCGTTCAGCGAGTTGAACGACCCGCTGGACCAGCGGCGCCGCTTCGAGGCGCAGGCCCGCCTGCGGGCGGAAGGCGACGAGGAGGCCGGCGGCGTCGACGAGGACTACCTCCGCGCGCTGGAGTACGGCATGCCGCCCGCCGGCGGCGTCGGGATCGGGGTCGACCGGTTGCTCATGTTCCTCGCCGGCGCGGCCAGCGTCCGCGACGTCATCCTCTTTCCCACCATGCGGCCCGAGTAGCCGCGTCGCGGCCGCGGAGGGCGGAGTCTCTATGTCGAAGCTCGAGATGGCGATCGCCTGGCGCTACCTGCGCAGCCGCCGCGGCTCCAAGCTGCTCTCGTTCATCAGCATCGTCGCCATCGGCGGCGTGATCGTCGGCGTGAGTGCGCTGATCGTGATCACGGGTGTGATGAACGGGCTCCAGCAGGACCTCCGCGACAAGATCCTCGTCGCGAGCCCGGACGTGCGCGTGCTCACGTACGGGGACGACCTGAAGATCGACATGTGGGAGGGCGTGCTCGCCAAGGCCAAGGACGTGCCCGGCGTGGTGGCCGCCGCGCCGTTCGTGCTGAGCGAGGGGCTGATCAGCGCGGGGCACAACTGGGTGGAGGCGGCACAGGTGGTGGGCATCGAGCCGGCCGGGCGCGGCGTGCCCGAGGTCACACGCATCCGGCAGCACGCGCTGCCGGGCGGCGACTTCCGCTTCGCGAGCACCGGCGGCGACCGGCGCGGAATCGTGCTCGGCAAGCTGCTCTCGGACCGGCTGAACGCGTACCCCGGCGACACGGTGCGGATGATCGCACCGCCCCCCGCGGGCAAGCTGCAGATGAACGTGCTCGGCACCTCGTTCACGCCGCGCTTCTACGAGTTCGAGGTCACGGGAACGTTCGAGACCGGCATGTACGAGTACGACGATCGCTACGTGTATCTGCCGCTCTCGGTCGCCCAGGAGTTCGCGGGACTCGGCAACGCCGTCTCGGGGCTCGAGGTGAAGACCGCGGACCGCTGGACGGCGGACGCCGTGGCCAGGGCGCTCACGGAGAAGCTCGGCTTCCCGTACCGGACCGTCGACTGGAAGGAGCAGAACCGGACGCTGTTCCAGGCGCTCAAGCTCGAGAAGCTCGGCATGGCGTTCATCACGCTGCTGATCGCGATCGTCGCGGCGTTCAACATCGTCAGCACGCTGACGATGGTCGTCGTCGACAAGACGCGGGAGATCGGCATCCTGAAGGCGATGGGAATGTCGGCGCGCTCGATCCGCCGCATCTTCTTCGCCCAGGGGCTGGTGATCGGCGTGGTGGGGACGGGCATCGGGCTGACGCTGGGCGTCATCGGCGCGTGGGGGCTGGACCGCTACAAGTGGATCCGGCTCGACCCGTCGGTCTACTTCATCGACCATCTGCCGGCGTCGATGCAGCTGTTCGACGTCGCGCTGATCGTCGGGGCGAGCCTGCTGATCGCGGCGGCGGCGACGCTGCACCCCGCGCGTCAGGCGGCGCGGCTCTTCCCGGTGGAGGCCATCCGCCATGACTGAGGCGCCCGAGCCCACCGGCGGTCGCTTCGACGGCGAGCGCGTCACCGTGCTCGAGGCGCACGACCTGGTGAAGTCGTACCGCGGAGGCGACGGCGGGATCATCACGGTACTGGACGGCGTGACGATGCGCGTGGCCCGCGGCCAGATGATCGCCATCGTCGGCGCGAGCGGCGCCGGCAAGAGCACGCTGCTCCACGTCCTCGGCGCCCTCGACCGGCCGACGCGCGGCTACGTGGTGATCGCAGGGGAGCCGGTCCACGGCCGGAGCGACGAGGACCTGGCGGCGATCCGCAACCGGAAGGTCGGCTTCATTTTCCAATTCCATCACCTGCTGCGCGAGTTCTCGGCGCTGGAGAACGTGATGATGCCGCTCCGGATCGGCGGGACGCCGCTCAAGGAGGCCCGCGGCCGCGCCGAGGAGCTGCTGGCGAAGGTGGGGCTGAGTGGACGAATGGAGCATCGGCCGTCGGAGCTGTCGGGCGGCGAGCAGCAGCGCACCGCGGTCGCGCGGGCGCTCGCCGTGGACCCGGCGGTCTTGTTGGCGGACGAGCCGTCGGGCAACTTGGATCATGCGAACAGCGAGCGGCTGCACGACCTGCTGGCGTCGCTGTCGCGAGACCTGGAGATCGGGATGGTGGTCGTCACGCACAACCGGTCGCTCGCGGCGCGGGCGGACCAAGTGCTGCTGCTGGAGGACGGCCGGCTGACCGAGACGGACGCGGCGGAAACCCGAGAGGGCGTAGCCTGATGTTGTGTGACAACTGCCGGGAGCGCGACGCGGTGGTCAAGCTGACCCGGGTCGTGGAAGGGGAGCCGGTCTACTTCAACCTGTGCGAGAAGTGCGCGTCCGAGCAGGGCGTCGAGCCGGCGCAGAGCGCGCCCAAGACGCCGCTCGGCGACATGCTCTTCGCCGTGCAGCAGCAGCTGCTGCTCGGCGGCGCGGAAGCCGCGCGCTGCACGTTCTGCCATCTGACGCTGAAGGAGTTCCGCCAGACCGGCCGGCTGGGGTGCGCCCGCTGCTACAGCTCCTTCGAGGGGAGCCTGCGGGAGCTGCTGCGCCGCGTCCACGGCGCCGCGCGGCACGAGGGGAGGCGCTACGAGCCGCCCCGGGTGTCGCTGCCCGAGCGCCTGACGCTGCTGGGGGAGCTCAGGGAGCGGCTCCGGCGGGCGATCGAGAGCGAGCAGTTCGAGCTGGCGGCCGACCTGCGTGACCGAATCAAGGTGCTGGAATGAGACTGGACCTGTCGCTGCTGCCTGACGGCGGCGTGAGCTGGCTGGACGCCTCGGGGGAGAACGCGGACGTGGTGCTCTCCTCCCGCGTGCGCCTGGCGCGGAACGTCGACGGCTTCGCCTTCACGGGGCGCGCCCGCGACGGCGAGCGGCTGCGCGTGCTGTCGCAGCTGCGCGACGCCGCGGCGCACGTGCCGAGTCTTCAGAACAGCGTGATGCTGCGGGTGGACGAGATGCCGGCGCCCGACCGGCTGCTGCTTCACGAGCGGCACCTGGTGAGCAAGGAGCTGGCGGGGCCCGACGCGCAGCACCCGGTGCGCAGCGGGGCGGCGGTCTTCCTAGCCGAACAGGTAGGTATGATGGTGAACGAGGAGGACCACCTGCGGCTGCAGGCGCTGCGCTCGGGGTTCGACCTGGGCCCGGCGTTCGAGGCCGTCTCGCGGCTGGACCGCGAGCTCGGGTCGCAGATCCCCTACGCCTACCATCCGGAATTCGGCTTTTTGACCGCGTGCCCGACAAATACGGGCACCGGGATGCGCGCCTCGGTGCTGATCCATCTTCCGGGCCTGGTGCACACGCGCGAGATGCAGAAGACGCTCAACGCGCTGCAGACCATGGGGCTCACCTACCGGGGGCTCTACGGCGAGGGGAGCGAGGTCGTGGGAAACTTCTTCCAGATCTCGAACCAGACGACGCTCGGGCGGTCCGAGGAGGTGCTGCTCGACCAGCTCCTGAAAATGGTACGGACTGTGATAGAGAAGGAGCACGAGGCCCGGCGGCACTTGCTCCGTGAGGCGCGAGATGTTATCGAAGATAAGCTTTGGCGTGCGTACGGCACGCTACGCTACGCCCGGAGTCTGACCTTCGACGAGGCGATGAACTACCTGAGCGGCGTTCGCCTCGCCGTGGGGTTGAAACTGATCTCCGGGCTGAGTGTATACACCCTCAACAAGCTCCTGATTTTTTGCCAGTCGGCGCATCTCTCCTACGCAGAGGGGAGGCCGCTGACCGAGAGCGAGGCGAACGTCGCGCGCGCGCGTTTCGTGCGGCAGGCACTCGCCAGTGAGGCGGGATCGCAAGAGTGACCGGGGCGATCGCCCCGGATTGAGGGAAACGATGAACGGCTACAACTTCACCGAGCGTGTGCGGAAGGTGCTCGCGATGGCGCGCGAGGAGGCGGCGCGGCTCCATCACGAGTACGTCGGCACCGAGCACATTCTGCTCGGGCTGATCCGCGAAGGCGAGGGCGTCGCCGCCGCGGTGCTGCAGAACCTCTCCGTCGATCTCGACGAGATCCAGCAGAAGATCGAGGAGACGGTCAAGAAGGGGAAAGCGGCGCAGGCGACGGGCCCCGACCTCCCCTACACCTCGCGCGCGAAGAAAGTCCTCGAGCTCGCAATGAGCGAGGCGCGCGAGCTGAATCACAGCTACGTCGGCACCGAGCACCTGCTGCTCGGGCTCCTGCGCGAGGAGAAGGGAATCGCCGCGCAGGTGCTGACCGACGCCGGAGTCAACCTCGACGCTGCGCGCGCCGAGACGCTTCGCCTGCTCGGCACCGAGATGCCGCAGGGCGGGGCGACGGCGCAGCAGGGGAGCGGAGCCACGCCGAGCGTACAGCCCAAGGGCGAGAAGAAGTCCAAGACGCCCGCCCTCGACCACTTCTGCCGCGACCTGACGCAGCTCGCGGCCGAGGGGCAGCTCGATCCGACGATCGGGCGCGCCAAGGAGATCGAGCGCGTGATGGAAGTGCTCACCCGCCGCAAGAAGAACAACCCCGTACTCATCGGCGAGCCCGGCGTCGGCAAGACGGCGATCGTCGAGGGGCTGGCGCAGCTGATCGCCAACGGCGAGTGCCCGGAGTCGCTCCGCGACCACCGCGTGCTCTCGCTCGACATGGCGGCGGTCATCGCCGGCACCAAGTACCGCGGCCAGTTCGAGGAGCGGCTCAAGGCGGTCATGAACGAGATCGCCCAGAACAAGAACATCATCCTCTTCATCGACGAGCTGCACACGCTCGTCGGCGCGGGAGCGGCCGAAGGCGCCATCGACGCCAGCAACATGCTGAAGCCCGCGCTCGCGCGCGGCGAGCTGCAGTGCGTCGGCGCGTCCACGCTCAACGAGTACCGCAAGTACATCGAGAAGGACGGGGCCCTCGAGCGGCGCTTCCAGACGGTCATCGTGGACCCGCCGTCGGTGGAGGAGACCGTCGAGATCCTGAAGGGTCTGCGCAAGAAGTACGAGGACCACCACCGGGTCACGATCCCGGACACGACGCTCGTCTCGGCCTCGAAGCTCTCCGAGCGCTACATCACCGACCGGTTCCTCCCCGACAAGGCGATCGACGTGATCGACGAGGCGGGGGCGCGGGCGCGGCTGGCGGCGCAGGTGCCGCCGCCCGAGGTCGCGGAGCTCAAGGGGAAGCTGGACGAGGTCAACACCGAGAAGGAGTCGGCGGTCCGCGACCAGAACTTCGAGAAGGCGGCCTCGCTGCGCGACCGGGAGCGCGAGCTCCAGGGCGACATTCGCAAGAAGCAGGAGGAGTGGGAGAAGCGCCGGCAGTCGTACCGCCCGGTGCTGGGCGAGGAGGAGATCGCCTTCATCGTCAGCCGCTGGACCGGCATCCCGGTCACGCGGCTCCAGGAGGCGGAGACCACCCGCCTGCTGCGGATGGAGGACGAGCTGCACGCCTCGGTGGTGGGCCAGGACGACGCGATCAAGGCGCTCGCCCGGTCGATCCGCCGCAGCCGCGCGGGGCTCAAGGACCCGAACCGCCCGATCGGCTCGTTCATCTTCTCGGGCCCCACGGGCGTCGGAAAGACGGAGGTCGCCCGCCAGCTCGCCAAGTTCCTGTTCGCGGACCCGCAGGCGCTGATCCGCGTGGACATGAGCGAGTACATGGAGAAGTTCTCCGTGAGCCGGCTGATCGGCGCCCCGCCGGGGTACGTCGGCTACGAGGACTCGGGGACGCTCACCAAGGCGGTCCGGCGGAAGCCGTACAGCGTGGTGCTGCTCGACGAGATCGAGAAGGCGCACCCGGACGTGTTCAACATCCTCCTCCAGGTCCTGGACGAGGGGCACCTGACCGACAACTACGGGCGGGTGATCGACTTCAAGAACACGGTGGTGATCATGACGTCGAACGTCGGCGCCAAGGACATCACCAAGAACAAGGGGCTCGGCTTCTCGGCCGCGGACACCCGGGCGAGCTTCGAGCGGATCGCGGAGAAGGTGAAGGACGAGCTCCAGCACGTCTTCAACCCGGAGTTCCTCAACCGGCTCGATGACGTGATCGTCTTCCACCCCCTCAGCAAGCAGCACATCGGCCAGATCGTCGGCATCGTCCTCAAGGACGTCCAGAAGCGACTCGGCGAGGAGGAGCTGACGCTCCGGCTCACCGACGGGGCCTCGGAGTTCCTGACCAAGCACGGCTACGACGAGAACTACGGAGCGCGGCCGCTCAAGCGGGCGATCCAGCGCTTCATCGAGGACCCGCTCTCGGAGAAGATCCTGCTGGGCGAGTTCCACAAGGGCGACGAGATCGAGGTCGACGTGGCCGCCGACGGGACCAAGCTCGAGTTCCGGGTCGGCACCACCGCGAAGGCGTAACTCCAGGCAGGGCGGCCGGCCGGGTCCGAAAGTTCCTCGGACCCGGCCGGCCCCTTTTTGTGTATATTTCGCCCATGAGAAAGCTCAGCGCCTTTCTGCTTTCCGCCTCAGCGCTTGTGGCGGGCTCGGCCGCATCCGCCCAGGAGACTTCCGGGCTGGGCGCCTGCGCCGTCGCGGACACCCTGATCGTCCGCGGCAACTCCCGGATTCCCGAGTCGTCGATCCGGTCGGAGGTGGACATTCCCCTGAAGTCGGCGCTGAACTTCCGCGTCGTGCAGCGGGCCTACCGCGCGCTGTTCGCCACGGGGCAGTACGACAGCGTCCAGATCTACTGCGCCGCCACCGGCCAGGGCGACTCGACCCACGCCGCCCTCGTCGTGGACGTGAAGGAGCGTCCGGTGCTCCTGGACGTGGACGTGGAAGGGGTAAAGCGGCTCTCCGAGCGGACGGTGAAGGACCAGGTAGACCTGCTCACCGGCCGTCCCGTGGACCCGTCGCAGGTGGCGCACTCGATCCAGCGGATCGACTCGCTCTACGAGAAGCAGGGGTACTACCTGGCGCGCATCCGCGCCGAGACGACGTTCACCGACAACCAGGCCCGGATCGTCTTCAAGATCGACGAGGGGCGCCGCCTCGCGATCTCCGGGGTGCGGGTGATCGGGAACACCAAGCTCTCCGACAACACGGTCGTCGCCGCCATGAAGACCCGCCCCGAGGGATTCTGGTGGTTCCGCAAGGGCGAGTTCAACGACGACAAGTACGCCGCCGACCTGGCCGAGCACATTCCGCAGGCGTACGCCAGCCGCGGGTTCATCGACTTCCAGATCCTCAAGGACACGCTGATCGTCGACCGGGAGCACGGAAAGGCGCTGATCGAGCTCCAGGTGTCCGAGGGTCAGAAGTACAAGGTCGGCAACTTCGAGGTGGTGGGGAACACCCGCTTCTCGACCGAGGAGCTGGTGCGGTTCTACCCGTTCTCGGACGAGGGGACGCCGCTGCTCGAGCGCGTGCCGATCAACCCGCTGCATCCGCTCCGCCGGGTCCAGCGGCGCGAGGCGGGGATGTTCGACCAGGCGCGCTGGACCGAGGCGACCCAGCGGGTGAACACTGCCTACAACAACGAGGGGTACATCTACGCGAACGTCCGCCCGGTGCTGGAGCGCCGGGCGGGGGTGGACTCGGCCTCGGGCACCGGGATCGTGGATCTGCGCTGGGAGATCAACGAGGGCGCGCCGGCGATCATCAACCGCGTGGACATCGCCGGCAACACGTACACGATCGACCCCTGCATCCGGAGCTCGCTGGTGATCGTCCCGGGGCAGGTGTTCAACCAGGACGCGATCATCCGCAGCTGGCAGCAGATCGGCAACATGGGCTTCTTCGAGGCGCCGGTCGCCCAGCCGGACATCCGCCCGAACGAGAGCGGCGACGTGGACATCACGTTCCACGTGAAGGAGCGGCAGACGGGGAATGTGAACTTCGGCGCGTCGATGGGGCAGGGTGTGGGCGTCGGCGGCTTCTTCGCGCTGGAGCAGCCGAACCTCTTCGGCCGCTGCAAGCGCGGCAGCCTCCAGTGGCAGTTCGGGCAGTACATCAACGACTTCAACATCAGCTACACGGACCCGTCGATCCGTCAGACGCGGTACTCGGGGACCGTCACCGTGTACAACTCGATCGCCCGCTACACGGTCGGCAACCTGGGCCGGCAGCGGCGGATCGGCGGCTCGCTGCAGTTCGGCGTGCCGGTGCGCAACTCGCCCTACTCGCGGCTGTTCGTGTCGTACGGCGCGGAGCGGGTGGAGTTCGGCAACACCGGCTTCCTGGCCGGCGCCGGCGACTCGCTAGGCGCGGGCTTCCGAAGCACCCTCGGGCTGACGGCGAGCCGCGACACCCGCATCGGGATGCCGTTCGCGGTCGCGGGCAGCATGCAGACCATCACCTCGCAGTTCAACGGCGGCCCGCTCGGCGGCTCGCAGAACTACCAGCGGTACTCCGGCGAGGTGCGCTCGTACGCGCCGCTGGGGCAGGTGGGCGGCAGCAAGCCGGGCTCGCAGCCGGTGCAGTTCACGCTCGGCGTCACGGCGCGCGCGGGCACGCTGTTTGGCGACCCGGGTTCGTTCTTCGCGTCCTCGGGCGGTCGGTTCGCGCTCGGCGGCGTGCAGTTCGGCGAGCAGCTCCGAGGCTACGGCGAGTTCTGCGTCACGCCGAACGGCGTGGTCGGCGGGAGCGGCGGGCAGTGCAACGCGCAGTTCGCCTCGTTCGGCAACGCCTTCTTCTCGTCGACGGTGGAGTTCGGCGTCCGCATCAACCAGATGTTCTACGTGAACGCGTTCCACGACGCCGGCAACGTCTGGCAGCGGGCGCGCGAGTTCGACCCGACGCGGCTCGTGCGCGGCGCCGGGCTCGGCCTCTCGACCATCACGCCGCTCGGCCCGCTCGGTCTCGACTGGGCGTACGGCTTCGACCGCGTCGACACGCAAGGGCGCCCGGCGCCCGGCTGGCAGCTCCACTTCCGCCTCGGTCAGCTGTTCTGATCCGGGCGTCTCACACTCGTCAGGCACACTTCCGGCAGTCCCCTCTGGAGTCTCTCATGCGTCTCTCTCGTTCGCTCGCCACCGGTCTCGCCCTCGCCGCCGCCCCCGCTCTCGGGGGCGCCGCGTTCGCTCAGGCGGCCGCGCAGGCGCCGGCCACCCAGCCGGCCGCCCCCACCACGGCCGCGGCGGCCGGGCTCAAGTTCGCCTACCTCAACTCGCAGCTGCTGCTCCAGCAGGCGCCCGGCCGCGCCGAGGCCGAGGCGCAGTTCGAGCGCGAGATGGCGGCCTACCAGCAGCAGGTGAAGCGCATGGGCGACTCGCTCAACGCTCTGGTGGCGGACTACAACAAGCAGGAGCTCACCCTGAGCCCCTCCGCCAAGGAGACGCGCCAGAAGTCGATCCGCGACCGCGAGGAGGCCTACCAGAAGCGCACGCAGGACCTCGAGCAGCAGGCGCGCGCGCGGCAGGACGAGCTCGTGCAGCCGATCCTTCAGCAGATCAACGTGGCGATCCAGCAGGTCCGCGCCGAGGGCGGCTACACCTTCATCTTCGACGTCGGCAATTCGGCGGGGATCGTGGTCGCGGCCGACACGACGCTCGACATCACGGACGTGGTGATGGCCAAGCTCAAGACGATGGGGCCGGCGAAGCCGACCACCGCCGCGCGCCCGGCTGGCACCCCGGCGACGCCGGCCAACCGTCCCTCGACCGGCCCGTCGCTCGGCGCCCCGGCCGGCGTGACCCGTCCGGCGACTCGCCCGCCCACCCGGTGACAGCGGCCGCGTGGCGAGGTCCTGGCGGCGGTGAGGGAATGACGGCGGACCAGTCGCCGTCCCTGACCGCCGCCGACGTCGCCGCCGCGGTCGGCGGTCGCCTCGTAGGCGACGCCGGCACAGTGGTCTCGGCCGTCGCGCCACTCGACCGCGCCGGCCCGTCAGACCTCAGCTTCCTCGCCTCGCGCAAGTACGCCCCGCTCTTCGCGGGTACCCGGGCCGGCGTCGTCCTCGTCGCCCCCGACGTGGCCGAGGCGCCCGGCGACGTTCGCTCGCGCGTGGTAGTGGCCAAGCCGCACGACGCGCTCCTCTCCCTCCTCCCGAAGCTCTACCGCGCACCGGCGCGCGAGACCGGCGTGCACCGAACCGCGCAGCTCGGCCGCGGCGTTCGGCTCGGCGCCGACGTCGCCGTGGGAGCGTACGCGGTCATCGGCGACGGCGCGCTGCTCGGCGACCGCGCGTCCGTCGGCGCGCACTGCGTGGTCGGAGCCGGGGCGGAGGTCGGCGCGGACTCGACGCTCTTCCCTAACGTGACGCTGTATCCCGGCACCCGAGTGGGGCGGCGGGTGAGCGTGCACTCGGGCGCGCGCCTGGGGGGCGACGGCTTCGGCTACGTCTTCCGCGACGGGCGGCACGACAAGATCCCGCACGTCGGGCGCTGCATCGTGGAGGACGACGTGGAG
>Ga0126308_10000934_pt1 | contig 10897 bp, 10 predicted proteins | sample Plot55_FD_92533 | JGI IMG/M metagenome (GOLD analysis project Ga0126308, IMG submission 92533) | Serpentine soil microbial communities from UC McLaughlin Reserve, CA, USA - Plot55 | ecosystem: Environmental > Terrestrial > Soil > Grasslands | place: USA: UC McLaughlin Reserve, Lake County...
ATACTGGGTCAGCGACACTTAATGGGATAAAGGTTACAGACTTTGGAACATATCAGGAACTCAAATCAGACAACGGTTCATTTTATTCTGAGGGGAGAGGAATCTTTAGAGCAGACAATAGCGAAACAGCGACATATATCTCCCATACTGTTGGTCATTCAACTGAAGATGCCAAATGGATAGACCATGGTACGCTAATATTTAGTGCACCGTCGGGAACTCGATTGTCTTTTATAAATAACCTAATCGCAGTATTCAAGGATGAGGCGTCAAAAGGAACAAGCAGCCTAGTCAAGGTCTGGAAGTGGGAATGATGACAAAGAGAATTTGTTTGCTTCTGGCCGGGAGACCAGGCTAGTGACTGATTCAACGGCATACAAAATACAAACTGCAAGAATCTCAAATAAAGGGAGCATCAAGAAATGACGATCGAACACGAAGATAAGAACCGACAGTATGACGCCAAGGAAGACAAGCCCGCAACTGGCTTCAGCAAGTGGTCTTCACGCTTTACATGGGCAGCCATTATCCAGGGTGCAATCGTGGCCACCCTCACCGGAATGCTAGCTGTTATAACGGCAACAACGCAATTTCCACAAAAGCTAGTTGAAATGATGCTTGCGAGTTCAGCAGTAGGATTTAGTGAAGTCAGTGCACTAGCCGGCCTTGGTCTGTATCTTGTTGTTGGAGTAATCGGTACAGGCTTGTCGGCACAGTTTTATCACCATTTTGAAGTCAGAGTAGGCAGGCCATATCATGGGAAGATTGCTAATGGAATGGCTTGGGCCCACCTAGTTTTGATGAACGTTGGGGTAGCAACAGCAGGCATCATGATGATTTATGCAGGTTTCATTGGCGATGTAGCCGTTTCTCCAGTAGGGACGGGTCGCTTTGGAATGAGCACAGAGCAGGCAGCAAAGCAAATTCTTAATCCATTCATAGTGCCTACGGCTGTGATGCTTCTTGTGACAGTTATTGGCGCGATGGCTGGCGGAGCAGAGTTCCTGCTAAACCACTTTACAAATTTCCTTCACTAACCAAAATTGGAACAAATGACTGCGACTAGTAAATGATGCGATAACCTGTTTCTTGTGAGTGCCATATTCGCACTTTATATTATTACCTGGTGGTTGTTCTTAATTCTTAAATTTGTTATGCTAAAACTTAAACTATTGATGCTCAACAGGAGAGGGATACAGCTACTTTCTGGAGTTACCACAGATAGATATGTTACTTTTGGCAATAATACCTTACTTTGGTACGTTAAGTTAGCAGGTGATTAGACATAAGTATTATGATTGTCAATTGCTGAAGGTTGTGCTTTCAACTATTTTACTTACAAGGCAGTTGAGGCTATACTGTCATAGTGGAAGAGTTTCAGATATTTTCGACAGAACATTACAGTTGATGTAAGATAAAACTTATCAAAAAAGGAAAGAGGAAGGGTCTAGCTTTGTTCTGTTAGGAGTGAAAGCAAGAGGATCGAAATTTCACGTGCAATCACTCTATTTCATGTCTTGCTATCTGTTAGGCAGGGGTTTTATAACTTTATTAGTATTTATCATATATGCAGCTAACCCGATTATGGCTACCTGCAATACCTTGCTTAAGATATCGATTGTCCCGACGTCCTCCTGTAATCCTACAATGGGAAGGTTTACCGTTCGAGACGCCACATAGAGTCCAATGATAGCAATAGACCCTCCAATCGCAATTATATAAGGTGGGTTTGTCTTGCCCTTGTCTTTTAACATCCAGACTCCAACTCCAGCATATCCCAATCCAACTACTAAAAAGAATGCTGTCTGCACCTGTGTAGCAAGACCTCCTTCTTCTTCTCTTACACCTTCTTCTTCTTCTGCACTACCCTCACTACGCTCTTCTTGTTGTGCCGCGGAATTGATGGTCTCATCATTATCAGAATCACGGTTGCTCGCAGGTGCTTGCTCTTTATCTTGACCCTCTCCAGCTTCTGCCGATTCCCCAGCAGCTGCTACAAAATAAATTACTGCTGTTGACAGCATCAATGCGGTCAAAACATATGCCATGGTCGACTTTTGCATGCGAACGCTAGCCAGCCAAAATTATATTGAGTCTGAAGGAACTAAATTGGAATGCCCATTAACTTAGTTACCGGTCATATTTTATATCGGAAAAAGCAAGAAGCGCGGTATCCCTTGCTATGAATAATAGAAAGAAGACCGTACCATAGACGATGATTATTTAATATCCTCATCACCAACCATTGTTACAAAGTACGCACATCGATCAAGTAAGCTCATTTACTCTATTGAAAAGAATCTCTACGTAATAATAGCAATAGTATCTATCCTTGTTGTGATATCGGTAGTTGACGCCTTTGAAGTTATTGGAATAACCAATTTTATCGGGGAAGGTCTAGACGACATGATAATTGCAATATTATCTCTGGCTTCACTGGCTGCGCTTCTTCCTATGCTGCGACTCTCCCTTGAATCAAAAAAGATGCTTGAAGAATGTGCAGATATGTTTGAGCATAACTCCATAAAGAGCGCTATTAGCATGTCATTGACAACGGGGACAAAGGAAGAATTGGTTAATGCAATAGGAGAAACAGTCAAAGAAATAGGTGATCCTCTCCTCAAATATATTGAAAAGGGAGATTTTCCTGAATTCTTCAACGTAACTATTGGGGAAAATGTCTTTGATATATTGATAGACTCAGAGACTGTTAGGGCAGACAAAGACTCAGAGTTAAAAAAGATACTTGGCGACTATGGTGCAATAATAATCAAGATTGTTGATGATAAAATAAGCAAAAAAGAAATCATTTCATTCTCTTCTGCGATATCAAAATATGCCGCGCAACGACATAGGAAGGTAAAGAATGCGACAGGCCTTGCAATGATAGTTGGAAGAGAAATATCGCCTGACGTATATTCAACCTCTAGGTCAGGCAACATGCAAGTGAAAGATATATTGCTTATAGAGAAACCGTAAGACACACAACTGAAAAAGTATAAGATGATGAATATCTATTGGCACAACGGAAAAGATTCTCCTCAGAATTTACAACGCTCTCAATTCTTGAATATTTATGTACAAATACACAAAAGATGTCTGTCAGTAAGTATCACATCATCACAAAAGTTCCAAGTATAAAACAACAAAGACCTGATAGAGTTGGGTATATTATGGATGCATTGGAGAAAAATGGATTTATAAAATCGACCAAAACTCCGAATGCTACCTTTTACCAGATAACCGAAAAAGGAATTGACGCATATTTCAAATGGATCAAGGACTTTTTGGATTTTGCTCGTTTTACTGCCATTGGAAATACTGACTAACCTTCCCAATTGCAACATGATCAAGTAGCAATATAGACCATAATATTTCATCATATTTCTAGTGGATGAGTCTGAATAATAATAATTATAATTTTTGTGATAAGCGACATCGACTAGATCCAAATGAATATCAATTTACCTGTCACCAAATGCTCAATTCTGTAGTGTAGTTGCTATGAAAAGACTATTACATGCCATTAGTCACGAAGAGCTACTGCGCTTTCTCCTTCAGAGACTCATTGATAAGATGAACGGTGCCTTCTGAGTAACGATACACTTGCAAAGCAACCATAAGTCTTAAAAATCATCTTGATGTTTAGAGTAGCGTTATGGGTACGGTTTTGATAATGCTAGTTTCGGCAGCATTAGTACTAGCACCAATGTATATAGTGCCAGCTTTCATACAATCGCCAGTAATCCTGCAACAGGAGAAATCTGCGTACGCTCAAGTTGCTTCACAGGGTAACAACACCGCATCTAATGCTTCCGGTTTGCTATCCTCGATACACCCTGATGTAGATGCCAGCCCCATCGCAGCAGTCATCATAATTGGCAAAGACTTACAGGGAAACGTAACTTATATGCCAAACAATGTAACGATAAAAGCGGGCCAAGAAATACTTGTAGTGAACAACGTTACGGACTCTCAATCAATGACAAATGGCATGGATCCACATGACCCCCTCGCAGGAAAATTATTCGATACCGGCCCAATTCCTCCAAGAGGATTTGCAGAATATGTAGCAGCCAATTTAAGTCCGGGAAGCTATGCATTCTACTCGAGTAACAGTACTTCGACTAAAGGAGTTCTAACAATAGAACCGAGCAGTTGATTGAAATTGGATGTAGAGCAACCGAAAGAGGCTTGATAAAAACACCATCAGGTAAGCAAATCAGCTTCAAAGCTGCAGACATGTATAGGATATCAAACGGGCAACTAGTCGAACACTGGGATGTAATAGAAATCCTTGATATGTTGACAGCAATAGGTGCTGTTACATTCACTGCGCCTCCTCCCCATACTCCTTCTCCTACACTTCCCGATTCTGCAGGAAACATAACAAACAGCAGTAGTAGTGATACCAATAATCAGGCCAGCGTTGGGCTTCAATAGAGTATATGTGTATGACCGAATAGAATGTCAAGCAAAGGCACGTGCTTTATTGACTATTAGAGGCCTTTTCTTTCTTATTCGATAGATCATGTCTTCATGACAACAGTATTATCAAACACGGTAGAGGTAAGCAGAGTCATTTTTACTGCCATAGATCCCACTCGGTCTATAACTTGCGTCAGCAACACTAAACAAGTGCTATTGTAAGATGTTGTGGCTGCCGATTGCTCTGTCTTGCAATGCGTGTCACTGAAGTCCAGCTGTTTATAGTCGACACACACTGTATTGTAAGGTATGACCAATGTGAGCCAGAAGATGGGAAATGCAAGCAAGTTAGGAAAGGTCTTGCTCATATGCGGTGTCCTTGCTTCTCTACTTTATGTTGTTACTGACATACTCGCAGGAATGATATGGGAGGGCTACAGTTTCAGCTCTCAAGCCATCAGTGAGCTTTCTGCTATCCACGCTCCCACAAGACCGCTCGTCGTTACGCTTGGCCTCATATACGATGTGCTTCTTATAGCGTTTGGATTTTGCGTCTGGGTGATAGCTAGTGGTGGTGGTCAAAGAAGGCGCACACTTCGCCTAGTAGGAGGCGTGTTGGTCGGAATTGGGGCCATAGGCTTTGTGTGGGCACCATTCTTCCCAATGCACTTACGAGGGGCTGAGATGACGTTTACCGATACCATGCACTGGGCTATTGCGGGTGTGGTTGTGCTCTTAATCCTGGTAATGATAGCACTAGGAGCCATTGCATATAGAAGAAAGTGGTTCCGCCTCTACTCGATCGGGACGCTTGTGACACTTGTAGTGGTAGGCATGTGGTCTATATTTGTGGGTGGTGCCGGGATTGCAGCAGAACAGCCTACGCCGTTCTTTGGGCTCATGGAACGCATTACCGTTTATGGTTACTTGGCATGGGTAGCGGCACTAGCAATTGTTCTAATGCGTGAGGAAGGGCGCTTAGGCTCCAGCATTCACTCTCATTAACTAGTGATGATCGTCCTACATTATGGACAGCAGCAGGCCACAACATCACGAGGCCTACCAATATCGGGTGTAGCGGTAGCAACGTTAAGTGAGATACTATAATCTTGGATAGCTCTAAAATAGCTTTCAAAGTTTACTCTTCCTTATTCAATGAGTGCCAGCTTGCTTACAACTATCCACACGTTTCCTCATCAACGATTTGAGGGACCTGGTCTATTCTCCCCTTCACGCTCTAAGTCTGGACATCACTATGAATAAAGCCTATAAGCCAATATTTTGAACCCCTTTACATGCAGGACTCAAACTCCCTTGGGCCCACCATTTTAGAAGTGCTTAATTGCAGGTTTCATAGAATAAAAGGTGAGAAAGCAAGATATCACAATTGTAATGTTGATAAACTCTAGGAGATACTCAAGAGAATTCTTCCATCTCTTTCCTTTGCAAACAATGCTTGTAAGGCTTCTCTAACATCTTCAAGCTTAAACTTTTTCCATACTCTAATTTTTAATTTAGATGACATATCGATAAGTTCGTGCATCTCTTTCCTGGTACCGCCAGTCGAGCCTATCAATTTTATTTGTTTAGAATATAAGGATCGAACATTTAGCTTGACATCTGCGCCAGTCAAAGCACCAAATGTTACCCATCTTCCATTTACCCCAACAGATGCAAAGCTGCTATCCCAAGTCTCAACACCTAATGAATTGAGAACAACATCTGCCATTCTACCTTGAGTAATTTCTTTTACATTCTCTGCTACCTTCTCATAATCACTAATAACATAATCTGCTCCAAACTCGCTTTTTATCCAGCTATCTTTGGAAACTGCAATAACTCTTCCTCCCATTTTCTTGCCCAGTTGTGCTGCTATCATCCCTGTGTTGCCTGATGCGCCAAACACAAGTAGATGTTCATTTATCTTCAAGGAAGCTTCCTTTAGAGCATGATAGGGTGTTAGAGAAGTTACAGGTAAGCTTGCAGCTAAATCCCAATTCATGTCATCTGGAATTTTAAAGACATTTCTTTCAGGTACTGAGATATATTCTGCAAAACCACCATTTGTAATCGCACCAATCAACCCACCATTTCTGCACAACATATCTAGACCATTAAGACACATATCACAAGTTCCATCAAACACTTTGTTATGGACAACTACCTTATCTCCTTTCTTTAATTCAGAATTATTCACATGACTTCCGAGTTCTTTTACTATACCACTCGATTCTGCCCCTGGTATATGTGGAAGAGGATCAACTCTTGGCAATCCACCAGATGCAACAATATGATCTATCGGATTTACACCGGCTACCTTAACTTCAATTAACACATCCTGGTCATTTATTTTTGGCTGATCTGCGTTATCTATCACTTTTAGATTTTCTAAACCCGGTGTTTCAAAAATAGCAGCCTTCATGGTGAAAACAGTATTCGTTATTTTATTTATTAATTTGTCAAATCTTATGATTTTCAAAATAGCAACACAGGGTAAGTAATAACATACCCTTAACATGCATAATGTTATTTTTTGTTTGTTATAGCTGGTGGCCAGATAGCGAGGAGCTCGGATTGGAAGGATCACGTCCATATTTTCGAGACAAGTACTTCTCAGAGAAGACAAACTTTGCTTTGTACATGTGCCTTTAAAGGAGCATTGTAGCGAGGGCTTTTTGAAGTCATAAAATATCTCAATAAGCGTATGCGCCGTATGCGCCGTCCGCAGGTCTGCATTGGTTGCATAAAGTTCTTACCTTACCATCCTCTTCGATCCTTATGGTTTTCACCTCAACATCTGTCATTCTGCATTGTTCACATTTACCTGTCATTTTTCCTGCCATACTCTTGCACAGAATAAAGAATAAGAAGACTTTCAGTAATAATCAGCACAGTCTACAACTTTGATATCTCTTGCTTTCCCAAATAAAAGCAGTCGTACAGGTGCAACCAGAAGTGTCTCCGCTGCTTCTAGGTAGTAGAGTCATCATTTTTAGATCTCATTTATGTTCAAAAGCTGTTAAAGAATCCTCTTTTTGAAATGACATAGATCACTTTACGGCCTGGCGGGCCGCTCGAAAGCAAAACCTTTTTAGCTAGCCATAGGTCTATGAATTTTGAACCTTTTCAAAGAACCGATATCAGCACGCAGCCCCTTGGGCCCGCACCTAATTATCTACAAAGATTAGTTGCTATCTTAAGTAATCTTTAAAGCTGTAGTAATCGAACCCGCTTACATGCGGGAACCTAGTCCCACAGAATCCGCGTCAAAGTTGTCCCTTTATTACCACCCACCCGCTATGATATGCTGGCTACGACGACCACTACCAGCATCTCATTAGAGACTATGGAAGCAACTGATCCTTGGATGCTCTTTCTTTATGCTCTAAAGGCACCCTCTGCCAGAGACAAACACATCCAGAGGTTAACCAAATTTCTTGATTTCCTAGGATACACAGGCACAAAGGAAGAAAAAGCTCGAACCTTTGCAGCTCAAGCAAAAGCAGATCTTGTCTTTGCATTCAAGAACGCAGGGCATAAGCTTCTGCCCTGCATCTAAAGGGCCTCACTGAAACTGAGATAGCAGTAAAGATACACATTGATCAAAGCCAAGTATCTCGGGATTTAAAATCGATAGCGAAGAAGCTCAGCAGTTCATTTATGATTTAGCAAAGAACTCGGCATCTCATTATAAGAAATGTCTAGTGGTATTAAGGAAAATAAAACGAGTATCCTGGGAGATAAGCGATTCTTATACTGATCCAGATAGTGACGCTATGAAATATAACCTTCAGCGAGTTTTCATCGTCATTGATTATGAGAATTCTTTTCGTCAGATATTATTGCATCATATTCCTTCAGAAGTGTGACCACATCTTTTTCATTTCGTAGTGGTGCTGCAAAAGTATCCATTAGTCTTAACATTTCCTTGTCTTTCTCATTTATACTCTTTGAATGCCTCGCTTGCATAAGCTTCTTGTTCATCTCTCTTCGGTTTCCTTTTAGCGCTTCAAACACTATTTGTATAGAATCTGACTCGTTCAGGCCGGATGAGGCCTTTAGTACATTTAACGCATCGAATGTAGCCCCGAAAATTTTACCCCTAGAAACTTTATTTCCTGCCCTCTTGTGCGCATCTTCAAACATATCCAACATACCATGTGTGAATCGAGTAAATTTTAGAAGCACCTCATTCATTATCTCATATTTTTGAGTTAGAAACTCAATCTGCTTCTTTTGGTCCTGAGCTTCTTTTAGCACCTGTGCTTCTTTCTCTCTATTTTCCAGGTCACCTTCTAGGCTTATAGTGTAGTTGCATTTGAAACAGAATTTTGCATTATACAAGTTTGCTTCATGACATATGGGACAATATTTTGGCTGGAGCTCTATCTGTGCGGGTGAAATTGTCTCTTCTCTAGTCCTAATGCCTTTAGCAATTTCTAGCTCAATGACCCCTTCGTCACCCATTTCGTGTATGTAGAAATCTTGCATTCTACTGTTTGGCGAATGGCCCAAGACTTGGTTGAATACCATACGAGGAAGTTTAGGAGCCCAGTATGTAGAGAATTCATGTCTGAAAATATAAGAGAAGTGAGCTTTTTCATGGATAAGTCTTCGAAGCGCAGCCTTATCCTCTAAAGAAATATCAGGTCTATCTAACAACTTGGGGAACTGCTTTTCTATTACTTCAATATAACGAGATCTCAGAGAGTCTGGTGTGAGTGGGACATTGCGATACCTGGCTTTGTTTTCCATTGATGGAAAAAGGTAAGCATTTTTTGAGTCCTTCCAATTCCCTGCTGGGTGTATCTGGGCCCCTCTATTGAAAAATTGAATAGAGTCGCTAATTGATGCAGGTCTATCCTTTTTCATTTTACCACCTGTTCCGCCTCCTATATTAAATCGACATACCTTCTTACCAGTAGAAGCAATGGTTTCTACCTTAATGTCGCCAAGCTTCAAATCTAAAAGCTCGCGAGGTCTACAACCGATTTCATGCGCCATTGCATGAGCGCATGCAAGCCTCTTATCTTCACAATACTTCAAAAATACTACATGATCTTCAGGAGTCCAAAGCTGTTCTCGTGTACGACGTTTTTTGTTTACGGGTTTGTGGTTTACTCCCTTGTGCCCTTTGAGCTGTGGATGATCCTGCCTTTCCTCCCTCTTTAGATCTGGCTGCGTTAAGAATTTCCAAAAAGTCTGGTATCTGGCAAATCTAGTTTTGTAAGTATTAATCCATTTTTCTTTGGGATCTTGAAAAGTCTTTCTTAATGAGCGCAGATAGCCATAGGGTTTCTGCTCGGCAAAAAAGTCGTCGCGTGTCATCTCCCTGAAAGCCTTGTATGCCCCACCATTGCGTTTTTCCATAACATATTTTGATAAAAGATACAAGGCATCAACATAGATACGCTTAGTATTAGCGGTCATTACAGTACCATTTTGATTAAAAAAGTCAGCGATAAAATCGGCAATTAGCTCCTTATCCTCGTCTGAAAATTCCATTATAGACCATTGTGTGCCTGGCTTTAGGTCAAAGACAGCTTCCTTAATTTTCCTATCGAGAGCAAAGTTATTAATGACAAACTCTTGTGGCGGTTGGTTACGCTTGTGCCTAAACCTAGTTTTAGATATTTGAGCCAATTTATGTAATCACTTCTATTGCTCGTAAGGATACTAATATCAGTTACATTGTTCTGGATATCAGGATACATATCACGTGTTGCCTGACAGACTGAGGGATAAAGCATTTACACCAAGAGTAAGAAAGCCATTATCTGAAATTGCCTTTATTGAAAAGATGGGTAATAGAATAAAAATATAGCGATAACAGACATCTATATGTTGATTTTAAGTATTTTGAAATTCTCTCATGTATTGATCCGCGGGCTCCTTCAGGGAACTGGGAGCTGTTATGAGATTCTTGAAGCGGTTTGATTTGACACATATATTCATCACATTAGCTGCTTTTGTATCAAAGCATGAGGATTGATATGAAAATAGCACTGGATAACGCCGGCAGACTGAGTAGGAGCTGGAGCGCTCAAAGATGTAAATCTAATAATGTTAAACAGCATCTTACCAAACTGCTTTTTTACTTGATTTTGTAGTATAATGCGTTGCGTTGTGAAATCGGTCTTGTTCCTCTTCTTACGCCTTCTTTGGTAGGAGTCATTGTTGACTTACGAACTTATGAATAAAAGGTAAAGATAACTTTCGTTAATTTATGTAGAATTAACAACTCACAGTCTATTTTTTAGTTGTGATTCCTTTATTTCCTGTTGCCAGCTATGAGTAAGGATAACGTCGACTGTTTTGGTTTTGAACTCTTTTTTATTATCACGACGTGATCTATTGCTTAAAATAAATGCATATGCATCACTTACTGGAGGTTTAAAGACATCGTTAATTTTTTGTCCATTATTACTATAATGCATTTTTATATTCTCCGGCCTACTGCCACCATCAC
>Ga0126308_10000935_pt1 | contig 10894 bp, 10 predicted proteins | sample Plot55_FD_92533 | JGI IMG/M metagenome (GOLD analysis project Ga0126308, IMG submission 92533) | Serpentine soil microbial communities from UC McLaughlin Reserve, CA, USA - Plot55 | ecosystem: Environmental > Terrestrial > Soil > Grasslands | place: USA: UC McLaughlin Reserve, Lake County...
CTTTTCATGTTAGCACATATAACGATCCTATTATAGCCCTTTCTGAATTCAAACCAGACTTTTATGACCTCTTACTAGTTGATATCAATATGCCTAAAATGAATGGTTTTGATTTCTGTGTAAAGGTGTTAGAAATCGATATTAATCCGAGAGTCTGCTTCATGTCATCTGGCCTAATAAACCAGGAAGCATTAAGGGAACAATATCCATCATTAAGTATAGGATGCTTCATAAGAAAGCCAGTTACAATAGAGAATATAGTTAGAAGAGTAAAGGCAGAATTAGAATAGGGCATACATATTCGACGCAAGCTCATTACTAAAAGTCAGGAATTTTGTTATCTTTTAACCTCTCTTATTACCTGTTTTAAGTAATCGTGGATTTCCTGGTCATTTATAGATGGTTGCACCCCAGTCTCATTTTCCATTTTGACAGATTGATTTTTAATAACTTCCATAACTCGTCTTTCTATTTCTTTTTCTATCTCTGCCGTCACCATAGAATCAAATAGTTTTGACTGTGTTCTAGCAATATGTTTTATAGACCGACGTAATTCTGCATCTTGGGATAGTGAAACTGTTGACATGTAAATACCTACTACCACAAGATAGGCAGACACTCCTATTACAGTAATGGTAGCAATACCAAATGGAGGATATGGAAAAATAGATAATAAAAGTGCCTGATTAGAAGTAAAAAGTAGGAAAAAGCCAAATCCAGAGATAATCAAATACTTGTTTAGAGTAGTATTACTTTTTGCTATTTTTGCCATAGACCAGAATGCAATTCCTAACATAAGGCCGCCAAGAGGTTTACTTAATATCGTAATAAGAGTAGTTAAAAAAGCAAGAAAAAACTGATCCACATTGAATATTGAAGAGATTTCATTTGTAAAAAAGGCAACAAATTGTCCAATAAAGAAAACCACAGGACTTATTGTAATAAACAAATACTTTATTTTGCCAAGTTTACGAAAGTAATTGCTCAAAAGTATAGCAGTTGCAATCCATGCGCTAACAAATGATACTATGTAAGATATGAAATACGAATCATCTATTATATCGTATTTTCCCTTACTTATATCAGAACTTCCACCAAATGTGGCTCTTGTCTCAGGTAGCCTATCTCCGGCTCTAAGAAATACGTCAACCATTGCAATGGCAGCATTGACAGTAATACTTCCCAATGCTAAGACAAACAGGAATGTGAAAATGGTATTCCTTCTAAATGAGAGTATTCGACTAATAAATACCGATAAAATCCCTATGCTTAATGTATAACTACAAAGAATTATTGCCAATAAAACAATAGTGCTATAGTATGAAGAAAAAAGAATTTGTAAAATGACAAATACTACTATTGCTTCGATAGCATACTGGGCTGCTTTAGATACTTTGTATATTAGAATAACATGTAATCTAATTTTGCTTTTCTCATCTCCCGGAGGTGGCTTGATGAGTTTTAGCACAAGATATTCTGCAACAAGACATGCTATTGAAATGATACCAAAGAGAATCTCCTTGGTATCAAATGAAATTAACTGCTTACTGATAATGTCATAAACCCTTATTAAAGAAATATCAGTAACCATTAAAACTATTAACGATGATATTATAAAGACAAGTTTTCTATTGCTGTATAACGAAAATGATGAAATTCTATAATCGATAGATTTTCCATTTTTCATAAGTATTTTTCTCACCTAGGTAGTCCGGATTGATTTAGTAGCGGAATTAGGATACATAGCAAGATGTATAGGGCTCTTGTATTGATATGAAATGTTATTATAAATGCTTAATGTAAGGAATAGCAATACATTACACAATGAATTTATATCGACTTAGCAGATTGGCAATTATAACGACAATAATAATAACGATAGCGTATGTTTCTATTGGCATCATACACAGGCTCAAAAGTGTCGTTCGCAGATAGCATTAATCCAGGTGTATTTGCTTTAGATTCCAAACCTTATGGTAGCACATACGAGGATTGGACTATCAAGTTTTGGCAATGGCTTCTCCGTATTCCTGAAGATAAAAGTCCAATGACTGATACAACGGGAGAACGCTGTGGAGAGAATCAAAACTCTAGTAGTCCTGTATTCTTTTTGGTATTCCTTGGCGGCGGCTCAGCAGTTAGGACATGTGATGTCCCTGCTGGAAAAGCGATTCTTATTCCAGTAAATGTTGTCGAATGCTCATTTGCAGAAATGAATGTGAAGACCAAAGAAGAGTTACATGCATGTGCTGAAGAGGATGAATCAAGTAACCCAGGTCTTTTTCTATCAGTTGATGGGAAACAATTCAAAGATCTTGAAACGTATAGAGTTCCTTCAAGAGTATTTGACACTAATTTTCCTGAAAACAACGTATTTGCAGCACAGCCTGGCCCCACACGTGCTGTGTCAGATGGCTATTGGGTCATTCTTGAACCATTAACGCCGGGAAATCATGATATTCATTTCAAAGCAAGTCTAACTAATCCTATAACTGGTATATTATTTTATAATGATGATATAAAATATACCATCAATGTCAAATGATGGTATTAATTCAGGTTGCTATTGTGATGTATACTTAAACTTCGGATTTAGCCATTTGTCTATCCTAAAAGAGTCGCTACATGGTTTACCAGGTCTTCTATCGCTTTTGGTTTTCTAATAAAGTATTTGGCTTCATCTAACATAGGAAATGATTCCTTAAACTCTTCCTGATAATCCTCAAATGCCGTGATGAAACATGCTTCTACCCTGCTATCTATACTTTTTATTTTTCTATATAATTCAAACCCATTCATATTAGGCATTCTAACGTCAAGTATTAACAAGCCAAATTCATTTGGTTTAAAGTTAGATAATGCAGATACAGGACTTGTATACGCATCTACCTCAAAGCTATTCATTTCTAGTATCATTTTGAATGTAGAAATTATGTCAGCATCATCATCCACTAGTAGGATTCTCCTCGGCCTCACAGCATTATTGTTACCATTAGTGGTCAAACTACCGTTGTCACCTTAATTTTCTGGATTTCCTTACTAGTAATACTAACATGTCTATTTCGTATATAAGTTATTTAAGTTAGATTAGAGTGCTTTAAGTTGATTAGAATGCAATAGGTCGACTAAAATACCACTCTAAACTATTTATTATCAATTTATCTTGCAAAATCTACCATAAATAACCTATTTGCAATCAATCCAATCGACTTGAATGGATTATTAATAATCCGTTACTTTTCTTCTTCAATTCTCTCCTATTTGACTCTTTAATAGCTGCATCTATCAATTCAAGGATTTTGTTATTTAAAATCATAGCATTACTACTACTACCATTAGTCATGTATCCTCCTCCTTGTTAGTAAATCAGATCTACAATATCTGACTCTGATGACGTTACGTTAATTGCTGGGGCTTTATAATAAGAAAGATAGGAGAAAAGTGTAGTGTAGTAATAATCGCATATATTGCCCCTGGTTATGTTAAATAATGCTAAAAAGATTATTGCAGATGTCATGACAGACATAAGAAAAGCTCTTGACAATATGCCTAAATAGTCCTCAAAAGCCAATATTTTTATGTATTCTTTGAGTTGAAGGCTTTCTAAGATAGGCTTATGTATAATGAAGTAATGTATAATGAAGTAGGTACTAACTTGTACTAAATGAAAAATATGATAATAATTGTATTCAGTATACAGGTCCCAAAATAACGAGCAACCATCTATGCAGAGGCAGATTGCTATTCCGACCTCATAATATCCCTTTTAAGAGACTATATGACTACTTCATTTACCTAGTCAAATCTTTGGCTACAGCATCAACAGTATACGTTACAGTGAATGGTTCTCCACTTGCTTTGTGAAATACTAATCCACTTCCATCGAATTCAAATGTTCCTGAACTAAGGCCTGTTCCGTTAATCTCTATAGGTACATCTATTATATCTCTTAAATGAGAAATAGCAACACTTCTATTGCCTGGTAAAACGGCATGATATGGTTCTCCATGTTTTTCGTCTATAGGCTGTTGTGGATTATACATATGTAGTATCTCTACTTCAATAGGTTTGCTTGCCGTGAAGGATACTCTACCTGACCAAATCATTCCATCATCTCTGAGTGGAAGGGCAAATACTACTTCGTGCAGAGGCTGACTGGGATGCCTAACTGCAGCCGGTACCGACATAGAGGTGTTTTGTACGATAAAGACTTCTTCTGCTGTTTGATTCTGACTTTTTGTTATTGTACTGTTAATGAAGGTTTGAGCATTTGTGTGTTCAAACAATAACATGCTAGGTGGTGAGTTATCAATGAGGTTTAAAGAAAGAACGATGGATATTAACAACAAACTAAAGACAACTAGTGGCCTATCAAATAACAATATTTTCGCTAGACTATGGATTGGAACATAATAAAAATTATGCTATAGTATAATAGTTTGAAGGAAAAAGCCATTAAGGGCTGTTACGACTATTAAAAAGAAGAAGCAAGTAGAGTGTGAGCAGCTATTGAGAAGAGGATATTACGAATTGTGTCTGGAACAGGAAGGAGTTCTAAATGATAACCTACATATTGAATATAAATATATCCTGAGTCGATAGTTCCATTAAGAGCGTCACCTTATGCTAAATTCAAAAGGGCTTTAAGCAATGACGAAAGTAGAAATTATCTTACAAAATGATTTGCTATAAGTCTATAAAAGAAATATAAAAATTCGGCTCGTATTTGTTCCTCTATATCTATACAGTTGCTGCTGATACAGCTTCTTCTTTCTCTTCTTGTATTGCTTTTGTCATCTTCTTCTTTCCCTGCTTTTTCTCTTCCATCTGTTTGGTCATTAATCTTTTTGCTATCTTTGGATTATTCTTCTCTAGCCAATCTCCAAATGCTTCTTCTTCTTTTAAGTTCTTCTCTAATGCTTTGATAGTCTTCTTATCTGCTTTAAGCAGCTCTAGAGCTTGAATTCCACCTCTGTACATGATAGTTTCAGCTCTTTCTATTATCAAATCATTTAAAGACTCCCAAACTTCTCTTTCTTTATCTGAACTATTGCTTTCAATCATGATCTTTAGATTTTGTGGTGGTTCAGGTATGGGTAATCTACCTTTTTCAGATATAGGCTCCATTCCCATTCCCAGTGCTTTAATTCTCTCCCTTAGTCTTTCTTGTTGCTGTTTAGTCTGGTCAAGATGACGTTTTATCTTTTCTTTAACTTCTGGTACAATGCTTTTAGATAATCTTTTCTCCAGTCTATCAACAGCTGCATTTTCATAGGATAAAGCAAGATTTAATCCTGCTACAGCTATGGCATTTGCTGGTGAATAACTATTATCATCTAATTGACGTGACATTTTATTCTTGTCATGTATTACAATGGGCAATTAATAAGATTTCTATTAGCATATAAGAATAAAAATGCTAGGATCAGATACGTTAGAGGAAAAATTACCATTTAGCTGACAGTGGTCAGCACTATAGTAGCGTCTCTTTCACGCCTATGATGCTTGGAAGAGTATACAGCTTATAAATAGCAAATACATTTAATGGCAAGTTTTATGGGTGCAAAAATGGGTCAATTCTGGCGGGCATTCCACCATGTAATGGACAAATCTATTCTGGATACTAGCCACCCCCATGTATGTTGGCAAAGAAAAGCTAAATAATGAAACAACAGGACCCGCATATACACATACATGCAGGAACCTAATCCTACCGAACCTGAATAACGTTCTATATTATTGATCAGCCTAAAAAACTAACCTCTTAAAGTATATGTACTTAGTAGATGAATCTTCTGTTATGCCAGATAAATCTGAAGACAATGGTAGCTATAGAAAGAGGGTTGTGGTGATAACAGGTTCTGGTAAAGGTATTGGTAGAGCAATAGCAACAGAATTTGCTAAATCAGGATATTATACAATGATAAATGATCTAGAGCAAGAAGAAGAGTTAAAACTTGTTGCAGAAGAAATTTCAAAAAAAATTAGTGGTAACAATAGTAATAAAGTTGCATATGTTGTTGGTGATGTTTCTGACGAGAAGATCGCTATAGCCTTAATCGAAGAGACAATGAGAAGATTTGGAAGAATCGATACATTGATAAATACTGCAGCAATTTCCGAAAAAGTTTATACCAAGAGGACCGATCAAACAACCACCACCACTTCTGTAGCCAATTCTCTCTATAAGCAAGCATCACCTTATTTTACTTTAGAAGAATATGAAATTGCAGACACATATCTGAAGGGAGCATATTATTGTATTAGAGAGGCAGCCAAGCAAATGGTAATAACTGCATATGAAGATAAACAGGATGTGACAACAAAGCTTGGTACTTTTACTGGTGGTGGGCATTATTCAATTATCAATATATCATCTCCTTATGACTCAATTCCCAAAGTTGAAGCAGACATCTACACTTTTTCAATGTCTGGGGTTGACCCTTTCACATCATCTAGAGTTGGAATCAAGTCTCTAACTAAGACTGTTGCTTTGCAACTAGCAGATAATGGAATTCGCGTCAATGCCATAGCTCCAGGAGTCATAGCTACTGATATAATAAAAAAACAAATGCTTGAGGATGAAGAAAAGAGAACAGAAAGAGAGAAGAGTATCCCTTTTCATAGAATCGGAACTCCTGAAGAAATAGCAAAGATCGCTCTTTTTCTAGCATCAGATGATGCAAGCTATATTACAGGAAGTTTAGTTTATGCTGACGGTGGTCTATCATTGTCTCATTCTAATTACTTTCTTGAAAAGGATATAGAAGATGATTAATTGCAAAGTTTTTCCGCATTAACCAAAAGCTATGAATCTAGAACTTACAAGAAAAACTTGACTGCCTGCGCTTTTTTAACATGGTCTTCTCATCCCATAAAGTCGATTGCGACTACAGGTTTAGGTTAGCTTATAGCTTTTGCAATACAGCATTAGCTATACAAACTTTCTCGTATCATAACTAATACACAATAGTAACAACTAATATGAATGCAACTTAATCTTGTGAAGGCGTAAGTCCTTCCAAGTATTAAACAACCACCCACATTTTTCAAATGCATATCTTGATTTCTTTTCCTTGGATACAGATGTGGAAAGCGATTGATATTTGTCGTTTTTATTAATCGAGATAAACCGTTTTGGTATCATTGTAATAAACTATATACATAACTACTGCGGCAGGAACTGATAATTCTATCATATGAACAAAACTTTTTACTTAGTGTCATAGTAAGATTTCTTATTACATTTTTACTCAATTGATGCCAAATAGACAGTGATTAGTGCCTAATATTTTATGAGGTGATGGTTATAGAACAGGGTATGTTTGAATCCTCTTGAGATATCAAGAATGTTCGCAAAGGAAACTTGCCATATGCAAAGGAAATATAGATTGGTTCTCATCGATAGCAGCCGGGTCGGAGGAAATTCACCGTAGCTTAAAAGCAAGAATTAATAAATTCTATACCCAATGATTATTAAGAAATTCAGTCTATTTCATAATACTTACAAATCAAAAACTGATTTAAATGCAGCTAACGTTCACTATTGACACTTGAGGCCTTTCTTGAGATTTTCGATATTCTCATTCATCTTATCTAGATACCCTATACCTGCATTTTGCTCTTCTTTGTCAACACCTTCTATTGGACTTAGTACAAGAACTTTACCATTAGGAATCTCTTGAGCAATAACACTAGCTAACCTAGGATCAACCAATTCTTCGGAATATATTGTGTCTAATCCCATGTCACGGGCAAGACCAATTATTTGCTCTATTCTCTGCGGTAATATTTCTCCTTCAGGGGAATTTGGATGTATTTCGTGTTCTGTTAGACCATACCTATGTACAAAATAACCAAATGCTCTATGAAAAGTAATGAAATCTTTCTTTTCACAATTTGACAACTCTGATCTGATCTTTTTATCAAGGTTGTCAAGTTCTGCGATGAACCTTTTAGCATTCTCATTGTAGTATGCAGCATTTGCAGGATCAACCTTTATCAAACCATCTCTAATTTTTTCCACTTGTTGTTTTGCTAATAGAGGATCTAGCCAAATATGAGGATCCAACAACGCCCTGCCCTGTCTGTCGCCGGCATGTCCATACGTGCTTCCAGTTAAATTCAATCCTTTACTTGTATCTACCACAAATTTTGTATTGATATTTTTTATCCATTGTCCTTCAAAGCCCACACCATTGATAGCTAACATATCTGCTGTCTCTACATTCTGTATTTGCTGTATTGTGGGCTCAAAGTCATGGGGCTCAATACCAACTGGGATTAAACTTGAGACTTCAACTCTGTCTCCGCCAACCTTTTTGACAAATTCAAATATTGGATAGAATGATGCGATGACTTTTAATTTTTCCTGTAAAGTAGAATTTTGTAAGTTGGTAGAACTGCTATTTATTTCTCTGTCAGTAGCTAGCGTGCTCGCATCAGGTGCAGCATCATTTGTTACTGCTGAGATTGCAGAGTATAAGAAGGAGACTATTATAACTGCTGACAGAATAGTGATTATCAATATATTATTAAGCTTCTTCATCACTTGTCCCCTCAATTATTAACCATTTAAAGATATATTAATAATTGTTATAAATCAAATTATAGTGAGTTAACAAATACGGTAATTGTTATTATAATTAAGTAGATTACGCATAACTAGTGCCCATATACAAATGTACTCCGGGTTTAATGTGCTAAAAATTATAGATGAGAACCTTTCACATCTCTTCTTTTTATTTCTCCTCAATTTTAGATTCTGAGATTGAATAAATATGCTGTCTTTACAGGGTTCCACTCTTCTTTCCCATCAAGGGTTATTATCTATCTCTACAATTGTAATAACCTATCTTAGCTTTATGCTTTAGCATTATTATTGATACAACTTCAAAGCTAGTCTAAAGCATATAGTATATCGTCATAATATGTAGCTTCTTTATCCAGCATTATCTTTATATCTAATACTGGAAGATCTAACAACATTTTCTGTCGAAGATAGCATCAACTGGTGAGGTTCCTGTATTGTAAGGATACTAACTACATGTGATGATAATAAAACAGTTATGAAACTTGTAGTACAACAGTTAAACAAGGAGTAGAATCTACTAAATGTTTGATATTAAAAGCAATGATAATAGTAAAGACACCATTGATGCTGTTAGACACTCTTCCACATATAATACAGATGCCATAAATCGAGCAATAGAGAGAGCCAGCAGAGATCCCAGTTTTATCAATAGATCAATACAGATGCTAAAGGGTATGCAGTTCCCAGCATACAAGGATAACATTCTAAATTACATTAAACGTATGACCAATGATGAGGAAGTATCATCATTATTTGAAAACCTAGATGGGTATGTGGAATACAAGGATCCATACCACGTTCAAAAAATACTTGAAGAAAATAATTTTGAAAAGAAGACAGCCCATCAAATTAGTGAGATTACCAGGTATCATCCTAAAGTACTAACTCGTAGCAAAACGATTAATCAAAGTATAAAAGATTCGGAAGCCATTAATGAAAACGAGGAAAGAAAAGACTATCCAGAGGTACCGCCATCAGCAATGTCAAATTTTGTGTGTGATAAATGCGGTAAGATCTTTCAGAACCAAAACGATTTACTACAGCACAAACGCTTTGAAGGTTAGACAAGGTTTTGAAATGTGAATATCTCCTATTAATTTCAACTATCTTAAAAAGTGAGAGGAATTTCTAGACAGTAGAAGGAAGACACAAAAACAGATGTACTAATTACAATTCATTTCTACTGTAAGGGCTTCAGAAAAATCGCTCTGTGAGTTATTCTATCAGAAGTACATATCAATGGAAGTTATCAAGTTACATTTGGCTACCTCAGGGGTAAATTAACTAAATAAATACTGATTAAAAAAACTCAGCATATGTGAGTATTATTATTCTAAATCTCTGACACCCTTATAACCTGTTTCTGTATCTTCTTGCGGTGTAACGGTTCCACTAGTAGGTCTCTCATCTATTACCCGTACACTTTGGTCATAATCAGTACGCAAGGTAGCCTTTTGTCCATATGGACTTGTCTTAAAAGTCTCATGATCCTTTACGTATTGTTCAGCTGGAGGCTCCTCTCCATATAGATACCGTTGGAGTAACTGTTCTTCACCTACCAGAAGCCATAATGTCTTGCCATCATAAGCTTCGGCAACGTACTTTGGGATCCAAAACTTGTCTTTACTAATGGTACCTTTTTCTACACGTATAAAACTCTGGGATATTTCCTTGATTTCTCCTACATCTTTGCCATCATTAGTTTTAACCTTTTTACCCTTAAGCATATTCCATAATATTGTCGGGCCTTCATGTTTGCTAGGTGATGCCATGTACCTTTATAATTTGTAAAGTATATATTTTAATGATTCTAGAACAGTCTTCTATTTTTTTAGATAGAACAATACATAATCGCGGATTGTACGAATCTGCGGCTATGCTAGACTAGCAAAAGACCGCCGTTACTTCCTAAAAATACTATTCAAAATATCATCTGTTCTAACCTGGATCATAGTATAAGCAAAGTGAGACAAGAAAATGGATTACGATTATTTAGTGGAGATTTCTTCAACTATTATCCTGACAGCATTCACGTCCAGGTCAAGTTGATCTGCAATCATTTCCTCGGGAATACCTGATTCGTAAAGATTTCTTAAGGTCTCTCTTTTTTCTTTATTTATTACATTAGAAGGAGGATGTAATGATAATTCTGTTTCTACCGATTTAATGTATTGCGATATCTTGTTGACCATATCTTCTGCATTGGCATTACTTTCTGTCGAAAATACCAATATATACTCTTTTACAGGCATATTGAACATTTTTACTTTATCATAATCATAAAGAACATATTTCAAAGAC
>Ga0126308_10000937_pt1 | contig 10894 bp, 11 predicted proteins | sample Plot55_FD_92533 | JGI IMG/M metagenome (GOLD analysis project Ga0126308, IMG submission 92533) | Serpentine soil microbial communities from UC McLaughlin Reserve, CA, USA - Plot55 | ecosystem: Environmental > Terrestrial > Soil > Grasslands | place: USA: UC McLaughlin Reserve, Lake County...
TGCGCGGGGATGGCCCCAGGGCGACGGGAAGGGCGTGTAATCCGCGGCGCGGACGAAGTCGACGATCCTCCGCGCAGGGCTGGACCACGAGATGCGACCGTCCTGCGGTGGTTGGGGGTCGAAGTAACGACGCCGAGACAGGTCCTGCGGGCGGGCAGGAATCTGGTCTCCGCGCGCCGCGCGGGCGACCAGCTCGTCGATCAAGGGGAGCCCCTCCTGCACGCATCGCGCTGTGAGCGAGAGTCCCGTGTCGTCGTCGGAGATCGGAAAGTGGCTTTCGAACGCGATCGCGCCCACGTCAATCCCGCGCGTCATCCAGTGGATCGTCACGGCGTGCTGGGTGGCTCCCTCGTAGATCGCCCAGCTGGGCGCGTTGAGTCCGGCGTACTCGGGCAGCGGCCCTGGATGCATGTTGAAGCTGCCGATCCGTGGGGCCTCGACCACCTCCGGGCAGACGATGTGGAGCGAATGGATGTTCAGGAGCAGGTCGACCTCGGCCTCCTGCATCCATTCGGCGAGCTCTGGGCGCCGGACGCGTTCGGATGCGAGCGTCGGAACGCCAAGCTGCCGCGCGGCCTCCGCGACCGTTGCTCCGCCCCGGGGCGGAGACGGCGTCGTCAGGACGAGAGCAACCGTGTGCGGGCCCGCGGCGAGGCGCCGAAGAGCCTGGATCCCGGCCGACTCCTCAGCGACGACCGCGACGTTCAGGGGTGTGCGCCGCGCCAACCCGGCCTTTCCCCGAAATCACCCCTGTGCCTCGTCCATCACGGCCCTGCCTGCGACATAGCGGCAGAAAGGCCCGACGACCAGCAGGTCCTCGGGGTCGTAGTCCTCCCAGTCGTCGTCGATTCCGTAGCGGTCGGAGACAACGCCGACGAGCTCGACGACCCCGAGCGAGTCGATTACGCCCGCAGCGAAGAGGTCGGTGTCGTCGCCGACGGCTTGGGGCTCCATCCCGGCCTGTCTCAGCTGCGGGTCGAGTCGTTCGAGGAGGAACGAACGGACTTCGGCCTCGGTGACGCTCATGTCGCCTCGAGCCGGGCGTAGAGCGCTCGGCGGTCGAACTTGCCGTTCGCGTTCAGCGGCAGTTCCGGCAGGACGTGCACTTCGCGGGGGAGCATGTATTCCGGCAGCCGCTCGGCGAGCTTCGGTCGCAGCTCGGGGAAATCGACCGGGTCGTCGCCGGCCATGAACGCGACAACGCCGCCGGCGCCGCTCTCGAGGAGCGGCCAGCCGAGGGCGACGACGGCGGCCGCACCGGTTGCATCGCGGATCGCGGCCTCGATCTCGCCGAGCTCTACCCGATGGCCGTGCACCTGCACCTGGTGGTCCAGGCGTCCGACGTAGTGCAACACGCCGTTCGAGGCGCGCACGACACGGTCTCCGGTGCGGTAGTGGATCTGATCCTGGCCGGGCGGCACGACGAATGCTTGACGCGTCCGGTCTACGTCGTCGAGGTAGCCCAGCGTCACTTGAGGACCGGCCATGAGGAGCTCGCCTTCCTGCTCGTCGGCGACCGCATTGAGGTCCTCGTCGACGACGAGAGACGACATGCCGGAGAGCGGGCGTCCGATAGGGACGACCCCACGGCGGGACTCCTTCCGCGAGGGCTCGCCATCCCAGCGGTAAACGGTGCACGCGATCGTCGCCTCCGTCGGGCCGTAGAGATTCTCGACGACCGACGCGGGCGCCGCAGCCGCCCAGGCCTCGGCGACCGCGACGGGAAGAGCCTCGCCGCAGAAGAGGCTCCAGCGCAGAGAGGGATACGAACCCGGCTTCAGCAACCCGAAGCGTTGGAGGAACATCGCCATCGACGGGACCGAGAACCAGAGCGTCAGCTCGTGCTCACGAATGTATCGATCCGGCTTGAGCAGTGTCTTCTCCGGCAGGCAGTGGACGCAGGCGCCGCGTTCCCAGGTGACGAAAAGGTCGAAGACGGACAGGTCGAAGGTGAGGTCGAACGTCTGCGAGCACCGATCACGTGTGTCGACCTCGTAGCGGTCCGCCATCGACCGGACGAACGGCGTCGCGTTTCGGTGCGCCACCATGACGCCCTTCGGGCGGCCGGTGCTGCCGGACGTGAAGAGGAGGTACGCGATAGCGTCCTCCGCCGGGGGCTCGAGCGGGGGAGGCTCGGCATCCTCCAGCGCGTCCCTCCCGAGCACGACGTGACCCTTCAGGCGCCGCTGCAGGCCCTGCGTGTCTGCGAGCTCAGGGGCGACCACCAGCATCGCCGAAGGTGCGTCCGCGAGCAGCTCGTCCAGCTGAGGAAGCGACTGGTTGTCGACGACGACGGCCCCACAGCCCGACCGCTCGAGCATCGCCTTCGTACGCAGCACGGGGAACTTCCGGTTCAGCGGCACGTAGCCGTGGCCGCGTAGCAGCGCCGCTAGAACCCCGGCGAAGGCGACGAAGGACCGATGGGCAAAGACGGCCGTCAGCGGTGGACCGCCGTCAGGCGTGCGCCTTTTCAGGAGCTCCGCGACTGCGGCCGCCTCTCGCAGCAGCTCCTCATACGACCACGACTCGGAACCGATCGCCACCGCCGGCCGGTTCGGGACCGCCCGCGCCGACCGCAGGAACCCGGTCGCGAGGTGGTCGAGGGCGGACTGGTCGCCCGCCCGGCTAACCGTCTCGAGTCGTTCCATCCGATCTCTGGCGCTGGTCACCCTTTGCCTTCGGCGGAATCTGGCGGGCGGGAGGGGCGAAGACAGCCGTATCGGCTGGTACGTCGACGAGCACGACGGCGTTCGGGCCGATGCGCGCGCGATCGCCGACGGTGATCTCGCCCGCGATGAGCGCGCCTGACCCGATCACGACGTCGCGGCCGATCCGGGGGGCGCCGCCACCCTCCTGTGCGCGACCGATCGTGACGTTGTGCTGGATCAGACAACCGTCGCCAATTTCTGCGCCTCCGTCGATCACAACCGCGCCCTGGTGCGCGATCATCACGCGCCGCCCGATCTTCGCCGTCTCGTGCACCTCGATCCCGTAGACATTCCTGATGAACGGCCAGAGCGCATGCCGGACTGCCGAGAGCGCCTTCCTTCGGACACCCGGCCGCAACGTGAGTCGCCAGGCCGCGTAGCGATACAGGAGCAAGGCGTGAAGACCGGGACGGCTCAGTTCGCGGCCGTGCGTCAGCCAGTCCTCGCGCATGATCGAGAGGAGCTCCTGGACGGAGGCGGCGGGCACAGCCGCAGCCGCCCCGGAGGGGAACGAGGCTGATGGGTCGGGATCAGGGTATGCCGAAGCCTGAGCGGGTTCGCCAGCGCTGCTCACATTTCAAGAGTAGCCATTGAAAGCAGAAATCGCCCCGCAGCCTTCCCGGCTGCGGACGCCGTCCGACTTGCAACCTCTGCCGCAGCCCCTACAGTTCGGACGCGGTGACACGGTTGAGCCATTCCATCGAGGACTTTCGGGGAAACTTCGAGGAGCTCGCGACGATGATCGAGGCGTCGTGGCTCGAAAACCCGACGACCCCGTTCCTCTACACGGCGGTTTTCCTCGCCAGCCTGTTTGCCTATCCGGGCGCGAGCTCGTTCTTCGCGCCAACGCTCTACCGCGGATCCGAACCGATCGCCTTCGTCGCGGGCTTCCCGCGGCGCATCCGGCTGTTCGGTCGGGAGCTGCAAGTCATGGTCGCCGCGCTCTTGACGGTCGCTCGCGAGTACAAGAGCTCCGGCTACGGCATCCTGGTCTGGAGCGAGCTCGTGCGCCGGGCTCGAGAAGCGGGTTTGAACGGCGTCGTGAACTACTGCATCGAAGGCGAGGCGATGGATCGGATGATCGTGGGAGGCTGCCGCAGGCTCGACGTACCGGTCTCGAGGGTTTGCACCGCGTCTTACCTTTCGCGCGTGCTCCTGCGGCGCAGGTCCGAGGGCGGAGACGCCTCGTCGGAGATCTCGGCCGCCGAGTTCGCGGAGATCGCGTCCACGGTCACTGCGGAGGTTCCGCTGGCGAGACGCTGGAGCCTCGCCGAGGCCGAATGGCAGTGCCGCCGCCCGGGGATCGTCTCGGTCTCGCAAAACGGCTCCGGCCCGGGGCAAGGGGTGCTTACCGGATACGTCATGCCGCTCGCCAATCCCAGCCGGACCCGCTGCCTCGTGATCGAGGACGTGCTGTGGGGGAACACCGAGCCCGACGGACGAGAGGTCCTCGTGAAGGAGCTCGTCGGCAACGCGGCGGCGGCCGGCGCCCAGGTCGCAATCGTGCCGGACCTCGGCTATGCGGACCTGAGCCCCTTCACGGCCGCCAAGTTCCGTCCCTCCGGACGGAGGATCCACGCCTACCTCTCGCTTTTCGACGATGCCCTGCCCGCGGGCGAGCTGCCCGGGTACTACCTCGACGTCTTCTGAGCCTGCGTTAATCGATTCCCCGTGAAGCTCGTCGAGGCACTCGAGATCCTCAACCGACCCGTTCCGGAGGACTCGCGGACGCTCAACGTCGCCCTCGCGTGCGGCTTCACGCCCCTTCACCTGGAGACGTTCTTAGCCGCCGAGCTCCGAGAGGCGGCGCCGACGAAGCGTTCGACGATCACGACCGGTCGGTTCGACGATCTCGTTGGAAACATCGAGCGGGCCAGAGAGGGCGACGCCGACGTTGTCCTGGTGGTCGTCGAGTGGCCGGACGTCGATGCGCGGCTCGGGCTCCGTCGCCTGGGCGGTTGGAGCATCGAGAATCTTGCCGACGTCGTCGAGAGCGCCGGCAAGTCGCTCGCTCGGCTCAGTTCCGAGGTCGCCGAAACCGCCGATCTGAAGCCGCTCGTCTGCTCGCTCCCGACCCTTCCGCTCCCGCCGGCGTTCGTCCAGAGCACCTACGAGGCGGGCATGCACGAGCTCGGCCTGCGGGCGCTGGTCACGGCAGTTGCACGCGATCTGGCCGGACACCCGCGTATACGCGTCGTCGGTGCGCAGAGGCTGGATGCCGCTTCGCCGGCGGACGGGCGGCACGATCCGAAGTCGGAGATCGCGACGGGTTTTCCCTACACGCGCGACCACGCCTCGGCTCTGGCGGCGATGCTGGTGCGGCTCGTCGTGGCCCAACCTCCGAAGAAGGGCCTGATCACCGACCTCGACGACACGCTCTGGCAGGGAATCGTCGGAGAGGTGGGTGCCGAGAACGTCTCGTGGAGCGACGAATCGGGCGCGCACGTGCACGCCCTCTATCAGCAGTTCCTCGGCTCCCTCGCCTCTGCGGGGGTTTTGATCGGTGGGGCCAGCAAGAACGAGCCCAGCGTTGTCGACGAGGTCTTCGCTCGCGCGGACATCCTGCTCGACCAGGAGGTGATCTTCCCCCTCGAGGTGCACTGGGAGGCGAAGTCGGCGTCCGTGGCGAGGATCCTCGACGTCTGGAACGTCGCAGCCGACTCGGTCGTCTTCGTCGACGACAACCCGATGGAGGTCGCCCAGGTGCAGAGTGTCTTCCCCGAGATCGAAGGCGTCGTCTTCACCGGCGGTGACCCGCGCGCGCTCCTCGACTCGTTCGGCCGGCTGCGCGACCTCTTCGGCAAGCACGCCACGAATGAGGAGGACGCGTTGCGTGCGCGCAGCATTCGCACGTCCGTCGGCTTTCGGCGATCCGCGGAGGCGAGGGGCCACTCGATGAACGACTTCCTCCGGGATGTCCTGGGGGAGATCGAGTTCTCCTGGCGCGGCGAGTACGACGCACGCGCGCTCGAGCTGATCAACAAGACAAACCAGTTCAACCTGAACGGGAGGCGCCTGGACGACGGTGCCTTCGTGAAGGCACTCGGCGAGCCCGGCGCGTTTCTCATGACCGCCGCCTACAAGGACAAGTTCGGGCCGCTCGGGCGCACGGCCGCGGTGCTGGGACGCGCCGCTGACGGAGTGGTACACGTGGACCACTGGGTGATGAGCTGCCGCGCCTTCTCGCGCCGCATCGAGCACCATTGCCTGAGCGCCCTGTTCGATCGGTTCGACGCCTCTAGCGTGGTCGTCGCCTACGCGCCGACAAACCGCAACCGGCCGCTGCAGGACTTCCTCGCGGCGATCCGCGACGATCCGGCCGAGGGCGAGATCGCCATCGCTCGCGACGCCTTCGCAGGACGCACTCCCGAGCTCGTCCACGCCGTTGTGGAGGTGAACCATGACTGACAGAACGGCCGCGCTTCAACGCTGCTTCGCCGCAACCTTTCCGGGGCTTGCGGAGGAGGCGATCCCGACAGCGAGCGTCGACAGCGTGGCGGAGTGGGACTCGCTCACGTCTCTGACGCTCGTCGCGCTGCTGGAGGAGGAGTTCGACGTCGAGATCTCGGAGCTCGACCTGCCCGAGCTGAGGTCGTACGAGGACGTGCGCGAGTACCTTCAGCGGGAGAACCGCCTCCCGGCCTAAGGCGGACACACTCGATGAGCACGGACGTGAGGTACTTCACCTCGGCCGACTCGCGCTTCTTCGTCGGCGTCGCCGCCATGCTCGACTCGCTCGCCGCGTCGGGGAACCGTGGCTCGGCTTTCGTCGTCGACGTCGGTCTTGATTCCGACCAGCGCCAGCGGCTCTCGCAGGTCGCCGAGGTGCTCGCGCTCCCAGACCGGTTCCAGGAGCTCCATCCGCTGTTCGCCAAGCTCACCGCCGACCTCTTCTGGTCGGACGGCGTCGTCGTCTTCCTCGACAGCGACATGGTCGTCACCTCCCGGCTGGATGCCCTCGTCGAGCACGCCGCGGCCGGAAAGATCGCGGTCCATCCAGACCACGAGATCACGAGGGGGCGGCAGTTCCCGGAGATGGTCACGACGTTCGAGCTCGAGGCGCCGCTGCGTCCGCCAGGAGCTTCCGTGAACACCTCGCCGCTCGCCCTCTCGCTCGAGCACTGGCCGAGATTCCTCGACCGCTGGCGGCGCGCGTGCGACCGTCTTCCTCCGGACTGGCCGGAGCGAGGATTCGGCCCGCTCGGGCTGGCGGATCAAGACGCGCTGAACGCGATCCTCATGAGCGAGATCCCGGAAGACGCGGTTTGGGTCGCCCCGGACTGGAGCACCGTTCACGCGGACGAGCTCGGCGCCGTGGAGATCATCGACGCTCGGTCCCTCGCCTGCAGGCACCGAGGCGAGACGCCTGTCGTCCTTCATTACGGTCTAAGCCCGAAGGCATGGGAGCGCTCCGGCTGGCGGCGCGTGCGTGCGAACGACGCGTACGTCCGTCTCCTCCGCCGGCTGCTTTTCGCGGCCGACGTCCGCGTGTGCGTGCGGCCGGCGGAGGTGCCGCTCTGGCTCCGGCCGCGCGGTACGGGGTCAGTCGCGGCGCTCCTCGTCGGTCTCGTGAATTACTTCCGGGTCGACGTGCGCGCACGCGCGAGCCGGGTCAAGAAGCGCCTGCAGCGGCACCGGGCCGGGTGAGCGTCACGGCCGTGGGAGGTGTCGCGGGAGCGATGGTCTGCGGAACGTCTAGAGCGCGACCGAGCGAGTTCTCGCCCGCGTCGGCGGGGCGAGCGTGTACGGCTCCGCCTCGAGTAGCCGCGCGACGTCCTCGCTGATGCTGCCCAGGATCGCGGCGACGCCGAGCGTTGCTGCGAGCGACGTCAGCAGAGCGAGGCCGCCGAGAATGAACCACGTCCAGATCGTCATGGCCTGGTCATCGGCAATCGGCCGCCAGGACCCAAGCCGAACGCACGCGTGCGCTAACGGACAATGCGGTAAGCGTCGATGCCCGGGCGAAGGCTCGATGAGCCGCCGTTGTCCCACTTGACGAGGATCTGAAGCTCGTCGGAGTAATAGACAGTGCCGCGCGGACGGATACCCATCCGCAGCTGGAGGAGCTCGAGACGCTCGCCCTTCCGGGGGATTCGTGCCTTCGACGGTGTGCTGTCGGCTGCCAAGAACATCATGTCCGTCATCGGCAGCTCCTGCTGGTGCCGTTAGTGTCCCGGCTGGAACTAACGTCGCCTCGCCGTTCGGTCGACAAGGGAAGGCATATGGCTACCGCGAACGTCCCAGTCATCGTCGCCCTCGCGCAGCCCGTTCCCGAAGAACCGATCAGCCCCGAGCTTGTGCTGGTCGACCCAGCGCTGCGGCGGTCGCTCCAGCAGGCGTCCGAGCGGCCTCACCTTTGGGAGGTTCCGGCACCACCGCTGCCGGCCAGCGCAGGCTTCGTCGGCGGTCCGACAACCGCCACCCTGCCGGTTGCGGATGCTCCCGCGCCGCCGACGACGCGCGCGGCGACCGATTCCGTCCCGGCGCCACTGCCCATCGAGTCCGCGCGGCCACGGCGTCTCGGCGCCCGTGCCGTGGCCATTCTGCTTCCACTCAGCATCACGCTGAACGTCATCCTCATCGGCCTAGCGGTCTCGGACGCCACGGTGTCGTCTCCGCCCGGCCCCGACTCGGGCGTTCAGCCCGTTCAGCCCGGCTCGCCCACGCCGAGCGGCGGCAGCGGTGCTCCGGCCATTCCGCGTGCCGCGGCGCCAGAACCCAAGCTCGCGCGCAAGGCAGTCACCGAGAAGGGACGCCGCACGCCCGCGACCGGCACCCAGTCAGTCTCCAGCGCCGCCGCGGAGCGAGCCGTACTCGCGCGCCTCGTCCAGGCCCCGGCGGGAAAACTTCCGGCGGCGCTCATCGATCCAAAGACGGGCCTCGCGAAGGACAACCTCCAGGCGCTCTGTCAGGCGCCCACTGCCGGTGCATTCGGGTGCGTCGTGCGGCCGGCGCGACACGAGCACGGAGAAGGAATCTTCGTGCGTTACCGGCCGGGTGCCGGTGCACGCACGTTCACGTGGGGCCGCTACGTCAGCGGCTAACCGGTCGCATTGCCGGTCAGCAGCTCGGCAAGCGTCTCGTGCAAGGTTCTCGATGGTTTCCAGCCCGTCGTCTCGCGCAGGAGCCGCCCGTCAGCCAGGAGTTCGGCGCGATCCCGCGCGCGCACGCGTTCCTGGTCAACCTGGACGGCGATCGGCCGTCCAAGAACCTGCTCGCAGACACGGACGACGTCTATCACCGACGCGGGACGGCCCGAGCCGACGTTGAAGAAGACGTGCCCATCCCTCTGCGGATGGATCAGCCGCCGGAGTGCATCCGCCACGTCGCGTACGTCGGTGTAGTCGCGACGCGGCTTCGTGTTGCCGACCCGCACCACATCCGACCCGTTGGCGAGCTGCTCGACGATCGCAGGCACGACGTGCGGGTTGGTCTCTCGCTTCCCAATCACGTTGAAGAGCCGGGCGATCACTACGCGGACGCTGGCACCCTTCGCAAAGGCATATATGAGGCGCTCGCCCTGGAGCTTCGTACGCCCGTAGAGATCGATCGGGGCAGGCCGGCAGGACTCGTCTATCGGCCCCGGCCGGTCGGGGTAGACGGCAGCGGTAGAGGTGAAGAGGATCAACTCCGGTGGGGTCGCCGCGAGGGCCTTGACCACGTTGCGAGTACCCAGCTCATTGATAGTCGTCGCGAGTCGCGGCGCGTCGTCGACGGCCGGGATGAAGTGCATTGCCGCGAGGTGGACGACGACCTCTGGCCGGATCCGCGGCAGCATGCGCCGGAGGCTCTCTGCATCTCGGATGTCGAGCTCGTGCAGCGTTGCCTCAGGGTGGATCCACTCTCGGCGGCCGCGCGAGAGGTCGTCGAGCACGACCACCTCCTCGCCCGCGGCGACGAGCTCCTCAACCAAATGGCTGCCGATGAAGCCGCCTCCACCGGTGACGAGTATCCGCCGAGACATCGACGTCAGCGTGACACAAGTGACACGCGTCCTTGGAGCGAGAAGGCGTCCGCGAGGGCCGACGGCTCCCGCGTATCCTCGGCGCCGACGCTGCCGAACGATCCGATGCGACGTTTTCTCGCCACCGACAGACCCGCCCAGGCGTGAGCCTCCACCGCGTCGATCCGCGCTTCGTCGTGCCGCATCAGGTCGGCACGACCGTCGTGCTGGGCGGACTCGACGACTGGCGGGCGGGACTCGAGGCGGCGGGAGTTGCCGTTCTCGACGAGCCGACCGAGGGCGAGTTTCCCGATCTCGTGGTCGCCCCCGCGGCGCTAGCCGTTCAGGCGAGTCGTACGGGAGCACGTTCGCTCATCCTCGAAGGATCGGCCGAGCGCGCGTTCCGCGGCACATACCACACGCGGCGGCTCGTCCTCCGGCCGTCGCGCGCTCGCCCGACGCTGGCGCTGCCGCTCGACCAGCCGACGCCTGTGTCATACGCGCTCGAGCGCTGGAGCATCGTCGACCGCCGCTGGAAGACCGCGCGCATGCGCGCGGCGCGTGCTCTGGCCTCGCGCGGCGTCTTCCCCTCCTGGGCGTCGCCGGTCGTGACGGTCGCGACACATGTCGCCGGGCCGCCCGCATTCGTCGCCGCCGCCGGTGAGCTCGGCGTTCCGGCCGACGCGAGCTGGTTCCTGACCTTCGGCCAGGGAGACGCGCTGAGCCGGAACGCGTTCCAGCTCTTCCGAGCCGGCTCCGAAGAGCCTGAGTGGGTCCTGAAGTTCGCACGCGTCGCCGGCTATTCGAAGCGGTTCGACAGCGACGAGCGGGGGCTGCGTCTGGCGCGCGCCGCCGGAGACCCCATCGCCGCGCACGCCCCGCGGATGGTCGGCCGCTTCGAGGTCGACGGAGTACACGCATCGCTCGAGACCGCCGCAGCCGGCAGGCGGCTCCGCGATGTCCTTAGCACCCCGGGAAGCCGGGCCCGCAAGCTGGATCTGATCGAGCGAATCGGTGGCTGGATCCTCGAGCTCGGGCGGCTGACACGGACGTCCCCGGAGACGATGGCCGCGGAGTGCGAGCGACTGCGGAGCGAGGTCGTGCCGAGGTGGAGCGGGCTCGGCGCGCGGCCGGACCTCGTCGACTCGCTGCCGCGTCTTCCCGCCGTCGTGCAGCACAACGACCTCGGCACCTGGAACGTCGTCGCCGACAAGGGCGACTTCGTGGTCGTGGACTGGGAGAA
>Ga0126308_10000938_pt1 | contig 10894 bp, 12 predicted proteins | sample Plot55_FD_92533 | JGI IMG/M metagenome (GOLD analysis project Ga0126308, IMG submission 92533) | Serpentine soil microbial communities from UC McLaughlin Reserve, CA, USA - Plot55 | ecosystem: Environmental > Terrestrial > Soil > Grasslands | place: USA: UC McLaughlin Reserve, Lake County...
GGCACGCATGCCGAGGCGATCGAGATCTTGTTCGACCCTGACCAGACGTCGTACCGGGAGCTGCTCGAGCTCTTCTTCCAGATCCACGATCCGACCACGTTGAACCGGCAGGGCAACGACACCGGCATGAGCTACCGCTCGGCCATCTACTACGTGGACGAGGAGCAGCGAAGCGTTGCCGAGGACACGATCGCGGACGTCGAGGCGTCGGGCCTGTGGCCGGGGAAGGTCGTGACCGAGGTGGAGCCGGCGGGGCCGTTCTGGGAGGCGGAGCCCGAGCACCAGGACTATCTCGAGCGCTACCCCAACGGGTACACGTGCCACTTCCCGCGGCCGAACTGGGTGCTACCGCGCCGTACGGAGTCAGTAGCGGGTTAGTCGCTGCGTCTCACATCTGCAGTCATCGCAGCGTTCTAGATTGAAGAGATGCCGCGCGCAGTCGTCGACAGCCCCATCGGCCCCCTTGGGCTCGTCGGCTCCGACCGCGCGCTGCGTGCCGTGCTCTTCGACGGCTCCGCGGTTCGACCCGAGGGCCGCTCGCGCGCCCTCGACGAGACAGCGCGACAACTCGACGCGTACTTCGCCGGAGACCGCATGACGTTCGACCTGCCGCTCGAATTGCACGGCACCGAGTTCCAGCGGCGCTGCTGGCTCGCACTGCAGACGATCCCCTACGGTCAGACCGTGAGCTACGGCGAGCAGGCGAAGCGACTGGGGCTCGGCAGCGACGCGGCACGAGCGGTCGGCGCGGCGAACGGACTGAACCCGCTTCCGCTCGTTCTGCCGTGCCATCGGGTGATCGGGGCAGACCGTTCACTCACGGGCTTCGGCGGCGGGTTGCACGTAAAGCGCTTCCTGCTCGAGCACGAGGGCGCGCTCCTGCCACTCGGTTAGGCGTCCGCACGGCACGTTTCGAGGGCCTCAGTCACGTGGCTGCAGCGGCTCGACCGCTTTGCCCAATCGTCCGAACACACGAAAGGAGACCGATGAGCACCACCTCGAAGAAAGGCAAGCAGCAGTCCGCCAAGAGCAGCAACAAGAAAGACGGGTTCACGGCCGAGGAAAAGGCCGCGATGAAAGCGCGCGCTCGAGAGCTGAAGGCGAACGAAGACGGCGAAAGCGCGGTCCGCGCATCGATCGCGGCGATGTCGCCGCAGGACCGCGCGATCGCGAAGCGGCTCCATGAGCTCGTCAAAGCCGCCGCCTCGGACCTCTCGCCGAAAACGTGGTACGGAATGCCTGCCTATGCCCAGGACGGCAAGGTCGTCTGCTTCTTCCGCAACGCCGGGAAGTTCAAGGAGCGGTACGCGACGTTCGGCTTCAACGACACGGCGAAGCTCGACAAAGGCACGATGTGGCCGGTCGCTTTCGCGCTGACCAAGCTGACCGCAGCCGACGAGGCGAAGATCCGGTCGCTCGTGAAGAAGGCGGTCGGCTGAGATGAACGAAGGCACCGTCAGCACCGTGAACGAGCTCGAGATCCGTGTGGAGCGGATCTTCGACGCGCCGCGTGCGCACGTCTTCTCCGTCTGGACCGAACCGACGCTGATCCCGGAATGGTGGGGCGACGGCACGGTCGTGGAGGAGATGGACGTCCGCCCCGGCGGCACCTACCGCTTCCGCACCGGCTTCGGCATCGTCGAGGGCGAGTTCCGCGAAGTCACGCGCGATTCGTACAGACATTCGAGAACCACTGCAGACGCTCGAGTCCGAGGATCTGGGTGACCGCACGAAGCTGACGCAACGATGCGCTTCGCTACGAGCGAGGAGCGAGACACGACGTTGCACTACGGCGTCGAGGAAGGAGCGAAGAGCGGCTTCGCCCGCGTCGACACGCTGCTGCAGCGGCTTTCGCCCGGAGCGTGAGCCGCCGACGATCGCATCCTCGCCGTCGTCGAAGCGAACCGCGGCAGATCCAGGCGACCCACCGTCCAGCCGGGGCCGGCGCGAGATCAGGTGAGGCACAAACGTCGCGGGGCCCAGAACGAACGGGAGCCGCCCCCGCAAGAAGGCGGCTCCGAAAACAACACCCACACAACCACTCCCTACAGTCACTGTAGCCAGCGGCGCGCCGGTCGAAACCTCGTCCGTTTAGGGTAGGGCTGTTACGCGAAAGATTCCCGAACGGAACCGGCGTAAGGCTTCTAACGCATGTAGACCGCTACCTCGGATCAATGCAGGAGTCTCTCCTCGAGACGCCGTAACGTAACGGCGCGGTGGGGAGAACCGAGGTGTAGGCGCCCAACAGCATGCGGGGTCGAACACCGGCCCCACCGCCTCAATTCCTGACGCGGACGCCGAGCTGGCGCGGGGCGGTCACGGCTAACTCACATCACGGTTCGCAGCCTCGCGATCGAGCGGCACCTTAGGTTTTCGCCTCGAAGTCGCATACTGTTACCCTTCATCACGTGAGGCTTGCGCTCGCGCAGATCAACACGGTCGTCGGGGACCTCGACGGCAACCGCGAGCGGATCCTCGGCCGACTCGATGAGGCCCGCGGGGCCGGCGCCGATCTCGTCCTCTTCCCGGAGCTCGCCGTCACGGGCTACCCACCCGAAGATCTACTGCTCCGGCCCGGGTTCATCCGTGCGGCCGAACGCGCGCTGACCTCGATCGCCGAGGGGACTCAAGGCGTCGTCGCGCTGGTCGGTCTCCCCCACTTCGACGGCGATCTCTACAACGCGTGCGCTGTCTGCTCGGACGGCGAGGTGAAGGCGATCGTCCGCAAGCGCTTCCTGCCGAACTACGGCGTCTTCGACGAGGACCGCTACTTCGCGCCGGGCCGGGACGTCGTCCTGCTCCGGCTGGGCGACTGCCTGATCGGGCCGACGATCTGTGAGGACATGTGGCAGCCGGGCCCGCCGGCGACGGATCTCGCTCTCGCCGGTGCGGAGCTGCTCGTCAACATCTCCGCGTCGCCGTTCCAGATCGGCAAGGACCGCGACCGCGAGGAGATGCTCGTGCAGCGTGCGCGCGACAACCTCAGCTTCGTCGCCTTCTGCAACGCGGTCGGCGGGCAGGACGAGCTGATCTTCGACGGGCACTCGCTCGTCCTGGACGACGAGGGAGAGGTGCTCGCGCGTGCGCCGGGTTTCGAGGAGGCGTTGCTCGTCGTCGATGTCGAGCCGCATGCGGTAGTTGGGCGCAGGCTCCGTGACGTGCGGCGGCGGGCGCTCGCGCGCGAGCGGGAGGACGCGCCGGACGCGCGGATCGTGGATGTGGCGTCGTCGCCGGCTGCGCGCGAGCCGGTCGCGCCGCAGATCGCGCCGCTCCTCGACGACCTCGAGCAGATGCGGCGCGCGCTCGAGCTCGGACTGCGCGACTACGTGGAGAAGAACGGCTTCCGCGACGTCGTCATCGCGGTCTCGGGCGGAATCGACTCGGCGCTGACGGCTGCGCTCGCTGCCGAGGCGCTCGGCGCAGATCGAGTCCATTGCGTCTCGATGCCTTCCCGCTACTCGTCGGAAGCCACGCGCACGGACGCGCAGCGGCTGGCCGAGAGCCTCGGCACCGACTTCCGCGAACTGCCGATCGAGTCGGTCGTGGAGAGCTACTCGGAGGTGCTGGCCGAGCCGTTCGCGGGATATGGGGCGGACCTAACAGAGGAGAACCTGCAGGCGCGGGCACGCGGCGTGATCCTGATGGCGCTTTCCAACAAGTTCGGCTGGCTCGTCGTCGCGACGGGAAACAAGTCGGAGCTGTCGGTGGGCTATGCGACGTTGTACGGCGACATGGCGGGCGGATTCGCGCTGCTGAAGGACGTCTACAAGACCGGCGTCTTCCGGCTGGCGCAGCACCTGAACGAGCGCGCCGGGCGCGAGCTGATCCCGCAGTCGATCATCGACCGAGCTCCGAGCGCGGAGCTGCGCGACAACCAGCTCGACGAGGACTCGCTGCCGCCCTATCCCGAGCTCGACCGGGTGCTCGAGGCCTACGTCGAGCTCGACCGCTCACGCGAGGAGCTGACCGCGGACGGCTTCGACCCGGAGCTCGTCGACCGCGCGCTCGCGCTGATCGATCGGGCTGAGTACAAGCGGCGGCAGGCGCCGCCCGGGGTGAAGCTGCGCCCGAAGGCGTTCGGCCGCGACCGGCGAACGCCGATCACGAACCGCTGGCGCGACTGAGGCGACTACCTCGCTTCGGGAGCCGGCTAGCGCTTGAGGATGTTGTGCACCTCCATCACCTCGGGCGGGCCCGCAAGCTCGATCCCCATCTCGTCCAGGATCGGCATGAGGCGATGACCGAACGCGTCGAACTTCTCCTGCGAGTCCCAGATCTCGCTGACGCGGAAGTCGCCGTCCGAGCCGAAAGCGACGTGGTACTCGAGCCCGTCCGGCGGAAAATCGTCCTCAGACTCGAGCCGGCGCATGGTCGCGTCGTACTTCTCCCTCGTCACGCTTGGTGCGCCTGTGAAGCGGACAACGATGCTCATAGCGATCCTCCTTGGTGGGCTTATGCCGAGCCTAATGCCTGCTGAGCGCGCGTGAGATAGAACGGAGGCGTTGTCGAGCGGTTCCTGGGCTAGACGCCGGCGTCGATCGGCTCCGGCGGCGGTCCCGTCTCCAGCAGGTCGCGGAGCAGATTCGCCAGCCGCCGCGGCGCGAAGTCTTCAGCGGAGTCCGCGATCTCGCCCAGGGTCCACCAACGAAGGTCGTGTACGTCTTCGGCCTCCAGCTGCTCCGGCGTGAGCTGCGGAGCGAGCTCTGTCGAGCCCACTCGGACCAGGTAGTAGCGCTCGATCTGCCGCAAGAAGTGCGGACCCCAGTCGAAAGCATGCTCCCGCACCCAGACGCACGGCGCAAACGGCGCGACGATTCCGGTCTCTTCCAGCAGCTCCCGGCGGAGCGCGTCCTCGTGCGTCTCGCCGGGATCGAGCGCGCCGCCCGGTGTTGCCCACCAGCTTGTGCCCGTTTCGGGCTGGAGGAAGAACACGAGCAGAATCCGGTCATCCGGGTCGAGCACGATCGCCCGCGCCGCGATTCGGTCGACCGGAACGCGGGCGGCGGCCATCACAGGAAGCCGAACGCCGCCTTGAAGGCCTCGTGCTCGTTGATCCCGTGCACGATCATCTCGACGCCGATCGCCATCACCAGTAGTCCGAAGATCCGCCTGAGAGCGTCGATGCCGGCGTTGCCGATGAAGCGGACGATCTGGCCGGCGAGCATGAGGCAGACGAGCGTGACCAGCCCGATCAGGATGATCGCGACGACGAAACCGGGCGCCGGCGTGTCCGAGGTCCGGCGTGCCTCGAGCCCCATCTCTACTCCAAGCGCACCGGGGCCCGCGAGCAGAGGCATCGCTAGCGGAGAGAACGCAATGTCCGACTTCTGCTCCTCGCCGATCACCTCCACGTCCGACGTCACCATCTGGAGCCCCGCGAGGCCGACGACGACTCCGCCCGCGATCTGAAGCGCCTCAAGGGAGATTCCGAAGTGATGAAGTAAGGGCTCGCCCGCGAAGAGGAAGGCGAGCAGGATCGCAAACGTGTAGAACGAGGACTTGAGCGCGATCCGCGCACGCTCCGACGCAGGCCGCTGTGCGGTCAGCACGAGGAAGACTGGCACGATGGCGATCGGGTTCACGACGGGGAAGAGCGCCCCGAACATTTCGCCTGTCGCCGTCCCGAAGCTCACGGGCAGAGCCTACGCCGTTGCTAGCGCAGGAGCCGCGCGAGGCGGCGGAACCAGCGCAGCCGTTCGGCGTATGGGACTGCAGCGTTCGCCGGCGAGGTCGACGGCAGCACGTAAAGACGCGTGCTAGCGAGCTGTCGGCGCTGGAGGCCGAGCGCCGCGCGCTTGCCGAACGCACCGCGGTAGGCCTCTTTGCCGACGAATGCGATCACACGCGGCTCGAGCTCGCTCGCGATGCGTTCGAGGCGCTCCGCCGATCCCTGAAAATCCGCGCGTTGCAGGTCGCCCGAGCCGGGAGTCGTGCGATAGGCCGCGTTCGTGAGGCCGAAGCCGTGGCGCGGCAGCTCCCACTGCTCGTCGGGCTCGAGCAAGCGCGGCGTCAGCCCCGAGTCGTGGAGCAGGCGCCAGAAGTCGTTGCGCGGGTTCGCGAAATGGGCACCTGCAGCGGCGGAGACGCGACCGGGGTTGATGCCGCAGAAGATTGCCTTCAGACGCGGGGCGAGGATGTCCGGGACGTCGCTATGAACGACAGCGGTCGTGTCGCTCACGGCGCGCGACCGGGCCGCAGCGCTGGCGCGTCCGCGGTCTCAGCGTCGGTCGTGGCGTGATCCGCGTCGGCCGGCGCAGTCGCAGGCACGTCCTCCACTTCTCCACTATGCCGCCTCCCGCTCGCGCGAGTCGAGTCGTTGCTCGAACTGGCGGCGCAGCTGCTCGCCCGAGACCGTGGCAATGAACTCGGGACGCCCTGCCGCGGTACGGACGACCTCGATGCGGCGAGGCGCGCCATAGCAGCGCGCGTAGCACTCGGCCTCCGTCAGCGGCCGTCGTCGCCGGAGCACGTCGGAAGCCTATGAGCGGCTCCGGACGTTACCGCGAGCTAGTTCTGGACCGTGATCCGCTCTGTCAGCGTCGACGAGTTCCCGCGGATGTCCGTCGCCTTCACGACGAGGTTGTAGACGTCGTTGCCGAACCGTAGATGACGCGTGTCCAGCCCCTTCGGCGTGAGGTTGAAGAGGTATCGGCCGGGTTGCAAGTACCCGAGCCGCGTGCCGAAGACAGGCATGTTCTGGTATGTCCCCCGGGCATAGACGTTCCAGAAGGCCGCGCGCGGAAGCAGGGCGCCACGGAAGTCGATCGCGGTCGTCTCCGGAATCGCGACGGCGCCGGAGAGCCGCTCGAGCCGCCACTCGACTACGGCGGGAGTTACCGGAAGCCCGGCCCATGCTCCGGAGATGCCGGAGGAGGGCTGGTCGAAGGCGTCGGCGAGGATCTTGATGCGTCCGTGCACGGAGAGCGGGGAGATCTCGGCGCCGGAGCTCGCCTGGCGGAGCGTGATCGCGCGGACGCGCGGCCGCGCCTTGTCGACGTAGGGCCGCAGGTGCCCCGCAGCGAGCGGGTTGACGAACGATCCGTGCTCGGACTCACCGAAGTGGAGATGCCCGGCGCGTCTGAGAACGTGCCCCAGGATCGTGTGCTGCGCGAGCGCTTCGCTGCCGTCGTTAGCCGCGGGCCGGATGTGCCAGTACACGAACGTCACGCCGTCCGGCGAGTCGACCGCGACCTCGTTCCCGGACACGACCCGGACTTTCCCGGAGCGAACGGGGTAAACGGGCTGCCCGGGCGCAGCGACGATGTCGATGCCCGAATGAAACGAGAAGCTACCGCCGGCGCTCATGATGCTCTTCTGGCTCGGCGCTCCTCGGAACTTCGTTCGCGGATCGCCGAAGTTTCCGCGGATCGGGTGCTGTCGAGCGAACGGCTTGATCGGCCAAGGAAAGGGCTGCGCCGCAACGGTCCCCGGGACAATCGCTGTCGCAGCGCACGCAACGAGCGCGAGTAGAGCTGCGCGACGACCGAGCATGCGACGATCGTAATGAGCGCGGAAGATGGCGTCTAGGGAGTCATGCCGGGTTCTAATCATCCCGGTGCCACGGTTGCAGGACGCCCACCGATACGGTTACGCCGTGCCCACCAGAGCCAAACGCCGTGAGTACGCGATCGCGCTCGATGGAGCGGGCGGCCTCACCGCCGAAGGGGAGTCGAACCTCGAGCTGGAGGACGCATGGACGCCCGAGCACCTCGTGCTTGCTGCCCTCGCGCTCTGCTCCGTGACGAGCCTTCGCTACCACGCGCGCCGCGCAAATCTGGACGTTGCCGCGACGGCATCCGCCTCGGGCGCAGTAGCGCCGCGCGACGAGGACGGCCGGTACGCGTTCGTGGAGATTCAGTGCCGCGTGGACGCCGAGCTCGACCCGTTGCCGGATGGTCAAGAACTTGGCGCACTGCTCGCGAACGCCGAGCGGGGATGCTTCGTCGGCGCGTCGCTGACGGCGCCCCCGGAGTACCACTGGAACGTGAGCAGAGTAAGGGTCAAGTGAAGGTCGAGTCTCGCTACGAAGTGGAGGGGATTCGCCGCCGCTTCTCCGCGCTGCAGAGACCGCTCGCGTTCTTCGACGGTCCAGGCGGAACGCAGGTTCCCGACGAGGTGATCGAAGCGATCGCGACGTACCTGCGCGACTCGAATGCGAACGTCGGCGGGCCGTACGAGACGAGCCGCGCGACGGAGACGCTGGTCACGAACGCCCGCCTCGCCGCGAGTGGGTTCCTCGGCTGCTCCTCCGACGAGGTCGTGTTCGGCGCGAACATGACGACCCTCAACTTCGCGCTCACACGCGCGGCCGCGCGCGGGTTCTCGGAGGGCGACGAGATCCTCGTGACGAAGCTCGACCACGACGCCAACGTCTCCCCTTGGATCGAGCTGGAGCACGACCTCGGGCTCGTCGTCCGCTTCGCCGATATCGACGACGAGTGCCGGCTCGACCTCGTCGACCTCGAGCGCCAGCTCTCCGATCGCACACGCGTCGTGGCGTTCCCCGTCGCGTCGAACGCCGTCGGAACGCTGGTCGACGTGGCGCGGGTCGCAGAGCTTGCCCATGCCGCCGGAGCGCTCGCGTGGGCCGACGCGGTGCACTACGCGCCGCACGGCTCGACCGACGTCGCGGCGATGGGCGTCGACGTTCTGATCTGCTCGCCGTACAAGTTCTACGGCCCTCACCTCGGCGTCGCGTTCGCACGAGAGGAGCTGCTCCAGCGCTGGCGTCCGTACAAGGTGCGTCCGGCCCCGAACGAGCCGCCGGGTCACCGGTTCGAGACGGGAACGCTGCCGCACGAGCTGCTCGCGGGATTCGTCGCAGCCGTCGATTACATCGGTTCGATCGGCTGGGACGCGATCCAGACGCACGAGCGTGAGCTGGGCGAGCGGCTCCTGGCGGGTCTGCCGCAGTCGTGCAGCCTCTACGGGCTTCCGACGATGGACGCTCGCGTCTCGACCTTCGCCTTCAACGTCGAGGGGCGAACGGCACGCGAGGTCGCCGAGCAGCTCGGCGAGCGCGGCATCGCGGTCTGGCATGGCAACTACTACGCGCTCGAGATCATGCGCCGGCTCGACCTCGAGCCGGAGGGAGCCGTGCGCGCCGGCATCGTCCACTACAACACGGCCGAGGAGGTCGACCGGCTGCTGGAGGCGCTATGCGCCTTTTGATCCTCGGCGGGACGAAGTTTCTCGGACGCGCCCTCGTCGAGGAGGCGCTCGCGCGCGGACACGAGCTCACCCTCTTCAACCGCGGGCAGACGAATCCGGAGTTGTTTCCCGAGGTGGAGAAGCTGCGCGGCAACCGGGACGGTGACCTGTCGGCGCTCGAGGGCGGCAGCTGGGATGCCGCCGTCGACACGTCGGGCTACTTTCCACGCGTCGTCGGCGCATCCGCGCAGTTGCTCGCGGACAAGGTCGCTCACTACACGTTCATCTCGACCGTTTCCGTCTACGCCGACCTGAGCGAGCCGCCGACCGAGTCGAGCCCGCTCGCGACGCTCGAGGACGAGGCGGTCGAGGAGTTCGGACCAGAATTTGGGAACTACGGCGGGCTCAAGGCGCTCTGCGAGCGCGCCGTGCAGGAGGTCTTCGGCGAGCGCGCGCTGATCGTCCGGCCTGGATTCATCGTCGGGCCGCACGACCCCACCGACCGGTTCACGTATTGGGCCGTGCGCGCCGGCGCCGAGCGGCCGGTGCTTTCACCGGGACCGCCGGAGCGGCCGCTGCAGTTCATCGACGTGCGCGACCTCGTGGCCTGGATGCTGAGCCTGATCGAGGAGCGCGAGAGCGGCACGTACAACGCCACAAACGAGGGCGCGCCGATGGGAGAAGTCCTCGCGCGCGCAAACGTCGTCTGGGTCTCGGACGAGTTCCTCCGGGAAGAGGGTGTCACCGAGGAGGACCTCCCGCTCTGGTCGGCGGATCCCGCGTACTCGGCGATCCACGAAGCGGATGTTTCCGCCGCCGTTGCGACCGCGCTCACGTTCCGGCCCGTGGCCGACACGGTTCGTGACACTCGCGACTGGGCCGGCGACCGCGAGCTCGTGGCCGGGATGAGCCGCGAACGCGAGGCCGAGTTGATCGCGGCGTGGCAGCGCTGACCGCGAGGCCGATCCTCGTCACCGGCATGCACCGCTCGGGGACAACCTGGGTCGGCCGGATGCTCGCGGCGTCGCGAGAGAGCGTCTACTTCCACGAGCCGCTCAACCCGAGCTGCGCGCCGACGCTGCTCCACCTCCCCGTCGAGAGGCAGTACCTCTACGTCACGGAGGAGAACGAGGAGGGCTACCTCTCGGCGTTCCAGCGGCTGCTCGGGTTTCCACTCGATTCGCGCGCGCTCGAACGCGAGCCGACGAAGCGGCTGCGGAGGCTCGCACGGCTCGCCCACGCGAGGCTGACCGGCGCGCGCGCGCTGCTCAAGGATCCATTCGCGTTGTTCTCGATCCCGTGGTTCGCGCGGAGGCTGGGCGCCGACGTCGTCGTGGTGGTGCGCCGCCCAGTCGCCAACGTTGGCAGCACGAAGCGTCTGGGCTGGGGATTCGACACGGGCTCGCTCCTCGCCCAGCCCCTGCTGCTACGAGACCGGCTGGAGCCGCATCGTGCCGAGCTGGAGGCACCTCCGGCGGAAATCGTCGGGCAGGCGACATTGCTGTGGCGACTGCTGCACGAAGCGGTCCGCGACTACGCGCGCGACCTGCCGGAGGTGCGCGTCGTGCGGCACGAGGATCTATCGCGCGACCCGCCGGGCGAGTTCCGGTGCCTGTACGAGTCGCTCGGGCTCACGTTCGGCGCTCGCGTCGAACAGGCGCTTGCCCGGACGACGAGCGCACGCAACCCTGCGGAGACCGATCCTCGCCGACCCGATTCGATCGAGCTCGACAGCCGCGCGAAC
>Ga0126308_10000939_pt1 | contig 10883 bp, 4 predicted proteins | sample Plot55_FD_92533 | JGI IMG/M metagenome (GOLD analysis project Ga0126308, IMG submission 92533) | Serpentine soil microbial communities from UC McLaughlin Reserve, CA, USA - Plot55 | ecosystem: Environmental > Terrestrial > Soil > Grasslands | place: USA: UC McLaughlin Reserve, Lake County...
CGCCCGCGAGGTGGGAGGAGACTTCTACGACTTCCTAGAACTCGAAGACGGTCGGCTGGGACTGGTGGTTGGTGACGCCACCGGTCATGGCGTGCCGGCGGCGCTGATGATGGCTAACACTCAGAGTGTCCTTCGCGCCGTCGCCCAAAGAGGAGGCTCCGAACCAGGGCGTATACTGGCAGAGGTTAATGAGGTGCTCTTGGCTTACATACCGCCCAGCATGTTCGTCACTTGCTTCTACGCCATTCTCGACCCCAAGAGCGGCACGTTGCGCTACGCCAATGCGGGTCACGATCTGCCCTACCTGTGGCATGGTTGCGATTGCGAGGAGCTGAGGGCCAGAGGGATGCCTTTAGGGCTTATGCCGGGGATGAGCTACGAGGAGAAGGAGATGGTGCTCGATACCGGCGAGGGCGTCCTTTTCTACAGCGATGGGTTAGTGGAAGCCCACAACCCTGAAGGCGAAATGTTCGGCTTCCCCAGGCTTAGGGCCCTCATTGCCCAGCACGCTGAGGAGAGATCGCTGAGGGACTTTCTTATGAAGGAACTCCACTCGTTCACCGGAGAGGAGTGGGAGCAGGAGGACGACATCACCCTCCTTACGCTACGACGCTTCGCATCCCTAAGCTGAACTGCTGAGAACACTTCTCCGTCTATGAGCTTCGGTGAATATGGCGGAAGTGAGGGGGGCGAGGTAGAGGATCGAGCTTGTGCTCGTCGCTGAGGCTGAAGCCCTCATCCTTACGTCCACTCCAAGCGAGCTCTAGCTGGAGCGCTACAGGAGGACCGGGACGATCTATTCTTCACTATCTCTGTAGAGAATAGAGAATCCTCTATATATCGGGTATTATCCAGTACACGTACAGGTGCACCCATACGAGAGACACGAGGATGCCCTCTAAAAGCCTGGGCGAGGGAGGGTAGGGTCCACACCTCCTCCTTCTCCTGATCCTCACGGACCTTCCTCTTGACTGTGTCGCGCCACGGGTGGGTACGTTAGGGATCTTCAGGTGCAAGACACAGGCTATCTCACCATCCTCAGTATCGGTGGTGAATGCACCTCTGAGAGCCGCGAGGATGGCTTCTGAGGGCCTCTGCTACCCTTCTAATGGATGAGGAGTGTTGAGCAATGCTGGCGCCTAAAGGCCGAGTGGAACGGCTACAGCGACGGGCTTTGTCGCACTTGTGCTCCCCTTACTCTTGGCCCATCGCACGGTCTCTCGACTCTACAGCAGAATGTCGCACCCCATTTAGAGAACCTCTGCAATTCTTCGTCATCGCCGTCATGAGCGTCATAAGCGGTACTTTTCCCCATACCTATAGGGTTATCTACATGACGGTGAATTGACGAAGGGTTTGGGGACCGTCATGTCATCGTCATGCTCATTGTCATTCGTAAAATGGCTTATGTAAGCGTTTCTCTCCCCGGTATGACGATGATGACGCTCATGACGGTCATTTACGGGCTTATTCTAGACAGGGGGCACATCTCTACTTCGTAGGCCCTTACCCCTTCAACCTAACCCGACGAACCCGACACGCAGAGCAAGGAGTCCCGTACCTATGCGAACTTTGAGGCAACTAGCGGCGTCGGGTTTGTCTAATCTTCCTGATAACCCGACGCCACTACCCGACGACGGACCACCTTTGTCGTCGGGTTATCGAGAGCATCGTCGGATTCTATATACAGAACCCGACGACAATAAACGCCTTACTTATGCCGGATACTCCGGCTATCGTCGGGTTCGTCGGGTTTTGTGGAGGCATGGGAGTCACCAACAGGAAGTGGAGGAGTGCACGCTTCATAGGGAGTGTTTCGTCACCACCTTTTGTGCGGTAATTACCCCTTCGTTACGTGTAAAGAGCCGGAACGGTGAGTGCATCGGTGCTGTATCCTTCAGGACATGAAATTTGCGCTAACGCATACTTTCCTGGTGGCTACGCGCTACGGTACTCTGAGCGCGCTCGTCCGGAGAAGCGTCTAAACCATCGCTGTTCAAGAGAAGTTCGAGACATCGGCGCGCTCGCTCGGGGATGTCGGGTGTCGGCTCACCGCTGAAGTCGTATACGCAGCCGTCGCTTGAATGCTCTCGTCTACTTGCCATGAGCTATGGCGCAGCCTTCCTTCTCCAAGACGCCGTCCCGCGCCGCGTCTCCTTTCTTCAAGCTCTCGCCAATTCCAACTGCTCGGTAAAAACCCTCGGTCCGTACGCAGTTGAACCTAAGCTGAAGCAGCTCAGATCTTAAGGCTTGCATCGACCTGCAAACCGGACCAAGAATAGAGAGAGCTGTGAAATAGATTCATCCCGTAGTAGGGTACCTAATGACCTCTGCACCGCCGCCTAAACCTCGCCGCTCCTCAAAGCTATCTCTGTGGCCAAGATGCTCGCGCTCGTCTCGTTCGGAAAGACACCTACTACCCTAGTCCTCCTCTTCAGCTCATTGAAGAGCCGCTTGAGCATGTTCGCCGTGCGTAGCTTGGGATGGTGGCTTTCAGGGTAGCTAAGGTAGGTGAGTTCGTCCTTTATCAGGGTCTTGAAGACCGAGATGGCCTTGGGGTAGCTCTCCTCGCAGAGATCTTTGAACTCCTCGGCTAGAACCCTCGCAGTCTTCTTGCGCCTGACCCTAAAGACCGCCTTCAGATCCTCTGCGACCTCTGCCATAGAGGTGGCAGCCACGTGCGAGAGCACGTTGCGCTCAAAATGACCTGTGCACCGCTCTGCCACTAGGCACCCGGCAGCTCCCCTGACACCGCACTCTTGATGCTCTTGTGGTCCTCTGAGACCATCAGACGCGCTCCCGAAAGGCCCGGTCGAGGAAGCCCCGCACAAGCGAGGCGTAGGCTGCCCCTTCTCCGGGCCGGCCACCTCCACCGCCAGGATCTCCCTAAAGCCTTCCTCGTCCACCTCTACTCAGGCCACAAGCGCCATGCTAGTTACCCTCGCGCCCCATCTGACCTTCAGGTAGGTAGCATCCAGGTACAGAGATAGGAATATTCCTTCTCCTCCAAAGCGCGCTCCCGCCATTCCTTGTGCTGCTCTTGGAGCCAAGAGGCGATGCGGCTCACGCCATCCTTGCCTATTCTCACCTTGCTTAAGGCCTCACTCACGCCAGCTATCTTGCGCACGGAGATATCCGAGAGGTACATCTTGAGGATCGCCTCCTCGACATACCCGGTCATCCTCTTGCAGCGCTCGAATACCTCCGTGACAAACTCCCCCTCGCGATCTCTGGGCAACTCGAGGCGCTCGATCTTGCCGGCCGGAGTCACCAGGTTACGGGTACAGTAGCGGTTGCGCGCCCCTCGCCTGGTGGGGGTGAGCTTCCGGTAGCCGGCTTTGAGGTGCTCCGTCATCTTTTCTTCAAGCACCTCCTCAAGGATGGCCTAAACGTCCTGTCGGACTCGGGCTTCCACGTCCAGCTTCACGCCATGCTCGAACTCGTGTTTAGGGGCCAAGTGTCTCTCTCCTCACTTGAAACCCACAACTTACCGGACACTATCCGCCAGAACAGCAGGCCTTGTAAACCTCTCGCGTGGGGCTGCAGTGGTTCGCGGACGGGCGTGTGATTGTCGTTGGACGTACCCTAGAGGCACTATGTCGAGTTAGGTCCGCGCTCAGCAGAGACGCTACTTGCGATCCCACTCGTCCAGAACGCTCTGTGCCTCGTAAGTGTAGCGTTCCATCAGCCCGTCAAAGATATCCATGGCGTGCGCTCGTCGCGCATGATCGGCCGTAGGGTCGGTGTAGAGGCGAAGGGCGAGTCTCACCAGGTTGCCGCCGACCAAGGAGTAGTGTGGCTCCTGCTCGTAATCGTTTTCCAACACGATTTGAAGCACCAAGAGGGTCCAAGCGGGGTCTTCCAAACCGTACTTCCAGAGGTATTCGGAGAACTCGTGCTCGCCCGCACGCAAGGCACGCGAGGCGGCGAAATCTTCGACGAACTCTCGCAGCCCGGGAGAGTGGGTACCGCAGGTGTGGTAGAAAGCCTGCGCCGCATAGTCCCTCACCTTGTCGTCCTCATCGTTAAGTAACTGGCTCAACTCCCGCGCGCAGTACGCCGAGCGTTCGCCGTTTAGGTTGTGTGCATAGACCCGTGCCGCCCCACGGCGGAGCACAGCCGGCCCATTTGCGACTCCTTGCGCCAACTCTCGAGCGGCGGCGAGATTCGCCTCTGATCCTAGAGCGCTGGCCGACGAAATCGCGGCTATGCAAGCGAGCTCTGCGCCCCGCTGCCTGCACTCTTCCTTCTCCTCGTCCATCATTGCCTGGACAAAAGGTTTCATGCGCGAGAAGTGCTTGTAGGTTCCGTAGTACAGGAACTCAGGCCCAGGTTGGAAGCATAGAAGGTTGGGATGCCCCTCCATAGCCCTCTCGAACAGTGCGATCGCCCGTTCTCGGTCTTCGTACAGTAGGTACAGCAGCTCCTCGATGGCCCCAGCCCGCATGGGTGTCGAAGGGTCGCTGGAAGCGAACTCGAGCAGATCCCACATCTTTTGCTTAGTCTCGTTGCTTGCCCTACCGTGGAGAGCTCGCATCAGGGCCCTTAACGAGGCGCCACGACTGGAATTGATGTAAATGCTGTGAGGTCCCTGTCCGGAAGACTCTTGGTCAATCTCGTCTTCGCCTACCGGTGCACGAGCAGTTCGTTCGAGCAAGTCCAGCATCTCGTCGCTGAGCCCGCCGTCTGCGCGCTTCTCCAGCGCCCAAGCGATGGTTCGCTTAATGTCGCGTCCTTGCTGACCGGCGAAGCGCTCTACCATGTCAAAGAGCCATTCGTCGGGGCCATCAGATTCAGCCAGCCCATCAATAAAAGCTCGCGCGTAAGAACCGTCCACGTCAGATGGTGCTCGCAAGGCGAGGGCGTAGAAGCGTTGAGGGTTCTCCTTAGTCTGTTTGGATAAGACGCTGCTGAGCTCGCCGGCGCCGCCTTTGTGCAAGTCCTTATGCCGAGTCGCGCCACTATACTTTCGCATCGCGCGGAGCCACGCCTCGTCCGACATCCTTACGAGCGCGGAATCCTGAATGGGAGACCCAACGACACTAGCCATGGTCGATAACATTGGAGGGTTCTCGGAGGCCCTTACTCCACGGAACTTCCGCTCCAACTCCCTCAGGTAGCTCGCCCCCCGCTTGCTCAGGTGCTCTGCGGGAATATCTTGGAGGAGGTACAGCTGCGCCAATCCACGCGAACGCAGCCCCTCGATGCCGCGATACCTCAAGATCGGATTGTAGGAGAGGATCGAGTCTTCAAGCTCGGCCCTCTGGTCGGCGGACAGGAACGGGTAGATTACTTTGATGAGCAGCCGGGTGTCATACTGCTCGCTGTCGCCTAGCTTCAAGCGTCGGGTATCACCGGTTAGGAAACGCAAGGCGTCCTCAGCGTACAACTCTGGAACCCTCTGGTAGACGTGGGCCAGCAGTTGCTGAGGTGTCTTGTAGGGCATCCCAGCTAGACGCGCTGCTACCTGCCGAAACTCGACGGGCTCCGTACGCGCAAGGACGGATAGGGCGGCCACCACGGCTTGTATGAGGCTCTCCTGCGTGTCGTCGAGTCCTCCGCCGTGCCAGCCCCGCGAGAGCCAGTCCGAGGCGAAGAAAGGACAGTCATCACCGGGCTCGTTAGTGAACCGTACGGCGCGTTCGAGCCACGGCAACACTTGTTCGATGAAGAGTTTGGGCTCTGCTTCGCTAGCCTCCTTCATAGCGTCATCAAGGACGGAGTCGCTTATGGGGAACCTGTTCAGGAAGCTCTGACTGAACCACGGGGCGCCGTCTGCTTTTGGCATGTGGTCTTCGAGCGCTCGATCCAACACCAGCCGGATCAGCCGGCAGCCCTCCTGCGGGAAGGCTTTGACGACTTCGTGCAGCTCGTAGACGCGCCCGAGGTTTGAGGTTGGCGTCTCCCGGAGTGTCCGCTCAAAGAGCTGGACGGCTTCGTAAGTGTGCCAATCACTTATGCGAGTGAGCATAAGGCGGAGCCGACGATCCCACCTCTCGCTTCGCCCGGCAAAGGGTCGAACGAGCTCGATGACGGCCGCCTGCTCGACGTCGATCATCGAGGTGAGGTACGGTATGATCTCTACGTCGAGCACCTCGTCGTTCTCTGTCAGCATGTCCTGGATCTGTCCCCCTCTCATGTGGGCGAACCAGCCAGGATTCCCCTGCATTGCTACCAAGACCCTGTGTCTGATCTCAGCGTCCACTATCATTCGCCTGGCGAGGAGCCACTCGTCGTCCGTGGGGGCGCTCAAGGCCCCGACCCAGCCCAACAGCAGCAGCCGCATGTGAACCCGCAAATCCTCGGCGTTCAGGAGACTCTGCAACTCGCGTAGGTACGAGGGGTCGTCGCTGCCCCGCAGGTAGGAGAGCACTTGGACGAGCTGGGGACGGGCAAAGAGGCCCTGGTCCCCATTTAGAACAGTCTCGGAAAGTTGCCTGCCTTCCTCAACGAACCGCTTGGCATAGCAGTAGTCGAAGAACGTTTGGTGGAGGAAGCTCCACTCGTTCGCGCTCGGTATCAGGATCCCTGCGCTTGCTAGCCAGTTTGCGGCCGGTTCGAGATATTCGGTTTCGGGCTTGGTGAAGTTAGAGCGTGGCGCGGAAATTCGTTGATCGCGGTTCATACGCTCGGTCAACAGGCACAGGACCTCTTCGCGCTCGGATGCGCGCGGACTGCCCGGAGTGATTGCGAGGACGACGTCGTGCCAAAGCAGAGCGTACAGGTCCTGTAAGGTGGAGATGCCGAAGGCGCCACGCCTTGAATCTGGAGACGGTTCCCGTGCCGCCAGGATGCGCGAGAAGAGATCAAGGTGCAGCGGAGTGCGTAGCAAATCTCGCGCGCCCCCCGAGAGCCTCGCGAGATCCACATCTAGCGCGCAGAGGATGCTCTCTATCTCTTCGTCGGAGAGTTGCGGCAAGGAGAAGCGGCGAGCTACCTCGACGCGATCGAGCCTTGGATCGTTACTGAGATCGAAGGCTCGGCATGAGAACAAGACGCGGACCCCGGGTGTGTCGCGTAGCTTGGCCACCATCTCAAGCACCACGTTAAGGGCCCGATAATCCCGCGCCATGGAGAGCGAGAGAGCGTCTATCTGGTCTATCAGAACAATCACCCTGTCGAGCGTGGCGAGGCGCCCCACCACCCGCTCGACGCGCTCGGGAAGATCTAACCTCTCTTGCAGATCGTTGCGGGTAGCGACGCCAGAGAGCTGCTGATCGGCTTTGATGGCCAGTACGGTCGTTCCTTCATCCTCCAGCCCGCAGAGCACGTCGCGCATCACCACCGTCTTGCCCATGCCGGCTCCGTCCAAGAGCACGGCCACGTTGTCCTTGTCCGGCGCCTCTTGTGCCCAACAGATGATCTCGCCGACGATGCCCCGCTCCAGGCGACGTTCGGTATTACCAAAAGTGTGCTTGTGCTGCTTGAGGAGAGCCCCGCAAGCCCTCACGGACGCCCGCAATTCCCCGATGTCCGGGGGGGAGACGAGGAGCACCTCGTCCCTCGTTCGCAGGCACTCGCGCAGCGGCCTCGAAGTGAACCAACCCCGATGGCGAGCTTCCCCGCCGACCCGGTCGCGCAATAGGCTAAACAGCGACCATCGCGGTTTGTTGCTCTCCGGCATCCAGTAGGGCACCATGGACTGCTCGATATGCTGCAACGACCACACCTCGACGTCGATGTGACCGAAGAAAGCCAGCGCTTCGGCCTCGCCAGATAAGCCGGTCTTGAGGGGTTCGATCTTCTCGACGAGTGCCTTCTGCGGATCGTTAAGCCTTCCCCACCATTCGTCGTAGCTCCGACTTCTTGCGGCCCGTTCGCACAGCCCCTTCAGATGGTAATGCTCGTCCCGGCTCTCTCCCACGCACAAGAAAAGACGGTCCTCTCCCCGGCGGAAACTGTCGCTACGGAACTCTTGGTCAAAGTCCTTCCATAGCTTGAGCCACGGTCTTTGGCTTACCCTAACCTTCTCTTTGGCTTGGATATACGTCCGGTGGCCGTCGGCGAATGTTACGACCGTGTCGTCAACCTTGTCCGGCGCCTCTACGCGTACCTTGACGGCGCGCTCAGAATCAGGGCGTGCGGTCGCATCGCAAAGCCGTCCGAGGTAGAGAGCAGACACCGAATTCTGGTAGAAGATCCCCGACTGAGTCGTGGTACCGCCCCGTTCAGTCATGCGCTACCCCACCCTGTCAACCGCAGCATCTCAAGGCACCTTTGGTCCCGCTTTGCAGTCATGCCGATGTAGATTCTCTCGCACTGGGGATCTAATTGTACCTGTATGTGGTGCCCCGAGGCTCCTCAAACTTCAGTGGGAGTGCATGGACTTGCCCTACCTGCTAACGGAGTGTATTGAGAAAGCCTAGCCGCCCTCAACCATCCCAGGCATTGCCATACGGTGGTGCAGGGGCGGCGTTCCTGATGGCTGTCCCTCTCTTCTCCCTCGGAGAACTGGTGTGGGTCCGTACTTTACCCACACGCTTCCTGAAGCCAAGAAAGTACGGGCCTTAGCGAACGAAGTTTTGGAGACGCCGCCCAAACTTCGGTGTTATAGGACGAGCACATGAGCAACAAATCGGGCACTTCTGACCAAGTTATTTCGCTTCCGCGAGGGGGAGGAGCACTCAAGGGTATCGGGGAGAAGATCTCACCGGACCTGCGCACGGGGACAGGAAGCGTCACCGTTCCTATCGCCTTACCCCCTGGCCGCAATGGCTTAGTGTCGTGATTCGATACTAAATCCGCTCAAGCCCTGAGACGTGTAATTGAGGTGATCAAGGTACTAAAGGGCCAACCGATTCAAAACTCCGCTGCCACCACGTCCACCAATAGTTCGTTCAGTAACTCCTCCTAGAGGATCCGGACCCGGCGGTCCGGCTGAGGACCCGAGGTTCATTATCGGACCATGAATGGCCCGCCTCGGGGAACGCCCGAAGGTGCCTCGACCCGTGGCGTAGAAAGCCGACCCAGATAGCATGGCGACATTAACGGCTTTCCTCGGAGGAAGCTGAGACGCTCCTCCACCTCCAAGTAGCGGTGCGTCAGGCGTGCTCGCAGCAGCTGGTTCAACTCCGTGGCGAAGTACCGTATCCAGAGCTCGAGGAATGAGCCACCGAGTTCCTCGAAGGTTGTTTCAAGCGAAATCTGGGCGCCCGTGCATAACAGGCCTCTGTTTCAGAGCCAACTGGATCCACACGCCCCTGCTCGAAGCGTGGTAGCCACGAGTAGTCAACTTGACTTTGCAGGAGCAGTCGAGATTCATTGACGATTACTCGAGGATTCATTGGCGATTCGTCGTTGTCTGCTTCACTGTTCATACATGAAGTTGATAAAGCACAGAAAAATGTGGGGGAAAGCTGTACAAATTCACTATCGATTCATCCGGAACTAACCGCCAACTCATCCACAATTAATTGGCATGTGTTTCCCTGAAATCGTAATAAACCAAAAAGGAGGAAATGCGTGACACGCCTGGGCACAAACAATACGTCCCCAGAAGCACGCGGGTGCTCACCGCGGCCAGACCAGATAACCTACCCGCGTGACTCCTTCGAGAACCGGCTCACCGACCTATTCGACACCTCCATCGGCAAGCCGGCGGTGGCCAACGTGTCCGTATCGTTCGAGAGCGTAGCCGGCCAAGCCGTCTGCCGCGTCGAGGTCGAGCCCAGCCACCAACCCGTCTACGCCCGCGGAAAGCAGGGCATGGACTTCTACGTACGCCTCAATAACGGTACCCGGTCACTCAACCTCGAAGAGGCCGTAGCGTACATCTCGGCCCACGACTGGGCCCGAGGCTAGACAAGTACGCTAACTCACCCAGCCCAAGTCTTGGAGATGCGCGTCTCCACCTCCACTAGCACGCCCGGACCCTCGGCGTCAGGATCATTGAGCGCCCTCTCCATCCCCTCGACCATCGCCGCCTTCAGCCAGGCTTGTGCCTCTTCAACCTTATCCTTGTCGACCTCAACTACTATCTCGTCATGCACCGCCAAGATCGGAACCGCGCCGGGACACTCGCCCCTGCGCTCCCAAAGTAGGGTGAGGGCGAGCTTCAGTCCGTCGGCACAGCAGCCCTGTATCGGGAAGTTCTTCGCCTGCCTCCTCACTTCGTTGCGCTCCCTGCGACTCACGGCGGAGGCCTCACCGAAGCGGCGTACCCTTCCAGTAGGGGTTCTGAGCACACCTGTCCTTATGGCCCGTGCGGCGTTACCTTCAAGATATTCCTTGACCTCCGGGTAGGCGACGAAGTACTGCTCTATGAGCTCCGCAGCCGCCTCCCGCTCGACCCCGAGCCGGGCGGCGAGACCGATAGGGGTCATGCCGTAGACGATCCCGAAGCTTATTGCCTTGGCAGAGGAGTGCTGCTCGGGGGTGACTTCCTCCTTAGGGATGCTGTACATCTTCGTCGCCGTCGCCATGTGGAGGTCCTCGCCCTTCTCGAATGCCCCGATCATAGCAGGGTCACCTGAGAGCTGAGCGAGGATCCTGAGTTCCATCTGCGAGTAATCAGCCTTGATGAGCACCCGCCCCTTGGGGGCCCGAACCAAGCGGCGCATCTCGTCCTCCTTGTGCAGGTTCTGGAGGTTGGGCTCCGAGCAGGACATCCTGCCCGTCTCAGCACCCACCTGCCTCCAAGAGGCGTAAACCCTCCCTTCGTAGGCGCGGGTGAGCCACTGCCCGCAGACGTCGAGCCGTTTCTTGGCGTTGCGATACTCAAGAAGGGCTCCGGCGAGGGGGTGGTCGCACTCGGAGAGCGTCTCCTTGGTCGTGTCAGGCAGCCAGCGCCCGAGGAGCTCGAAGGCCCTAACGATCTGCTGCCAGGAGTTCCAGTTCCACGCACCCCTCTCGGGGTGTTCGGGGGCGAGCTCGTCTAGCCTCTC
>Ga0126308_10000942_pt1 | contig 10880 bp, 13 predicted proteins | sample Plot55_FD_92533 | JGI IMG/M metagenome (GOLD analysis project Ga0126308, IMG submission 92533) | Serpentine soil microbial communities from UC McLaughlin Reserve, CA, USA - Plot55 | ecosystem: Environmental > Terrestrial > Soil > Grasslands | place: USA: UC McLaughlin Reserve, Lake County...
ATCCACGGGTTCATCTGACGGCCGCCTTTTCGAGTCCTGACAACATGTTCGAACCCGGCGCGATTAATCGCGATGGCGGCCTCCCTGTGGAGCTGCCACGCAACCGCAAATGTCGCAAGCAGGTACGAGTCGCAATGCGCGAACACGCTGGGCGGCATTGCGGCCCAAGCCGCTTCAGGAGCGCGGCGAGACTCCGGTAGTCAATGAAGATGGTACGGCGGTCGGGCACGTAGGTGTATTCAGGGGTGATCAGATCTTTATATACAACAACCCGACCCTTGAGCTTCGCGAAGGCATTCTCGATCGGATTGAAGTCAGGGCTGTAGGGTAGCAGCATGAGCCGGGCACCGGTGGCCTCGATGATGGCGCGAACGGCTCCTCCTTTATGGGCCGGCAGATTATCCGTGATGACCAGGTTGCCGGGTTTCAGGCGTCGGAGCCAGCACCTGCTCAAGTAAGCCAAGAACCGAGGGACCTCACACGGCACTTGGCCGTTAATGATTATTGAGTCAATTTATGCCTACAGACCGGGAGAAGAGTCATGCGTCTCTGCGCTCTTGTCGGCATCGCTCTCGCCGCCTTCACCGTCTCGGGCCTCGATGGCACCGCCCGATCCCAAGAATTCTCGGCCATCTCGGGGGGCGCGGCCGCGCCTCGATCGGCCTTCACGGCCTTCGGTATGAGAGGGGGTGGCTTCCGGGGCGGCGGCTTTCGCGGCCACGGTTTCCGGGGGCACGGGTTCTTCGGCGGAGGGTTCAAGGGACGCGGTTTTGCGGGCGGCCGGTTCTTCGGCCGGGACAGGTTCGGGTTCTTCGGCCGGGACAGGTTCGGGTTCTTCGGCCGCGACAGGTTCGGGGGGTGGGGCGGCGGTTATCTCAACGACAGTTACGCCCCCTTTGGGTTGAACTTCCAGCAGTACATCGTGACCGGCGGTTCGGCGTCGCCGTACTACGCTCCCTCCGTCACGCAGCTTCCGCAAAGCGCCGGAATCCGGGAGTCCCGGCCGGCGCAGCCGGTCCTCTATGTCATCAATGGCAGATCCGCTTCACAGCGTGGCGCGATCGTCTCGGCGCCGAAGTCCTCCCGCGCCAAGGAGGCCGCCGGAGAGGAGGTCGCGTTCGGTGCCAGGATCGTTCATCTCGAGGTGCCGGTGGCAAGACGCGTGGCGAGACGCTAAGCCCGTTCGTGACGGATGATTTGCGGAAGATCATCGGAAGTTGGGCGGCGGCTAGGAGGCTTGGTGACGAACGGCTGTCTATGCGCCGACCTCAGCGTCAACGGCTCTCCACGTTGCGACGGACTTGCTCCTTCAGCCACGCGATATCTTCCGGTCGGAACCGTTTTGAGCCATCCGACAGAACGACAGGCAATATGAGTGCCCGGCGAGTGACCCAGGAATGAAACGTGCTTTTTGGCACTCCGATCAGGCGTGCGGCCTCCGATGCGCGGAGAAGCGGTTCACCTTGAGGCATGATTTGTTTACACCTCTTCGGATGGCTTGCCCAAGCGGCTCAATGTGGCGCAGCCTCGTCCGTGCCATGCCGTGACGGTGGCACGCCTTTCACAGTGTCCCGTTCGGAATCTAGGGCAATCTCCTGCCGCTCTGCAAAGCGGGTCCTGACAGCCGGCATTGGCCGCCCGTTGACCTGAAGTGAGAAGATATCCCGTCGCGCATAATGCCCAACTGCATCAAAGTCGATGCGGCCGCGAACGATTTCGTCCGTGGCCAACTCGGCTGCCAGTACCCTTCCTCCATGGCCTCTCTGTTCTATAGTCTGTCCGGTCAGGGTATACCCTGACCGCCCGTCGGGCGGTCTGGCTCCCGCCAGCCGCACGGCCCCCGAGCTGCGGATCGCCGGCCCGCGCTCGTTCGATAGAGCGCCCGACAAGTCGTGAGATCCAGCGGCCGCGGACGGGGTCGCTTCGGCCTCCAGATTTGGCGTTGTCGATCCGCAGCACTCAAATCTAAGGCCTCTTTGGCAGGCTCTCACGGCTGGAGCATTCAGGGGTATGCCGCTCCAGTAGACTTGGGGAAGGGCTGGCCGACGAGGTGAAACGCCTTGCTGCCGCAGGAATGACGCGGGAGCAGATCCTAGGAACCTCGGGTCAGCGTTGCGAGTGTTTATCGGGTGCAAGAAGGGGTAGCCCTGAGTCGACCAGCGGGGCTGCTTGTAAATGGCTGAAGCGCACGGCACAGTTTGGTCCTGCTCGCAGCGGGAGGACGCAATGATCAGGGTTACCTTATTGCTGTTGCTCACATTGACGGCCGAAACGGCACTAGCCGCGTGCGATTCTAGCAACCGCGCCTTGGTATGTGAGTTATCGAATTACAATCCTGAGACAGGAGCAGACCCTACTGGAAGTTGCCCAGCACGGAGCGACTTCGTGACGGCGATTCGAGACGCGGTTGCTGTAGCGCCTAACCTAAGAGATGAGGTATGCCGCCTCACGGGGTTGTTCGTAGTGACCGACGGTAATGTTTCTTGGGGGGTGTGGCAGAACCCTCGGAGTAACCAGACGCCGGGTGGCAAGAAGCCCGCAACCTACGTCGGAATAGCGAGCACTCTCATTGGATCGACACTGAGTGCACACTTAGATGCTACGCTGAAAGCTGTTTTGAGGAACTCTAACGCGCCAGTTCAACATAGTACCGATACACTCTCGGACGCCAGTTCAAAAAAGTTGGCCGTGGCTGCTGTGGCCGTGGCTGCTGTGTTGGCTCATGAGATTGGCCATATCAAGTGGCATAGAGACAACATCTATTCGTCTCTGCCTTGCTTCTACGACAGGTTTATTTTCAATGAAGCGGCAGCGAGTAATAAAGAGAGATCATGGAAGAGAGATGATGGTCTGACTGCGTCCGTTGCCAGAGCTTTTCATCCGGGGCCGTCTCATTCTGATCCGTCGGGTGGGGCGGATCACGACCGGGGTGTTCCCCACCCAAAGCAAGGCCTGACACCTCCACAGGTCAGGGCGGTCTACACTGGCGGATTTGCGAGTGCGTTCGCCTCTCTTTCTCCAGAGGAAGACTTCGTGGAGACGTATGTCCTACGTGTTCTGCAAAAAGCAACCGTTTCTTTCCCGCTCACCTTGAATTTTCCCGGCGCTGAACTTGGCCCTATCGATGTCATTGGAAACCGATCCTTCCCTCTGCCTGAAAAGCTAGAGTGCATTTCGCCTTTGGCTCCGCTCGCTGCAACGCGTCGCGGAGGGTCGCGTAAGGGGAAATGACGTTCCTTGCGGCCGTTATCGCGCTCTCGTCTGTGTATCGGGCAACCGAGATCATGGCCAACCCGGACGAAGACACCAAACAGTGGACTATGTTGAGCGACCGACCACCGATCCCATCCACTGGTTTGCCGACTGGCCCAAGGGCGACGTGCCTCGGTCCGGCGCATTCTATCCGGCTCTTTCGCTCTGGTATTGTTTGATCATTCCAGGGCAGAAACGGACGGCTGTGACCAAGACGGGAGAGGCATCGCGATACCCCGAACACGCACGACATCCTCACGGGCTCGCAGAGCAATGGACGAGCGTTCACCGGCAACGAGGACATGACTTGCGGGAACTGAACCAAGAGTGGTGATGACGAAGGTGCGATGCTCGGCCACCACGACCGAACGGGCGGCGGTGAACAACCGACCTCGTGGAACACGGCCCACTGCTCACACGGGTGTAGCAAGGGACGCGCTCCGGAACACGGGGGGTGCTGGACTGTTCTACTGCTTCGCGGCCCACGAGCCGAAGGCAGGTCAACCAGACTCGTAGAGCCACGACGGTGGACGCCAAGCTCCCGCATGTTGCCGAGCGTCGTGGCAATTCAAGCGTTGTCTTGCTCGCCGTCGCTGTCCGGCGTGGCCCGCTCGGGCTCCTCGGCCTCATTGGCCTTCGGCTCACGCCCACCGGAGGTTCTTTCGTTCCCGTGGCGGTACTGCGGTCGTCTCGGGATGGCCCTCGAGGTGTGATATTCTCTCTCGACAGGGTAGTCTATCCAACGGTGCACCACTGCCGTTGCACATCCTCTCGATGCGTGACGCGAGGGGCGGCTTGGCCGCCGAGTTGCCGGAACTTCGGTACCACTTTCGTGAGGGCGGAGGCGTCTCGAGTTCTAAGCGACCGGCCGCTTTGGCGGGAGCGGCACGCCGACGGAGCCGGTCTGCTCAATGTCCTGCGGCCCAAGTGCCATGCAGTCCCGAACGAAGAGTTGCCGACGGTCGACCACTCTCCTGTACAGGTCAGGGTCGATCCGGCTCGGGCCCTTGATGCTCCGCCGGGCCTGCCCCTGACAGGCGAGGCGCTGTTCTGAGAGGTCGGCCGCTCTGACGCCGGCTGATGTGGCGAGGACGGCCAGGAGAACGACAAAGGCGAGCTTTGGCCTGCTGACCATGACACATCACCCCATCGCCCCGACTCAGCGGGAGAGCGGGTGCGACCGATACGGTAAGCCTGCTCCAGCCAGCATAAGTGTGACTCCGCACACACCCGGTGTCCTGATCCGAGCAGAGGGCGGCCCGTCTCCGGTACCGCCCCTGGTCCGTCAGCTCGTGCCCTTGCGGACCTAAGCGGGGACGATGGGGCTTCTCTCCATGCGCTAGCCGCGCGATGGTCTTGACGCGCATCCGCCGCGCGAAGCGCAGGACAGGAAGTCGTCGTCCTGCCCGCGACATCGACCGACGCCGGGTGCGCATAGCTCGTCCGCTCGCAAGCTTTAAAGGGCCGCGCTCGCGTCGATCTTGTTTCGCGCCACGGTCACGATCCGTGAAGGACACAGGCGGAGAAACCCGGCCCGGCTGAGCCGGGCAGGGCAGGGTGCAGACCGATGCGCCCGGTCCGAAGCCTCATGCTGCACGCCGCGGATTCGTATTCGCTCCCCGCTCAGAGATCGACTGCGCGGCGTCCGCCACCCGGGTGGTCACCTCGGCAAGCCTGCGGGCTTGATCGATCGTCTGCTGCAGCTGCACGCGCATGAGTTCGTTTTGTGCAGCCATGAAGTCGGGCATCGTGCGGCAGCCGCTGAGCATCGTCAGCCCGTCGACATTTTTCTGCAGGCGCTCTTGAATCAGGCCGAGCCATTCCTGCGAGAACTCCTGAAATCCTCGGGTCAGGAGTCGGCTCGCCTCAGCCATGACCGTGAGGGCGTGGGTCGATTCGCGGGCGAAATCCTGCGCCTGCTCGCCTGACTGATTCAGGGCCTGAACCACGTGCTGGGAAGTGCGCTGCGCTGTCTCCTTCACGACGCCGAGCCCGGTCTCGACAGCTTCTCTGGCAGTTTCGGCCGTCCGCTTCGCGGCCATTGGGCCGGTCCAGAGATTCGCGATGACCGTCTCGGCCGCTCGCTGGACGTTCTCGGTCTGCTCGCGCTCCCGGCGAGCCGCGGCCCGACGCTCTTCAGCCTCAGCGCGCTTCTCCTCCTCGATTTCGGCCTTCCGGTCCTCGATGCTCTCGACGATCGCTTGGGCTTCCTCATCGCTCAGTGCTTTGAGGACGGCCGGCAGCAGGTCCTTCTTCTCATCCCGGACATGTTGCTGGAACACGGTTCGCAGTTCGGCAATTTTTTCCCCGAACTCTTCGCTAGCTGACGGCGTCTGAGCGAGCTCGGCCAGGAACTTGCGCATCAGTTTGTTGTCGTTGATCGCGTCAGCGACAAGATCCTTCGTCTGCTTATGCTTCCGCAGAACGGGAAAGAGGTGCTTCTCTTCAAGCTCGGTCAGGAGTTCGAGCTCTTCGCGGAGATCGGCGAACAATCTCTCGCGTGTTTTGATGGCGTTCTCCGATGTGTCGACCAGCTTGGAAAAGAGCTCATTGGCCTTCGCCGGACTGGTTTGAATCAATTGCCTAATGGTCGTCATCGTCTCTTCCTTCTCAAAGAACCGGACAATTCGGTAGAAAGCAGCCGAGCGTAGGAGGGCTCACGACGCCGCCCGCGATGGGTACACAAACCCGTTTGTACAAACGGGCGTCCCGTTCGCCCCGGCACTCATCGGCGGTTACCGGGTAGATCCGGAGTAGCCGACCAGAGAACCGTGCTGCAATGCAGCATTGGCTAAACAGGCAACCCCCCGATGGGTTCCCGACGAACATTCCGGGTGAGCCGGTTGTCCCGGGGCACGAACGCCTTAACCAGCAGCTTGAACCTCGCGGAGTGTCGGCCCCATCCGCCTCAATGGGACTTACAGTTCGCTCCATGCTGGCCAGCGCAAGCAATCTGACTCAACTTCCATGGAGACGAGCGCTGAAGCGCGTTCTTGAATAATGCCGCCTCGGCCCAGCGCGAGGGTTAGATCATGTGATGCGATAGCGCCCTCGTCGGCGGTCTCCGACAGTGTTTTCCATTTGCAACACCGATACGATATTTCACTCCCGCCGCTTCACCTTGTTGTGCAGAAATGAAACCTAAGAGTCTCGTTGGGCTCGCTTTTCAGCCAATCACTCGGTGCCGCGGCCGGAAACGGCCAAGCATTGACAAGCGTGGCCGCTTAACTCTCCCTTAATTCGCTATCAGCATCCTGTCGCACACAGGGCGCCTGTGGAATGAAGGCGGTCGTCAGCAAGGCCGCATCAGGGGAACGCACATCAGATGACGTCACACGAGGCCGACCGGCGCGCCGTGGCACAGTTGCGTGGCCGCGGTGCAGGGCTGTTCTCAACCCGCAAAGCCTTCATCGCCGCCCGCCTCGTGTGCGTCGGTGCTGCCTCCCTGATCGTGGCGAATTGCTCCCAGCAAAAGATGGGCAGTTCCTACGATCCGAGATATGGCGTTTTCGCGAGTCCGCGCGTGATCCGGGACGGGGAACCGGTTCCGAAGGGAGGGGGTCGCGAGCTCGTCGGCCGGCCCTATACGGTCGCGGGAAAAACCTACGTTCCACAGGAGAACCCGAGTTATGCCCGTGAGGGCCTGGCGTCCTGGTATGGTGCCAACTTTCATGGCCGCCTGACCGCCAACGGCGAAATCTTCGATCGGGACGCGATCGCGGCCGCCCATACGACCATGCCGCTCCCCAGCTATGCCCGCGTCACCAATCTCGAGAATGGCCGATCCATTATCGTCCGCGTGAACGATCGCGGCCCCTACCACCAAAACCGCGTCATCGACGTATCCCAACGGACCGCCGAAGCCCTCGATTTTCGTCGTCAAGGAACCGCGCACGTTCGCGTCGAATATGTACGGCGCGCGTCGCCGAACGGCAGCGACGACCGGATCCTGCTGTCGAGCCTGCGGACCGACGGTCTGCCCGCCACTCTGCCCGGGTCGAGTCAGGTCCTCGTGGCGAAAGCCGATCCGCAACCCGATGCGCCCCGTCGGGCGCTGGCTATGCGCACCTACGAGTCCGCTCCCGTTGAGGAGGGTGAGCCCTCGTCCGCGGGAGACTCCTTCGCCTCGCAACGGGCCCTTTCGGTTCCACTCCCGCCGGAACGTCCGTTCGATCTCGGAACGGTGCCGAATGCGGCAACGCCGATCCCACTCGCGGGGAGCGGACCAACGGGTCGAACGCCATCCCGGCCCGTGGTCGCGGGGCTCTCGTTTGCGGCGCCTCGGTCCGGGGCGAATGGCCTGAGGGACGCCGGGACGTTCCCGCCTCTTGCGACGAAAGACGTCGTCGATATCAACCTTCGCCGGTGATCTTTCCTGTAACCTTGGCGTTGATATTGCCAAGGGGGCGGTTCACATTGTTCGCGCTCTCGTTAGGGAAGAGAGATCGTGAGCATGAGGATGGATCGCTTTAACTTTTCCAGGGTCGCCGCATTGGTCGCTCTTGCCTGGGTCGGTCTTCTGATCGGCTCGGAAGCGGCACTGGCCCAGCCCTTTCAGACCCAAGCTCCGCACGCCATCCTGCTAGACGCCGATTCCGGAACGGTTCTGTTCGAGAAGGCGGCTGATGAGCCATTTGCTCCGGCAAGCCTAGCAAAGCTCATGACGGCGGAGCTCGTGTTCCGGGAACTGCAGCAGGGCCGCATCACAATGGATACTGAATTCACCGTATCCGAGAATGCTTGGCGCAAGGGCGGCGCGAAGGCCGACGGCTCATCGATGTTCGCTCAGCTGAACACCAGCATCAAGATTTCGGACCTGCTCCGCGGGATCATCGTCCAGTCCGGCAACGATGCCGCGATCGTCGCCGCGGAGGGAATTGCCGGAACCGAAGAGAACTTCGCCCGCATGATGACGGAGCGCGCCCGGGAGATCGGGCTCACCAACTCTACCTTTCGCAACCCGACCGGCTACAGCCATCCCGAGCAGAAAGTCACGGCCCGGGACATTGCAAAGCTCGCGATCCACCTGATCACCACCTATCCGGAGTACTACAAGATCTACTCGGAGCGCGATTTCACCTGGAACAAGATCCGTCAGCAGAACAGGAACCCGCTTCTGGCCGATTTTCCCGGGGCGGATGGACTCAAGACAGGGTTCTTGGACGAGTCGGGCTACGCGCTGGCCGGTTCGGCGGTCCAGAACGGTCAGCGCATCGTCCTCGTGATTAGCGGTCTGAAGTCCATGCGCGACCGAGCGGCGGAAGGGCGCAGGCTCCTGGACTACGGCTTCCGCGCCTTCGAGTCGCGGCAGCTCTTCGCCCAGGGCGAACCGGTCGGGGAGGCCCAGGTTTTCGGGGGCGATCGTCGGTCCTTGCCGCTCGTTTCGCCGAAGCCGATTCGTGTCCTTTTGCCTCGCGGCTCCAATGAGAAGCTCACGGCGCGGGTGGTCTATTCCGGGCCCGTGAAGGCGCCCGTTCAGAAGGGAGCCCAGGTTGCCCGTCTGCAGGTGATGCGCGGCGAAGCCCAGGCGCTCGAGATCCCGCTCTATGCGGGCGAGGACATTCACACCGGGACGTTGAGCCAGCGCGCCCTCGACGGGCTCCTGGAGTTCGGCTCGGGCCTATTCCGGCGAGCCTTCACGAGCCTGACCGAACGCGGCTGATGCGAGGGCGCTTCATCACGTTCGAAGGCGGGGAGGGGGCCGGGAAAACGACTCAAATCGACCGGCTGCGGCGACGTCTGGCCCGCCTGGGCCACTCCGTTGTCGTGACCCGTGAGCCTGGCGGGTCGTCGAAAGCGGAGGAAATCCGCAAGGCACTCCTCGGCGGTCGGGCCCGGGATCTTGGTCCGGCGGGGGAGGCGCTCCTTTTCTACGCGGCGCGCTTGGACCATCTCGAACACTTGGTCCGGCCGTCCTTGGATCAAGGTATCCACGTCCTCTGCGACCGCTTCTCCGATTCGACCCGCGCCTACCAAGGCGCATTCGGCAAAGTTGATCCTCGGATCCTCGGATCCCTGGATCGAGTGATCGTAGGAGAGACCGAGCCGGATCTCACCATTATCCTCGACATCCCGCCCGATCTGGGCCTGTGCAGAGCTCGGCGACGCAATGAAGCGAGCAAGGAGGGGACTGATCGCTTCGAGTCGGAGGGCGAGCCCTTCCACGAGGCGCTCCGGCAAGCTTTTCGGGAGATCGCGGCCGCCCATCCCGAGCGGTGCGTGCTCATCGATGCCCGGGGCGTCCCTGACGAGGTGGAAGAGGACGTCTGGAGGGCGGTAGGCGAGCGCGTGCGCGCTCTCACGCTTCCGGTCCAGGCGGACGCTCATGTCGCGTGAGGTCGAGGAAACCTCCGAGCCTGACCGGTTCGGCGGCGCGCCCCACCCCCGAGAACGGTTCGCGTTGTTCGGCCATGACGAGGCCGAAGCGGCACTCCTGCAAGCCATCCGGAACGGCCGCCTCCACCATGCCTGGCTGATTGGCGGACCAGAGGGCGTTGGGAAGGCTACTTTGGCCTACCGCGTGGCCCGCTTCCTGTTAAGTCTCGACCCTGGATCAAAGGATCCAGGGTCGACTCTCGCGGTGGATCCGGCCTCGCCAGCCGCCCGGCAGGTCATCGCGCTGTCGCATCCCAACCTGGCCGTCCTTCGCCGCACGCCCGGGACTGACAAGAAAGCCGCCTCGGCCACGATCGCGGTCGATTCCGTCCGACGGGCGCTGAACCTGTTCGGCTCGACGGCGGCGAACGGCGGATACCGGGTCTGCGTCGTCGACAGTGCCGAAGAGCTGACGGTCGCCGGCGCGAATGCGCTTCTGAAGGTCCTCGAGGAACCTCCTGCTCGTGCCATCTTCCTCATTGTCAGCCACGCACCGCAACGACTGCTGCCGACGATCCGTTCGCGCTGTCGACGTTTGCTGTTGCGTCCTCTCGAACCAGAGGCGATCGAGGCGGCGTTCCGAGACCTAGGCTCCCCGTGGGCCGACGCCTCGCCTGAATTGATGGCCGCAGCCGTCCGCCTGGCCGAGGGATCCGTCCGGCGGGCCCTGGAGATGCTCGATGAGGAGAAGCTCGCCTTCGTGGCCCGGATCACCGCTGCCCTCGACGCGCTGCCGCGCGTGGATACGAAAGCCATGCTTACGCTCGGCGAGACGATCGCCCGCCGCGATTCGGAGGACGCCTATGGCCTCGCCCTTGATGCCGTCCACCGGTGGGTGAGCGGACAGCTTCATGCACGGGCCGCGCTGGGCCCGGCCCGCCTTGCGCGGCTGGTGGAGGTGTGTGACAAGGTCGCCCGCTCGGCGCGCGAGATCGACGTCTACAATCTCGACCGTCGGCCCCTCGTTCTCGCGCTGTTCGACGATCTCGCCGATGCGGTCCGGCGCACAGCGTGAGCCGCCGCTGCTCGCGAAGGACCGTGCCATGGCCGAACGCGCGAAGTTCTATATCACCACGGCCATCTCTTATCCGAACGGCGCTCCGCACATCGGCCATGCCTACGAGGTCGTCGCCGCGGACGCGATCGCGCGTTTCAAGCGGATCGACGGCTACGATGTCTTTTTCTTGACCGGTACGGACGAGCACGGCCTTAAGGTTCAGCAAACCGCCCATAGGAACGGCACCACGCCGAAG
>Ga0126308_10000943_pt1 | contig 10878 bp, 17 predicted proteins | sample Plot55_FD_92533 | JGI IMG/M metagenome (GOLD analysis project Ga0126308, IMG submission 92533) | Serpentine soil microbial communities from UC McLaughlin Reserve, CA, USA - Plot55 | ecosystem: Environmental > Terrestrial > Soil > Grasslands | place: USA: UC McLaughlin Reserve, Lake County...
AGCGGCTCCACCGGATTACGAGCTCGCAGACCGGATCGCCCTTACCAGGCCAGCCCAGGTGAAGGCCCTCGGCCATCCGCTTCGGAACACGATCCTTAGCCTGCTCCACGAGCGGGCGGCAACCGTGACCGAGCTAGCGGCCGCGCTCGAGCGGCCGAAGAGCACGGTCGCCCACCACGTGAAGGTGCTCACCGAGGCCGGACTGGTGCAGGTGGTGAGGACCCGGCGAGTGCGGGCGATCGAGGAACGGTTCTACGGCCGGACGGCGCGGATGTTCTACGTCGCGGTCGAGCAGAGCCCGGAGTCCGACGACATGCCTCGGGACTTCAACGACTTCGAGGTCGCCGCCCAAGAGTCGGCGGAGGCGTTCGGGAACGGGAAGCTGTGGGGCTTCATCCGGCACGCCCGCATCTCTGAGGCGCAGGCCTCGGAGTTCTGGGAGAAGATGGCCGAGCTGGTCACCGAGTTCGACCGGCTTCCGCGGTCGGGAGCCACCGTCTACGGGTTCGCAATCGGCGTGTACCCGACGGTCCATCCCACCCTACCGAGCAGCGGCGACTAAGCCGGAACGGCGTCTAGGGCGCCCGCAGCGCGTCGATCGTCGCCGTCTGCACGAGACCGGAGACCGCTCGTCGGAGGTCGACGTCGGACGTGACGAACATGTCCGCCTGCAGTTGCGTCAGTGCGACGAATTCGGCGTCCGAGGTCGTCTCCCAGCCCAGCTCGTCTGCGATCCGCCACGCCGTCCGCTGGAGCACCTTGTCGCCGAGGAAGCGAACCTTCAGGGAGTTGACCCGCGTCACGCGTTCGATCCCCTCGGCGGCCGAGATCTCCCCTCGACGAGCCGCCGCGTACAGCTGCGCCAACGCCTGCGAACGAACGAGCGTCGGCGCGAGCAGCTTGTGGTCGGCGGAGACCTCGATCTCGCCTGCGGCAATTTGGAGCAGCGTGTCGCAATCGACGACGAACCGTGTCATGTCCAGCCCAGCGCTCGCTTGACCGGCGCGCGGCTCTCTTTCTCCTCTGCGGCGCTCAGCTTGCTCATCGTCCTTCCTTTCTATCCGGCCGTGTCCGAACGGGACAATAGGGTGCGCCGGTGCGCCTGCTGGTCGCCCGCTGCGAGGTTCGGTACACCGGCCGCCTGACGGCCTTCCTGCCCGAAGCGGTGCGGCTGCTCATCCTGAAGACCGACGGATCCGTTCTCGTGCACGACGACGCCGGCGGCTTCAAGCCGCTGAACTGGATGACCGGGCCTACGTGCATCGAGGAGCTCGGTGACGTACTGCTCGTCCGCAAGCCGAAGACCGAGGACGTGCTCGAGATCAGGCTCACCGAGATCCTCAGCGATGTCGGTCACGACATGGGCGAGTCCGCGGCGTTGCAGAAGGACGGCGTCGAGCGCGACCTGCAACTCGAGCTCGCCGCCGCGCCGGCGGCGCTCGGCGAGGAACTCAGGCTCGTGAAGCGCGAGTGGACGACGGAGGTCGGGCCGGTCGACCTGATGTGCCGCGACGAGGACGGCGAGTGGGTCGCCGTCGAGATCAAGCGGATCGGGACGATCGACGCGGTCGAGCAGCTGACCCGTTACCTCGGCTTCATCCGCGAGGACCCCGCGAAGGCCGCGTGCCGCGGCATCCTCGCCGCGCAAAAGCTGAAGCCGCAGGCGATCGCGCTCGCGGAGTCGCGCGGGATCCGCTGCGTCGAGGTCGACCTTGCCGTCCTACGCGGCGAGCGCGAGCCCGAGCTTACGCTCTTTCAGTAGCCCGCCACGCTCGCGTTGCCCCTGAACATGTCGCGCCGTGTGGCAGTCTGAATGGATCTCCGAGTACGTCCATGGCTACGGGACCCGCGAACAGCAGCGGCTCGTCGAGCAGGCTGAGCACTGGCGCTACCGGCTGATCGCCGACGGCACTGAGCTCGAGCCGGGGACACGCCTACTCGAAGTCGGGTGCGGCGTGGGCGCGGTGCTCGCCGTGCTCGGGCACGAGTTCCCCGGCCTGCAACTGTTCGGCGTCGACATCGAGACCGCGCAGCTCGAGTTCGCCCGCGGACACCTCAACCGATCGGGAGTCGACGCCACGCTGCGGGAGGGGGATGCGCTCGCGCTTCCCTTCGAGGACGAGTCGTTCGACCACGTCTGGATGATGTGGTTGCTCGAGCACATTCCCGAGGCACCTGCGGCGCTTCGCGAGGCGAGACGTGTCCTGGTCCCAGGTGGTCGGATCACCGCGATCGAGGTCGATTACTCGACCGCCCGCGCGGAGCCCTCTACCCCCGCGATCGAGGCGCTCATCCGCGCGATGGTTCAGGCGATGGCGGCTTCTGGCTGGAGCGACGCGGGGACGCGGCTGCCTGGCTGGCTCGGCGAAGCCGGCTTCGGCGGCGTCGACGAGGGCGAGCGGCGCTTCTGGTGGCAGGACGACGATCTGGCTAGTCAGGCGTCGTACGCGGCCGACGTCATCGAGAGCGCGCTAGGCGCGCTCGTCGAGGCATCGGGCACGGGCGAGGCGGAGCTTCGTGCTGGCCTCGCAGACATTCGCAGCCTCCCGAACCTGCCCAGAGCCGGCCTCGGGTACATCGTGCACAAGTCGACTGCAGTGCGATGACCGAGACGGCCTATCGCGACAGGAGCGGCGCGAGGCACTCCGCGAGCTGCCGACGATGCTCGTCGGTGTCGAACGTGTGCAGCGGATGCGGAGACAACGCGTGCTCGACCAGCCGCCTGTCCCCCCGGACATACACGACCGGGATGATCGTCCCGGTGGCGTCGTACTCGACTGCGACCGCACATGCGCCGCCGCCGTCGCGATCCACGAAGTCCGCGAGCGGCACAATTCCTTCGTCGCGAATCCCGTCGGCGCCGTCGACATCGACCACTCGCGCGAGATACCCCTTCTGCGTCCAGAGCTCGGGTGCGTGCGCGAGCTCCCTGAGCAGGTACGGCACGACTTCGTCGCGGTGGAGCGGGTGCCGTTCGCGCGCGAGCCCGAAATGCTTCTGCGCGATGTGCTGCGCGAGGACGCGGGCGTTGTAGCGGAACCCGTAGACGGATCCCGAGCCGCTCGTCGCGCCGTGCTTGTGCAGGCCGGGCGAAGCCTGGGTGACGTTACCGGCGAAGTACATCCCAGGGACGGAGATGCTCTCCCAGTACGGAGTCTGAGCCGGCATGCGGCCGTCGTTGACCATCGCCACGCCCACGCTCGGCAGGTCGCATACCGGCGCGCGGAAGCCCGTCGCCGCGATGACCTCGTCGCTTTCGAGCTCGAGCTCCCCCTCCCACGTCGTGCCGCTCGCATGGATGCGGTACCCGTCTGCGTGCCGCTCCACGCGCTCGATCGCGGCGTCGACGACGTAGCTCCCGGTGCCGCCGCGGATGTGCTGGGTGTACGGCGAGAGGTACCGAATGCTGAGCGGCGAGAAGGCGAGCATCCCGGTCTCCACCGGGCGCGGAGAGCCGAGCACGATGCGCCGCGCCCAGGGCAGGAGACCCTGCGCGAGCTCGAACGCCGAATTCCGCTTGCCGACGATGAAGACGCTCTTGCCCTGATAGCGCTCCGGTGCGTTGGCCGCGGCGTAGTGCGGCGCCGCTTCGAGTCCGGGAATGGGAGCGACCCACGGCTCGGTCAGGCCGATCGCGAACACGCAGACCCGGCAGCGATACTCGCCGTCGGACGTCGCGAGCACGAAGCCCGCGTCATCGCGCCGCGTCGACAGCCACTCGCAGCCGTAGCGAACGCGAACGCCGCCGCGCGTGGCGAATTCGACGAGCGCCGCCTCCATCTCGGGGCGGGCCGGAACGTCGAACGCGCGGTCCATGAACTCCGGTGCGAGCGCCTGATGCTCACGCTCGTCGCCGACGAGGCTGTTGTGGTCGTACCACTCGTACTCGCGCGTGCCGCGCTCGAACGGCGCGTCCGGCTTCGTCCAGCTGATCAGGCGTTGGTAGACCGGGAAGCGCCGAAACATGCCGCCCGGCGCGGGGTCGCGCGAGATCACCGCGGTCCGGGAAACCCCCGTGCGGGCGAGGCTGTATGCGGTCTGCAGTCCGCCGGGCCCGCTTCCCACCACCACGACGTCGTAGTCGCCCGGCGGGAACGGACGCTCGTCTAGCCGGTCCAAACGTTCGCGGCTCGCAACCGCCGGGCTTCGATCTGGAGCATCCGATACATCACGCTCGGGTGCTGGTGCAGGAACGCCTTCAGCTCGTTGTCCGGGATGATCAGACAGCGCAGGAGGGACGTCGCGATCACGTCGGCCGTCGGCGGCTCATCCGCCAAGATCGCGATCTCGCCAACGAAGTCGCCGCGGGTGAGTCGCGCACGCTCCTGGCCGTCGATCACGACCTTTGCCTCTCCGTCGAGAATCACGTAGAAGCCGCCGCCGGTTACGTCCTGGCGGATGACGCGCTGTCCCTCGCCGAAGACCTCCTCGTCGAACGAGTGCGCGAGCGCCTCGAGTTGCGGGTGCGGCAGGTCGGCGAAGAGGCTCAGCCGCGCGAGTGCGTCGACGTAGCTGGCTGTCGGTGCCTCCACCGCGGCGAAGCCTAGCTGCGCCCCCTTGGCGATCGTTTGCGGAGCGGCCAGGCTCGAGGAACGTGGAAGTAGCGTTCGGCTTCGCAGGCGCCCTGGTAGGGACGCGGATCAGGCGGGCCGCGTCACGCGCGCAGGCCCGTACCACGTGCGCGATCCGTCGAGATTGACGGTCTGGATCCAGTAGCGCACGCTCGGACGCGTCGGCGCCTTGCGGTCGAGGAAGGAGTAGCGGCCACGTCCCGCGGCCGCGATCAGCCTGCGGTTGATGCGCGTCCGCTTGGCGTGCGCCTCACGGTAGACGTTGAAGCCCAGCAGGTTGACCTCGAACGCGGTACGCCAGCGGAGGAGAGTGCCGGCCGAAGACGCGGTGGCGGAGAGACCGCGGAACGTCGCGGCTGTCGGGAAAGCTTCGAGCGAAATATCGTCGAAGTTTGCGAACGCGCCACTCGGACACGGGTTCGTGGAACAGATGAAGGAGGCGATGACGAGTGCGGACACCGTATCGGGCGGTGCGACGGGGTTTCCGCTCGCCTGCTGCCACCCGCCCTCCGTGGCCGCCGCGACCGCCGAGCTGTCGATGTTGTCGAAGGTCGGGCAGTTCAGGGCGTTGTAGTAAATAAGGGTGACCCTCGCGCCAATCGCACCTGGATCGGCGATGTTGTACCAGTACGAGAGCGTGTACGCCCCCGGCTGGAGCGAGATGCACGTCGCCGCCGAAGCACTTAGCCCGCTCGTGCCGGCGGTGATTTTCAGGCTGGCCGGAGCCGTTTTGAAGACCGCGGTGTCTCTCGAGATCGTTGCGTTGAAGTTCGCCGCCCACTGACATGGGACGCCTCCGAGGCACTCGTCAGTGAAGCTCGGATTGAGTATGAGATTCTGCGCCTGAGCGGGCGCACTGAACGCTGCCGCGAGCCCCAACACCGCGAGCGCGACGAGCAGCCGGCTTGCCTTGCATCTCGTGAACATGGTTCTCGAGCCCTCCCCCGTTTAAGTGCCAGTCGGCGCGATCCTACCCGCGAATGCACCGAAAACGGATCAGGATTCCGTCGACGGATCCGTGAGCGCTGCAGTACGACGGGTCGCCTCAGCTGCAGGAATCGGCCGTAACCGGTCTCGCCTCCGCCGGTCAGGAAAGCACGCGCTCGAGCGCCGCGCGGTCCGTCGGCTCGCCGTGCGCGGGCAGCACGAGCTCGACCGGCAGGTCGAGCAGCGGACGTAGCCGTCGGACGACATCGTCGCGCGCCACGTGCTTGCGACCGCCGAGCTGGATGTCCAGCCCGTCGCCGAAGTCGGAGAGCGAGTCGCCGGTGACGATCGCGTTGACGGACGGCAGCCAGAGGATGAGATCGTTGTCTTCGCGGCCGGCGTACGCGTGGATACCGAACGGCCACGCTCCGGGGCCGTGAAAGTGTCCTTCGCCTTCTCCCGTGCGCAGCCAGGCGAGGTCCTCGCTCTCCATGCCGCGGACTCGGTTGGGGTCGACGCCGAACTTCTCGACCCAGTCCTGCCAGGTGTCTGCGGGCGGCGTGTGGACGGGAAGGCCGAGCGAGCGGGCGTCGCGCTCGTGGTACGGCGCGGTCAGGACGACGGCGGTCGCGCGCCCGCGCAGCTCGTCGGGCAACGAGAGCGGGTCGAACAACAGGACGTCATTGCCGAGCTCGATTGCGTACGACGAGACGAGCTCGGGCCACCACTGCTCCTTGTCCCAGTCCGGGTGCGGCGATTGCCAATGCCAAAGACCGCGGCGCAGCTCACGCAAGAGCGCGATCCTAGCTGCGGGAAATCGCCGTCGCATTTGCGAAGGCGGGTTCCCCGCTCGAGCTCTCCGTTCAGAATGAACTGCGAGCTGGTCCCGGCCTCGCCTCAATCTCCGCCTAGGATGGCGGCGTCCATTGGCATGAGCGGTTCGTCGAAGGTGACCATGTCTCTGGCGCTATCGAAGAAGAAGACGAGCGCGCCGGGGTATCGCTCCGATTCAAGACCCGGTGCTTTGCTTCCGCCGGGATCTGGATCAGCACGCCGGGTCCGCTCGTCTTCGCCCCGCCTTCGAGCTCGTACTCGAGCTCGCCCTCCAGAATCAAGTCGCACTCGTTCGCGCTGTCGAAGTGCAAAGGGGATGCCACCGCCGGGAGCGATCTCGGCGTAGGCCACAGAGGAGGCCGGCGCGCCGGTCTCAGCGCTGATCGGGAACGTGAAACTGACGCGCTCGCTCGGCTCGGTCTTCGACCAGAGCTCGACGAGTTCGAGCAAGCCCCAATCGATCGTTGTCAAGGCCATGGTTTCCTGCTCGGTCGCAAGCAGAAAGTCCGGACATCGTATGAGCGTCGCAGGCCCGCGGTTATTGGCGCTCAGGTTCTATCGCGACGTCAGCAGCTCGTTGAGGACAGACAGCGAACGAACAACGAAGCAGTCGTGCCGACGGCGCACGCGTCAGCCGGTGCGCTCGTCCGGTGGGCGTGTCAAAGCGACAACGAAACTAAAGTGGGCCGCGTGACGCTTCGACGGATGGACAACGTCGGCATCGTGGTGGAATCCCTCGATGCCGCTATCTCTTTTTTCGCTGAGCTCGGCCTCGAGCTCGAAGGGCGAGCCATGATCGAAGGAGAGTGGTCAGGGCGCGTCACCGGACTACGCGACCAGCGCGTCGAGATCGCCATGATGCGCACGCCGGACGGCCACGGCCGGATCGAACTCTCGCGATTTCTCGCGCCGCCTGTGATCGCCGATCACCGGGACGCCCCGGTGAATGCTCTCGGCTATCTCCGTGTCATGTTCGCCGTGGACGACCTCGACGATACGCTCGCCCGACTCCGCTCGCACGGAGCCGAGTTGGTTGGTGAACTAGTGCAGTACGAGGATAAGTATCGGCTCTGTTACGTCCGAGGCCCTGAGGCGGTCCTCATCGGGCTGGCCGAGCAGATCGACTAACGGGTTCAGCTAGTCAGCCCACCAGTCGCGCTGCCCATCGACGTCTTCGCGCGGATCCTCGCCGAGGTTGGGCGCGCCGATGACAAGAATCTCGAGGCCTTCTGGCCCGGCCTCGTAGCCTCGCCACGTACCGGGCGGGACGCGCACCGCGTCCCATTCCTTGAGCTCGACGATCTCGTCGTCGGCTTTCATCCGTCCGCTTCCGCGCAGGACCACATACACCTCTTCTTGCTTCATGTGCGTGTGGCCATACGGAAAGCGATAGCCGGGCGGGACGCGCTGGTAGCTCAGCGCGGATTTCTCGAGCTCGAGCGCCTTGGTCGCCGCGCGGAACTCCAGGTCCGGCGCGCCGTCGAACCTAGAGCCGAGGTCCTCCAGATCCTGCTTGATGTTGCTGACCGTGAACGGCACCGCGCAATCCTATGGCGTCATTTCGGCGGCCAGCGCAGCGCAGCCCGAGCGCGCGTTGCCTCCTCAGCCCGATTGGCTTGCTTCCGGGCTCGGCGAGAACAGCTTCCAGTTCCCCTCGGAGACGACCTCGACGGTGCCGTCGACCACCTTTATGGCGGTCTGATCGTCGATCGCATACGCAGGCCCCGACAGGCCGGCGGCCCACTGTTCGGCAGCGGCCATGGTGTTTCTCGGGAGGTCCGGATTTTCGACGTGCGGGAAGATCGAGAAGTCGACCAATCCCAGCGCTTCATCGCCGCCGTCAGGAGGAGTCCAGATGACGAAGTCCTCCCCGATCCTGGGGGTCATCACCATGCTCCCAGCGCTCAGTCCCACCCAGACCGTCTCGAGCGACGGCAAGAGGTCAGCCATTCCGGACTCCCGCATCCAGTGGCACAGATACAACGAGTCGCCGCCGTTCACCAGCAGGGCGTCAGTCTCCTGGACGAGGGGAACCCAGAGCTCTTCGTCAATGCTGGGCAGTGCGGTGAGCTCCAGCACTCCCAGGGACTTCCAGCCCAACTCGATCATTGGGCAGCGGGGCTCTTGTCCACTGATGAAGTTCCATGCCCTTGGGGGACCAGCCATGGGGTGTCCGTACGACGCGGTGGGAATGCAGAGGGCGCTGGACTCGGCAATCGGCTTGCCCAGTAGGTCGACCAGCGCGTCGTGGATGCTCGTGTTCTTGATGCCGCTGGATGTGAGAAGAAACCTCATGCCGCCTCCTCGAGTCACGACTGCAGGCCGAGAACGGCCTCCGAGCCTAGACAACCACGGCTGAATAGGTTCTATCCAGGCTGATGGCAGACCGCCTCGATGTTGTTGCCATCGGGATCGAGGACGTAGGCGCCGTAGTAGTCGGGGTGGTACCACCGCAGCCCAGGTGCGCCGTTGTCAGTCCCGCCTGCGTCGATGGCTGCGGCGTGGAACGCGTCCACCTGCGCCCGACTCTCGGCTCTGAGCGCGATGTGAAGCCGCCCCCCGCACCGGCTCCCCCTCGGCCTCGATGAAGAACGATGGTCGCTCTCCATCGTCCTTGCCGAACCCGGCAGCCGCTTCGGAGAACTCCATCAAGAGCTTCAGCCCGAGCGGCGCGAGCGCCCTCTCGTAGAAAGCTTTGCTTCGCTGGTAGTCGGCAACGGCGAAGCCGACATGGTCGACCGTGATCATTCCCGCTCTCGCGTGTTTCGGTCGACAGTGATCTTCGGCCAACAACGAGCTATGCCAGCTGACTGACGTCGAGCAGGAGCTGGCGGAGTTGGGCGAGACGTTTTGGGCCGAGTTGCTGCGCCCAGGAGGCCTCAATCTCGGCAACGGCTTCGCGGATCACGCGGGTCGCGGAATTGCCGCGTGCGGTGAGTGCAATGCGTTTTGAGCGGAGGTCGCCGGGGTCAGGTCGGCGTTCGAGGTAGTCGAGCTTCTCGAGCTGGCCGAGCAGGTGGTTCAGCGCCTGTTTGCTCATCCGCAGCCGAGCGGCCAGTTCGGAGGGCCTCGCGCCCTGGGGGCCGGGATACTGGAAGACGCTCAAGTACGCCGCATCGAAGTCTGCGAAGCCGCGTTCGTGCAGCCGCTCCAGCATGTGCCGCTGCACCGCTTCCCAGGGAGCGCGAAGGAGCGCACCGATCAGCGGCGGTGCAGGTCGATGTTCTTTCGCGGAGGATTTGGTCAAGTGGCTTGACGAGACGGTCGCTGTCATGTATGGTCAAGTGACTTTACCAGGCTGATCCAAAGGGAGGCGACGATGACAATGACCACACCGGAAGAGATCAAGGTCGGAGAGATCGCGATCCGGTTCCTCGTCGAGGGCGAGCAGTCGGAAGGGTCGGTCGCTGTCTTCGAGTTCGACGTCCCCACGGGCGCGAAGGTCGCTGCCGCCCACAGCCACGACGGCTACGACGAGACGATCTACGGGCTCGAGGGCACGCTGACCTGGACGATCTCGGGGCAGCAGGTGGACGTCGCTCCCGGCGAAGCGGTCTTCATCCCCCGCGGCGCCGTCCATCACTTCGACAACGCCGGTGATATCGATGCCAAGGCCGTCGGGATTGCCACTCCGGGCATCATCGGCCCGGCTTTCTTCCGCGAGGCGGCGGCTGTCCTCGACGCCGCGGCCGGCGGCCCGCCCGACCTCGCCGTCATGGCGACGGTGATGCGCCGCCACGGTCTCACTCCGGTCCCTCCGACTCAGCTCTCGAATGAGCGTTGACATGTTGGCCATGCCGATGACTCGCGGCGACCTCCCCCGCGCAGAGCTCGTTCTGCTCCCGCTCGCAGCAGCCGTTCCGGCGCAACAATTCGTCAGCGTCAAGGAGTTCCGGTCGCCCGACGGGCGCTTATGGAGCGCGATCGGCGGCGGCGACACGCTCGCTGAGGCGATCGAGTGGGCACGGGAAAGCTGCCCGGGCGGCACGGCCTGGGAGGCCGTCCGCTGGGAAGACCTCTATGGCGAGTAAACCGGGAGCGACAAGCGTGATCGGCGAGGGGGAGGCGATTCTTCGCCAGACCGAGCGCGAGATCAGCATCCTCGTCGCGCGTGAGGAAGTGACCGTCACCCAGGCGCGGTATGCAGCGGGCGAACGGGTAGCCGGCTCGCACGTTCACCACGACCACACCGACGCGTTCTACGTCCTCGAGGGCGAGTTGACCTTCCAGATCGGACGGGAGGCAGAAACAATCATCGTCTCCGCCGGCGGCTTCGTCGCGGCGCCGCCGGGGGTAGCCCACTCGCTCCGCAACGCCGGCGATTGCCCTGCGCGCTGGCTGACCATTCACGCACCCGACGGGGGCTTCGCCGCCTTCATGCGCGGCCTCCGCGACGGTGTCGAGGTCGACTGGGACATCGCTCCCGTTCCAACCGACGGCGGCTTAACGGCAGCCGAAGCGATCGTCAAACTCGGCGGTAGTCGCCGTGCCTGAGGCCGACCGGCTGCCACTCGGGCCGCGTCCTCGCTCGTCGCGCTCACGTGCG
>Ga0126308_10000944_pt1 | contig 10875 bp, 5 predicted proteins | sample Plot55_FD_92533 | JGI IMG/M metagenome (GOLD analysis project Ga0126308, IMG submission 92533) | Serpentine soil microbial communities from UC McLaughlin Reserve, CA, USA - Plot55 | ecosystem: Environmental > Terrestrial > Soil > Grasslands | place: USA: UC McLaughlin Reserve, Lake County...
CGCGCGTGACCGCGGGGAGGTACAGCCACTGGTCGTCCGGCCCGGCCCCGTGGCTGTACGTGAGGACGGCACTCCCCTTCACGTCCGCCGGCTGGTCGAACACTACCAGCGTTCGGTCCCCGTCACCGGGGACCTCGAACGTCGCGCTCCGCATCTGCCGCTCGCTCGTCTGGCCGTGCGCATTCGTCAGTGTCATCCGCACCTCGACCACGCTGCTCCGCCAGCCGTTGTCGCGGCGATCCGCCTCCCGGGCGATGGCGAGGCCGCGGGCGCCCGCGTCGGCGGCCGGGCCGCTCCCGTCCTGGGACCAGGCGCGGGAGGGGATGAGCGCGGCTAGCCAGAGGCCGCCGGCCGCGAGTACAACAGTGACGTGGAAGGACATTGTAGCTCCGATTGGGGTCATGCCGCCTTCGCTGGGGCCGGCGACGCCACGGACACCGGCTGCGGCCGGCGCTCCGCCAGCCACACGAGCAGCGCCGGCAGGAAGACGAGGTTGAAGAGGAGCGCGATCCCGATGGTGATGGCCGTCAGCTTCGCGAGGTCGAAGAAGAGGCCGAAGCTCGACTGCGAGAGCACCAGGAAGCCTGCGATGAGCGCGGCCGACGTGACGATCAGGTCCCAGCCCGCCGTGCTCAGCGCCTGTCGCACCGCCTCGCGCGCGCCCAGGCCGTGCTCCTCGACGGCGACGCGGTACTTGCTGATGAAGTGCACGACGTCGTCGTCGATGATCCCGAGGGTCATGCCGGCGACGATGGCGAGGCCGCCGGTGATCTGGCCCTTCGCCAGCGCCCAGACGCCGAAGGCCGCCACGATCGGGACGGCGATCGCGACGACGCTGATCGCGCCGTAGCGAACGCTCCGCAGCACGAGCGTCAGGAGCCCGGCGATGAGCAGGACCGACCAGACGGTGCCCGTGAGCATGCTGTGGATCTGCCGGCGCACGAGGTGCGCGAAGACGAGCGGCATGCTGATGCCGTGCGTCGCCGCAGACGCCGGCCCGTGCTCGCGGAGCCACGCCTCGCCCGCCTCGGTGAGGGCGATCAGCCGCTCGCTGGGCAGGTTGTCCACCGTCGCCACGACGCGCGTGGCGGACTTGTCGACGTTGATCTGGTTGTTGAGGTCGAGCCCGTAGGGCAGGGACATTTCGTAGAGCAGCAGGTACTGCGCGGCCTCGGCGGCGTTCGCCGGAAGCCGGTCGTACGCCGCGCTATCCCCGTGCATGGCGCGGTTGATCCGCGTCGCGACCTCGTCGAACGCGCTGACGTGGGTGACGTGCGGCTGCGCCTCGAGCCAGCGGCGGAAGTCCTGGAGGAGCCTCAGGTACGCCGGGTCGGTGATCCCCCCGCTGCGGCCGGCGCCGACCGAATACTCGATGGTGTAAATGCCGGTCAGCCGCTCGCTCAGGTGATCCGTGTCCCGGCGGAACTCGATCCGCGGGTCGAGGTACTTCACGAACTCGTCATTCAGCTCGTTGCGCGTCGCCAACACGCCCATGACGAGGGCGAGCGCGCCGCCGCCGACGAGTACCAGGCGATGCCGGGCCGCGACGACGCCACCGAGGCGTTCGAGGAGCGCGGCGCCGCGGGCGCTCTCGCCGCGGGCGCTCTCCTCCGGCCGGCGCGCGGCGCGGAACGGCAGCAGGAGCAGGAGTGCCGGCAGCACGGTGAGCGACAGGGCGCAGGCGGCCAGGATGCCGATGGCGGTCATGTTCCCCAGGTCGCGAAATGGCGGCACCTCGCTGAAGTTCATTGAGAGGAATCCGACGGCGGTCGTCGCGCCGGTGAGGATCACCGGGACGGTGTTCAACCCGAGACTCTCCCGTAGCGCGTCGCGCTTGGTCAGCCCCCGCGCCATCGCCCGCTGCGCGGCGCTCAGGATGTGGACGCTGTCCGCGACCCCGAGGGTCATGATCATCGTCGGCACGGAGGCGATCGGGGCCGTGAACTGGATGCCGAGGTACCCGGCCGCGCCCATCGCGGTGACGATGGCGAGTACGACGACGACCAGAGTGCCGGCCGTGCCGGTCACACTCCTTGTCGCCAGCCCGACGACGACCAGCGCGACCAGGAAGGTGAGGGGCACCAGGCTGCCCATGTCGCGCTGCATCGCCTCGCTGAAGCCGGCGAAGAGCATGGCCACGCCCGAGGTATAGACGCGGATGTCGGGATGCCGCTCCCGGAAGGCCGCCAGGTTCGCGCGCACAGCCTTGATGGCGTCGAACTCCTCGCCGATCCGTTCGCCCGGGAGCCTGAGCGTGATGTTGAGTGCGGTGATGTCGCCGCGCGGGGAGACGAGGCGCCTCACCAGCTGCGGCTCGGCCAGCGCGGTGGCGCGGGCCGCCGCCAGCTCGGCGTCCGCGAGCGTCGCGGCGCCCCGGACCAGATCCTCCACGTACAGGTCGTCCCCGTCCGCACGGGTGACCTGGAAGTTCGTGATCGCGTCGACGCGGGTGGTGAACGGCACGCGCCAGCTCTCGGTCACGAGGGACTCGAGCGCGGCGAGAGTCGCGCGCGAGAACACGTCGCCGGCGGCGGGCTCGATGGCGATGAGGATGTTGTCGTCCTTCGTGTAAGTGTTGTGCAGCGCCTCGAATGCCGCGAGCTGGGGGTTCTCCTTCGAGAAGAACACCTTGTAGTCGGCGTTCATCGTCAGCCGCCGCGCCCCGCTGCCGGTGGCGGCGACGAGCAGCACGGCGACGAGGAGGACGCGCCATCGAGCTTCCGTGACATGCTGGACTATTCGGGCGACGAGCGGGGGTCGATGTGGACGCATGGCTGGATGTCCCGTGCGAACGGGGAGCGGCTCGAGGCCGGAGGAGGGCTGGGTGCGAGACTCGACGCGTCACGTCGGCCTCGCCACCCGGCGCGCTGTACTGGTAGAGACGGAGCGGGCGGCGGAAAGACGCACCGAGGCACCCGCAGAGGCACGCGCCCACCCCGGCCGCCGGTTGGGGGACAACCCGTCGGGGAACCCCGCATCGGGTCGCCGAGCTTTCCTGACTCCGCCAGTCGGAGGCGGTGGATAGCTTCCGTCAGCCCCCGAGATCTCCATCACCTTTCGGCAGTCGTGGAACTTCCGCGACATGCTCGTCGTACCTAGCTTCACTCGCATGCGACGCCTCCGTCGTCCCCTCGCGCTCCTCGTCAGCCTGGTTCTCCTGCACCTCATGGCAGTGGAATCAGGCTTCGCGTGCGCGATCCCGGCGGCCGCGAACGACGGCGCCGCGATGGCTGGAATGGCGGGCATGCCGGGGATGGACATGGGCGGCGACACGGAGGAACCAGCTTCCGGCGCACCGCCGTGTGACTTCCCCTGGGCGCCGGCGGGCTGCCAGGCCGTGGCCTCCTGCGCCCCGGCGGCCCTCGCGAGCTGCGCGCTGGCCGATGCCGCGCCCTCGCACGCGCGCTCCAGCGTCGTGATGCGCAGCGAGCTCGCTCCGCAGTCCCGGACGCCCGCGCCCGAGCCTCCCCCCCCGCGGGCGTAGTCCACATTCCTCGGCCCACGAGCGCGCTCAGCGCCTCGTGAGCCCACACGCGCCAGCCACCGACGTGACGGCGGCCGGGCGTGGCTACCCCCGCACGCGTCCGGCCTGACACTCGGTCGTCCGGCGCGGCGGGCGGGATCGTGGACACCAGACTCACATGCATAGACAACATCCGTCCTGCCGCCACCTCGGCCGTCACGCGCTGGCGATCGCACTGGCGATCGCACTGGCGGTCGCTCCAGCGGTCATGCCCGCCGAAGCGCAGAGCGCGGCCACGGCGGCATCGGGCGCCGCCGCGCTCGACTCGCTGGTGGCGCACGCCATGTCCACGAGTCCGATGGTGCGGGCGGCCGGCGCTCGCGTGGACGCTGCCCAGGCGCGCATCGGTCCCGCAGGAGCGCGCCCGGACCCGATGCTCATGGCCGGCGTTCAGAACTTCCCCGCGAGCGAGCCGGGGTTCTCCGACTTCATGACAATGAAGACGGTCGGCGTGAGCCAGACCTTTCCGTATCCTGGCAAGCTCGCGCTCCGGACGCGCGCGGCGCGTGGCGAGGTCGACGCCGCCATCGCCCGGCTGGAGGAGACGAGACGTCAGGTCGCGCGCGAGGTGCAGGACGCCTACTACGACTTCCTGTTCGCGACGCGCGCGCTCGGCGTGGTGGCTCGCAGCCAGGGGCTGCTCGCCCGGGTGGCGACGGTGGCCGAGGCACACTACGCCGCCGGCACGGGCGCGCAGGCCGAGGTGCTCCGCGTGCGTGTGGAGAGCGCGCGACTCGCCGAGGAGGCGACGATGCTGGCCGAGGAGCGGCGCGCCGCGCAGGCCCGGCTCAACGCCACGCTCGACCGAGCCAGCGCCGCGCCGGTCGCGCTCGAGCCGGAGATTCCGGAGCGGGTGCGCCGCGCGGCCGTCGGCGACACGGCCGCCGCGGTCAGCTTCGTCTCCGCGACGCCGGGCGCGCGCGCCGCCGGGTCGCCGCTCCCGCCGCTCGACTCGCTGCAGGCGCTCGCCGTCCGGCGGAACCTCGCGCTGAAGGCGCACGAGGCGATGATCGACGCGCAGGCCGCGCGAGCCGAGCTCGCGCGAAAGGAGCAGCGCCCCGACGTCGACGTCGCCCTGGAGTACGGGCAGCGGAGCGGCTTCCCCGACATGATCACGGCGACGGTGTCGGTCCCCGTGCCCCTCCAGCGCGGGCGCAAGCAGCGCGAGACGGCGGCGGAGGCGCGTTCGGAGCTGGCCGCGCTGCACGCCGAGCACCAGGCGGAGGTCAACCGCCTGAACGCGGAGGTCGCGCGGCTGCACGGCGCGCTCGAGCGCGATCGCACGCAGCTCGTGCTCTACACGCGCGCGATCCTGCCGCAGGTGCGGGGCGCGCTCACGTCGGCGAGTGCAGGCTACGAGGCGCGCCGCGTGGAGTTCGCCTCGCTGATCGAGCAGCAGGCGTCGCTCTACGCCCTCGACACCCAGTACCTGCGCATCCTGATCGACTTCGCCAAGACGCTGGCCGAGCTCGAGCAGCTCGTCGGCGCGGAGGTGGTGTCATGACCGACGAGATCCGGAAGGCCCATGACGAAACGGCCACGGCTGCGCCGCGCTGGCGGCGGCGACTCCTGCAGAGCGCGGGACTCGCGATTGCCGCGATCATCGCCGTTGTGGCGTGGGCGATGCTCGCGCGCGGACGCGATGAACGCAGGGCGCGCGCGGGTCGGCCGGCGGCCGCCGGCGGCGCCATGGCGGGCATGCCCGGCATGGAGGGGATGCGGACGTCCGGCGGCAGCGGCTCCGCGCGCCTCACGGCGGAGCAGATCCGCCACTTCGGCGTCACGTTCGGCACCGTCGAGCAGCGCACGCTCACGAGCGAGGTGCGCGCGGCGGGCGTCGTCGTCGTGGACGAGACGCGCGTCGCCGAGGTCGCCCCGCGGTTCGGAGGATTCGTCGAGCGGCTGTACGCGGACTTCACCGGCCAGGCCGTGAGCCGCGGGCAGCCGCTGCTCGAGGTGTACTCGCCCGAGCTGCTCGCGGCGCAGCAGGAGCTGCTCGTCGCCGTGCGACTCGGCGGCGAGACCACCGCCCTCCCGGGCGCGCCGGCCTCGGGGGCGGGCGACCTGGTCGCGGCCGCGCGGCGGCGCCTGGAGCTGTCGGGCGTCTCCGAGGCGCAGATCGCCGAAGTTCTGCGCGCCGGCGAGCCGCGGCGCACGCTGACCGTCCACTCGCCGGCCGCCGGCGTGGTGGTCGAGAAGCGCGTCGTGCGCGGGCAGTCGTTCGAGGCCGGGCAGACGCTCTACACCATCGCCGACCTGTCCGAGGTGTGGGTCGAGGCCGAGCTGCGCGAGAGCGACGTCGGCTCGGCGCGCGTCGGGTCGGGCGCGGAGGTGGAGCTCACCGGGCTCCCCGGCCGGCGGTTCAAGGGGCGCGTGCGCTTCATCGCGCCGACGCTCGACTCCGCCACGCGCACGGTGCGCGCCCGCGTGGTCGTGTCCAACTCCGAGCGGCAGCTCAAGCCCGGGATGTACGCGACGGTGCGCATCTCGGCGCCCACGCGGGCCGCGCTCACGGTGCCCTCGTCGGCGGTGGTTCGTACAGGCGAGCGCTCGCTCGTCTTCGTCGACATGGGCGGCGGGGAGCTCATGCCGCACGACGTCGAGACGGGACGCGTCGCGGGCGACCTCACGGAGATCCTCTCCGGAGTCGAGCCCGGGCAGCGCGTCGTCACCTCGGCGCAGTTCCTTCTCGACTCGGAGTCCAACCTCGCCGAGGTCATGCGCTCGATGATCGGGCAGACCGGCAGCTCGGACATGGGGGACATGAAGGGCGTGCCGATGCCCGTGCCGGCGGCGCCGGCCAGCGGCGGGAGGCGGCCATGACCTCGCTCATCCGGCGCGTGATCGAGTGGTCGATCGCGCACACGCTCGCCGTGCTCGTGGCGACGGCGGCGCTGTCCCTGGCCGGCGTGTGGGCAATGCTGCGCACGCCCGTGGACGCGATCCCCGACCTCTCCGACGCCCAGGTGATCGTCATGACCGAGTGGCCGGGGCAGGCGCCGCAGCTCGTCGAGGACCAGGTGACGTACCCGCTCTCGACCGAGCTCCTGAAGGTGCCGCGGACGAAGGTGGTGCGCGGGATGAGCCAGTTCGGGCTCTCGGCCGTGTACGTGGTGTTCGAGGACGGCACGGACCTCTACTGGGCGCGGAGCCGCGTCGTCGAGTACCTGAACGCTGTGCGCGACCGGCTGCCCGAGGGGGCGATGCCGATGCTCGGCCCCGACGCGACCGGCGTCGGCTGGGTGATGCAGTACATCCTCGCCGACACGACCGGCCGGCTCAACCTCGCCGAGCTTCGCGGCATCCAGGACTGGACGGTGCGCCCCGCGCTCACCGCCGTGCCGGGCGTGGCCGAGGTCGCCGCGTTAGGTGGATTCGAGAAGCAGTACCAGGTCGAGGTGGACCCCGCCCGGCTGCTGGCGTACAGCGTCTCGGTCGGGCAGGTGGCCGAGGCGCTCCAGGCGTCGAACCAGGACGTGAGCGGCCGCGCGGTCGAGATGGGCGGCACCGAGTATCCCGTGCAGGCGCGCGGTCGGGTGCGCCGGGCCGAAGACCTGGCCTCCGCCCCGCTCGGCGTCGGCCGCGGCGGCGCGGCGGTCACCGTCGGCGACGTGGCGACCGTGCAGGTGGGCCCGGAGCTGCGGCGCGGGATCGCGGAGCTGGACGGGCGCGGCGAGGTCGTGACGGGGTTCGTCGTCATGCGCTACGGCGAGAACCCGCGCGCGGTGATCGGGCGGGTGAAAGCGCGGATGGCCGAGGTGGAGCGCGCGCTGCCGCGGGGCGTGGTGTTCGTGGAGGGCTACGACCGGTCGGGGCTCATCGACCGCGCGGTGCGGACGCTGCGCGAGAAGCTGGTCGAGGAGTCGATCATCGTCGCGCTGGTGACGCTGCTCTTCCTGCTCCACGCCCGCAGCGCGCTGGTCGCCATCCTCACGCTGCCGGTGGGGATCCTGATGGCCTTCCTCGCCATGCGGGCGCTCGGCCTGACGACGAACATCATGTCGCTCGGCGGGATCGCGATCGCCATCGGCGCCATGATCGACGCGGCGATCGTCATGGTGGAGAACCTCCACAAGCACGTCGAGCGGAACGAGGCCGCGGAGGGCGCGGCGCGCCGGGGCCACGCCGCGCTGGTCGCCGACGCGGCGGGCGAGGTGGGGCCGTCGCTGTTCGTCTCGCTGCTCATCATCACGCTCTCGTTCGTCCCGGTGTTCGCCCTCGGGGCGCAGGAGGGGCGACTCTTCCACCCGCTGGCGTGGACGAAGACGCTCGCCATGGCGGCGGCGGCGCTGCTCTCGGTGACGCTGGTGCCGGTGATGATGGCGCTCGTCGTCCGCGGCCGCATCCGGCCGGAGGCGGCGAATCCCGTGAACCGTGCGCTGATCCGGCTCTATCGTCCGGTGATCCGGGTCGTCCTCCGCCACCGCTGGCCCACGGTGCTAGGCGCGGTGGCGGTACTGGTCGTCACGCTCGTGCCCTGGTCGCGGCTCGGGAGCGAGTTCATGCCGCCGCTTCACGAGGGGAGTGTGATGGACATGCCGTCGCTCTTCCCCGGCGTCGGTCCGGCGCAGGCGAAGCAGATCCTCCAGCAGCGCGACGCCGCCATCGCGCGGATCCCCGAAGTCGAGACGGTGCTCGGCAAGATCGGCCGCGCCGAGACGGCGACCGACATGGCGCCGATGTCGATGATCGAGACGACGGTGATTCTGAAGCCGGAGGGCGAGTGGAGGGGCGGCGTGAGCTACGATTCGCTGGTGGCCGAGATGGACGCGGCCGTGCGCACGCCCGGCGTGGCGAACATGTGGAGCATGCCGATCAAGAACCGGCTCGACATGCTCGCCACCGGGATCAAGACGCCGGTGGGGATCAAGCTGTTCGGCGCCGACCTGCGCGAGCTGGACCGCCTCGGCAAGCGGATCGAAGCGCTGCTGCCGCGCGTGGATGGCACCCGCTCGGTGTTCGCCGAGCGCACGATGGGCGGGCGGTACCTGGACGTCGAGGTGGACCGCGCCGCGGCCGCGCGCTACGGCATGACGCCGGAGGACGTGCAGTCGGCGGCGACGGCGGCGGTGGGGGGCGTCCCCGCAGGGCAGGTGCTCGAGGGGCGCGAGCGCTACGGCGTGCTCGTGCGCTACCCGCGCGAGCGGCGCGACGACCCCGAGGAGATCGGCCGGGTGCTCGTCCCGACCCCGGACGGCGGCGCGCAGGTCCCGCTCTCGCAGCTCACGCACATCGGTGTGGTGTCGGGGCCGGCGCTGATCAAGTCCGAGGACGCGGCGCTCAACACGGTGGTCTACGTGGACGTGCGTGACCGCGACGTCGGGAGCTACGTGGCGGACGCGCGGCGGCTCCTGGAGCGCGAGCTCACGCTACCGGCCGGCTACCGGCTGGAGTGGTCGGGGCAGTACGAGGCGATGGAGCGCGCCGGTCGGCGGCTCCGGCTCGTGGTGCCGGTCACGCTGGCGGTGATCTTCCTGCTGCTCTACGCCAACTTCCGCAGCGTGGCCGAGAGCGCGCTGGTCATGCTCTCGCTGCCGTTCGCGCTGGTGGGCGGGGTGTGGCTCATGTGGGCGCTCGACTACAACCAGAGCGTCGCCACCGCGGTCGGCTTCGTCGCGCTCGCCGGGGTGGCGGCGGAGACGGGCGTCGTCATGCTCCTCTACCTGGACCACGCGTACCGCGACCGCCGCGACGCGGGACTGCTCGGCTCGCGCGCCGACGTGGACGCGGCGGTGGAGCATGGGGCGGTGGAGCGCGTGCGGCCGAAGATGATGACGGTCGTCGCGATCATGGCCGGGCTCGTGCCGATCCTGTGGAGCCAGGGCACCGGCGCGGACGTCATGAAGCGGATCGCGGCGCCGATGGTCGGCGGGATGATATCCTCCACCGTCCTGACGCTGGTCGTGATCCCGGCGGTCTACTCCCTGTGGAAGGAGCGAGAGATGCGGCGAACCCGGGGCGCCCTTGCGCCCGGCGGGAGCTGACCCGGCCTCGACGCTGGCCGGACGCGCAGCGCCGGCTTACCGTTCCTGTCGGGCGGCACTCTCCTCCCGCCCGGGCGCCCGTCGCCTCACCAAGCCTCCCGCCTCCGCCAGGTGCAGCACGTGCAGCATACCGTCGGCCCGCAGGACACTCCCCTGATGCAGCAGTACCGGGAGATCAAGTCGCGCCATCAGGACGCGATCCTCTTCTTCCGGATGGGGGACTTCTACGAGACCTTCGAGAAGGACGCCGAGACCGCCTCGCGCGTCCTCGGGCTGACGCTCACCAGCCGCAACAACGGCGGCGCCGCCGACGTGCCGCTGGCCGGCGTCCCGGTCAAGGCGCTCCAGGAGTACCTGCGCCGACTCGTCAGGCAGGGGTTCCGCGTCGCCATCTGCGAGCAGGTGGAGGACCCCAGGGTCGCGAAGGGGATCGTCCGGCGAGAAGTCGTCGAGACCATCACGCCCGGCGCCGCGTTCTCCGACGACCTGCTGGACGGCCACCGCAACAACTTCCTCTGCGCCATCTATAGAAGCGGCGACATGGTGGGCGTCGCCGCCGCCGACGTCTCCACCGGCGAGCTGCGCCTGGCCGTCGCCCCGCTCGCCGACGCCGACGCCGTGCTGGCGCGGCTCACGCCGAGTGAGATCATCGTGCCCCGGGCGAGCCTGCCCCGCGGCTCTGCCGCCGACGACCTCGATGCCGTCGGTACCGCGCGGGGAGCGCTGGTCACCGAGCGCGAGGCGTGGGAGTTCGATCCCTCGTTAGGGCGGGACGACCTGGCGCGGCAGTACGGCGTCCTCTCGCTCGACGGCTTCGGCATCGGCGCCGCCGACGCGCCGGCGGTGGGCGCGGCCGGGGCGCTGCTCCGCTACCTCAAGGACCTCCAGCCCGGCGGCGTGCCGCACCTCGCGCGCCCGGTGCTGGAGCGCCCGGGCGGCGCGATGCCGCTCGACGAGATGACGCGGCGCAACCTGGAGCTCGTCGAGTCGCTGCGGGCGAGCGAGAACGGGTCGCGCGCCGGGACGCTGCTCGACGTGCTGGACCGGACGCAGACGCCGATGGGCGCCCGGCTCCTGCGCCGCTGGCTCCTGGCGCCGCTCACCGAGCGCACGCGGATCGTGAACCGGCTGGACGCCGTCGCCGCGTTCGCCGCCGACGCGCTGGTGCGCGAGCGGCTGCGCGAGGCGCTGGCCGGCGTGCGCGACGTCGAGCGGCTGGCCGGCAAGGCGGCCTCGGGGCGCGCCACGCCGCGCGAGCTGCGCGCGCTGGGCGACTCGCTGGGGCGGCTCCCGGACGTGGAGCGGGCGATGGAGCCCGTACGCCACGGGAGCAGCGCCGGCGCGGCCGCGCTCGACCAGCTCATGCAG
>Ga0126308_10000945_pt1 | contig 10872 bp, 11 predicted proteins | sample Plot55_FD_92533 | JGI IMG/M metagenome (GOLD analysis project Ga0126308, IMG submission 92533) | Serpentine soil microbial communities from UC McLaughlin Reserve, CA, USA - Plot55 | ecosystem: Environmental > Terrestrial > Soil > Grasslands | place: USA: UC McLaughlin Reserve, Lake County...
GGGGCGGCAGCCGTTGCCGCTCTGGTCTCGGCGGTCATCGCGCCTCGGCTCGTCGTCCCCGTAGTGGTCGTCGAGCTGCTCCTCGGGATCGTCGTCGGACCTCAGCTCGGGGACATCGCCCACCTCGACTCCGCGACCCGCTTCTTCTCGAACCTCGGCCTCGGGATGCTGTTCTTCTTCGCCGGCTACGAGATCGACTTCGAGCGCGTCCGCGGGCGGCCGCTCCGGCTGGCCGGCGCCGGCTGGCTGCTCTCGCTCGGGCTTGCCTACGGGTTCGCCGGAATCCTGATCCTGAGCGACGTCATCGTGTCCGACCTCTACACGGGCTCGGCGCTGGCGACGACGGCTATCGGGACGCTGATCCCGATTCTGCGCGATTCGGGGGAGCTGCGTACGCGCTTCGGAACCCAGCTGCTCGCGGCGGGCGCGATCGGAGAGTTCGGGCCGATCCTGCTCATCACGTTGGTGCTCACTACGCGGCATCCCGCTCGCGAGGCGGTGATCCTGCTGCTCTTCGTCATTCTCGCGGTGTTCACGGGCATCTTCGCCGTCCACTCGACGATCATGGGCTGGCCGATCCTCGAGCGGACGTTGGAGTCGTCGGGCCAGCTCGCGGTGCGCCTCGCGGTCGTTCTCGTCTTCGGCCTGGTCGCGCTCGCGAACGAGCTCGGCCTCGATCTCCTGCTCGGCGGGTTCGTAGCCGGGATGATCACCCGTCTGGCGCTGCGCGGGCGCGAGGTCGCGATCTTCGAGTCGAAGCTGACGGCGGTTGGCTACGGATTCCTGATCCCGTTCTTCTTCGTGGTCAGCGGAATGGCCTTCGATGCCGACGCTCTGTTCACGAGCGTGGGTGCACTCCTGAAGCTGCCGCTCTTCGTCGTGCTGTTCCTGATCGTGCGAGGCGTGCCGGCGCTCCTCCTCTACCGCCGCGAGATGCCGCTGCGCGATCGCGCCGCGCTCGGGTTCTTTTGCGCGACCGAGCTCCCGCTCGTCGTCGCGATCACGACGATCGCCCGCTCGCATCACGACATGCGTGTCTCCACTGCTTCGGCGCTCGTCGGCGCAGCGATCATCTCGACGCTCGTCTACCCGTTGATCGGCCTCCGTCTGCGCCGAGACCGGGCGTAGGAGGAGATACTAGGTCCCTTGGGGCTCGACGGCTACCTCCCGATCGCAGATCACGGCCTGATCGGCAACCACCACACGGTCGCGCTCGTCGGCACCGACGGGAGGATCGACTGGTACTGCTGCCCGCGGTTCGACTCGCCGAGCGTTTTCGGCGCGCTCTTGGACAAAGACGACGGCGGCTACTTTCGCATCGCGCCCGAAGCCGACGGCGTCTCGCGCAAGCAGCTCTACCAGCCCGACACGAACGTCCTGATCACACGCTTCCTCACTCCGGACGGCGTCGGCGAGGTGCACGACTTCATGCCGGTCGACCGGCCGGGAGAGCTGAGCGGCCGCCACCGGCTCGTCCGTCGCGTCACGGTCGTCCGCGGCGAGATGGCCTTTCTGGTCGAGGTCGAGCCGCGGTTCGACTATGGACGGGTGGGCCACGAGACCCGGCTCGAAGACAACGGTGTCCTGTTCGAGACGCCGAGGCTCGCGCTCTCCCTCGCCACGCGGACGCCGCTCCAGCGCCGTGGCAACGGCGTGTACGGCCGGATCGTCTTGAGCGCGGGCGACACCGAGACGCTCGTGCTCGAGCCGGTCGAAGAGGCTCACGTGCCGCCGCCGTGCCCGCACGCGGAGGCTGACCAACTATTCAAGGAGACCATCGCGTACTGGCGCACGTGGCTCGCACGCTCCCGCTACCGCGGGCGCTGGCGCGAGATGGTGCACCGCTCGGCGCTGACGCTGAAGCTGCTCACCTACAAACCAACCGGCGCGTTCGTCGCCGCTCCGACGACGAGCCTTCCCGAGCAGATGGGCGGCGGACGCAACTGGGACTACCGCTACACCTGGATCCGCGACTCCGCCTTCTCGCTCCACGCGCTCTTGCTTCTCGGCTTCACCGAGGCCGCGGAGCAGTTCATGACTTGGCTGACGGATCGGTTCCGCGAGCTGAAAGAGCACGAGCTCGACCGGCTCCAGGTGATGTACCGCGTCGACGGTAGCTCCGAGCTCGCCGAGGAGGAGCTGACGCACTGGGAGGGCTACTGCGGCTCGCGACCGGTGCGGATCGGAAACGCTGCGGCAGATCAGCTCCAGCTCGACATCTACGGCGAGATGATCGACGCCGTCTACGTCCACAACAAGTACGGCGGCCCGATCTACTACGAGGCCTGGGAGGACCTGCGCGCCGTCATCGAGTGGCTGTGCACGAACTGGGATCAGGTCGACGAGGGCATCTGGGAGACGCGCGGAGGTCGCAAGAACTTCACGTTCTCGAGAGTGCAATCGTGGGTCGGGATCGACCGCGCGGCGCAGATCGCGCTCGAGCGGAGCCTGCCGGCAGACCTGTTCAGGTGGCGCGCCGTTCGCGACGAGATCCACCAGCAGATCCACGAGCGTGGCTGGAACGAAACGCGAAAGGCGTTCGTGCAGCACTACGACGGCGACGTCCTGGACGCGTCGCTCCTGCTGATGCCGCTGGTGAAGTTCGTGTCGCCGACGGATCCGCGGTGGATCTCGACGCTGAACGCCATCTGCCGCGAGCTCGCCACCGACAGCCTCGTCCACCGCTACAACCCGGAGGTCTCACCCGACGGCATGGAAGGGACGGAGGGAACCTTCTCGATGTGCTCGTTCTGGCTCGTCGAGGCCATGTCGCGAGCGGGCCGCGTCGACGACGCCCGGCTGATGTTCGAGAAGATGCTGACGTACGCGAACCACGTCGGCCTCTACTCGGAGCAGATTGGCCCGACAGGTGAGGCGCTGGGAAACTTTCCCCAGGCCTTCACGCACCTGGCGCTGATCAGCGCGGCATTCGACCTCGATCGCCGGCTCGGCTAGAAAGCGCGTGGAGCCCCGGAGTCGGAAGAAAGACGCGCTTGAGGTTAGACTCGCGCGCTAGATGACCCAGCTACGCGACATCATGACCGAGGACGTCCTCGCAGTCGCGCCGGAGGACACGCTCGGCGAGGTGGCGACCAAGATGGTCGAGCGCAGCGTCGGCTCGGTCGTCGTCGCGGACTTCGGGCGCATCATCGGTGTCCTGACGGAGCGTGACATCATGCGGGCCGTCGCCGCGCGGACGCACTCCAGCGACGCGCGCGTGCGCGAGTGGATGACGGCCGATCCCATCACCGCGACTGCCGACACGCCGGTCGAAGAGGCGGCGCAAACGATGTTCGACCACGGCTTCCGCCACCTGCCGGTCGTCGACGGTGAGCGCGCGATCGGGATCGTCAGCATTCGGGACGTCGCAGCCTGGAGCGTCAGCCGCGTCGTCGACAGCTAGGGCGCCGGCTCGACCGGAAGGATCGCCACCACGCGCTGCCCCGCGCGCGTGTACACGATGTCGACGGAGTCGTTCTGCCGGTAGGTGCCGGCAACGCCGAGGAACAGCGAGAGCCAGCGCCAGAAGCCGAGCCTCCCTTCCTTCGCCAGCCGCCGGTTGAAGACGAGCGTTCTGCCACGTAGCTCGAAGTCGACTCCCTCACTCTGCGGAACGCCGTTGACGAACACCTCGAACGGCATCCCGACCTCAGGCGGTAGCTCCAAGCGGGACACCTCCATCGCAGACTTAGAATGCCATCCGGTGCGCGCGCGGCTCCTCGTCACCCTCGGTCTCGTCGCAGCGAGCGCGCTCGCTCTCGCCGGCGGCGCAACGGCTGGGAACGGCGGCTTCTCTCCCGTCGCACCGCGCTCAGCGAACGGCGACCGAATCGACGCCGTCTACTGGTTCATCTTCGGCTGCACGGCCGCTATCTTCGTGCTGGTCGAGACGGCGCTCGTCGTCTTCATCCTCCGCTTCCGCAGTCGAGGCCGCAGCCGCGAGGTCGAGGGGCCGCAGATCCGGGGGCACGTCAGGCTCGAACTCGCGTGGACGGCGGTCCCGGTCCTGATCCTCGCGGCGATCGCAACGTTCACCTTCTACAAGCTCCCGGGCATCAAGGACATCCCGAAAGCCGGCGCAGCGGGCGGCCAGCTCCAGGCGAAGGTCGAGGGACGGCAGTTCTACTGGGAGATCACGTACCCGAACGGGGTGATCGACGTCAACCGGCTCCGGGCTCCAGTCGGCCAGCCGGTCCGGCTCGAGGTGACGGCGCCGGAAAGCGACGTGATCCACAGCTGGTGGGTCCCAGAGCTGGGCGGGAAACTCGATGCGGTCCCAGGTCGCGAGAACCACACGTGGTTCGAGGCGCAGAGGCCGGGGGTATGGGAGGCGAAGTGCGCCGAGTTCTGCGGGATCCAGCACGCCGCGATGCTCGGCACCGTCGAGGCGATGCCCGCCTCCGAGTTCGAGCGGTGGCTGTCGGATGAACGGCGGGCGCAGACGGAGGGATCGTCGGACCTCGGAGCTCGGACGTTCGCCGGCGCGTGCGCGAACTGTCACGGCGCCCAGGGCCACGGCGGGATCGGCCCCGACATCGCAGGAAGCGGAGTGATCAAGGACAGGAAGGCGCTCGGCGACATCGTCGAGCACGGTCGGAACCTGATGCCGCCCGTCGGCCACAACTGGCCGGACCGGCAGAAGGACGCGCTGTTTGCCTACCTCAACAAGAGCATCGCGAAGGGATCGAGCGGTGGCGGTTAGGGTCGAGCCGTACCCTTCCCGCGTCCCGTGGACGCACGGGCGCGTGGCCAGCTGGCTCACGACGACCGACCACAAGCGGATCGGGATCCTCTACATCTCGACCAGCCTCCTCTTCTTCGTCGCGGGAGGGCTCCTCGCGCTCCTGATGCGCGCCCAGCTCGCCACGCCGAAGGAGGGCTTCATCACCAAGGACAGCTACAACGAGCTGTTCACGATGCACGGGACGACAATGGTGTTCCTCGTCGTCGTGCCGATACTCGCCGGCTTCGGCAATTACCTCGTCCCGCTGATGATCGGAGCCCGCGACGTCGCGTTCCCGCGCCTGAACGCTCTCTCGTACTGGCTGTTCCTGCTCGGCGGCGTCGTCCTGTACTCGAGCTGGTTCGCCTCGGGCGGCGCGCCGCGCGCCGGCTGGACCGGCTACCCGCCGCTCTCGACGAACGCGTTCACGCCGGGCCATGGGCAGGACCTGTGGATCCTGTCGCTCCACATCCTGTCGTTGTCGTCACTCCTCGGCGCGATCAACTTCCTGGTCACGATCCAGAACATGAGGACGCGCGGGATGTCCTGGATGCGGATCCCGCTGTTCGTCTGGACGATCGAGATCTACTCCGTGCTCCTCGTGATGGTGCTGCCGGCGCTCTCGGCGGGACTGACGCTCCTCCTGCTCGACCGCCAGGCGGGGACGCACTTCTTCCTGCCGGGCCAGGGGGGAAGCGCGGTCCTCTTCCAGCACGTTTTCTGGTTCTTCGGCCACCCGGAGGTGTACGTGATGATCCTGCCCGCGATGGGGATCGTCTCGGAGGTGATCCCGGTCTTCGCGCGCAAGCCGATCTTCGGGTACACCGCGATCGCGCTCTCGACCGTGGCGATCGCCTTCGTCTCGATGTTCGTCTGGGCCCACCACATGTTCGCCGTCGGTTTGCCGATCCCGCTGCAGGCGGTCTTCATGATCTCGACGATGGCGGTCGCGATCCCGACCGGCGTCAAGATCTTCAACTGGCTCGCCACCACCTGGCGCGGGAACCTTATCTTCGACACGCCGATGCTGTACGCGCTCGGGTTCATCGCCGTGTTCACGATGGGCGGCCTGTCGGGCATCTTCCTGGCGGCGTTCCCCGTCGACTGGCAGGTTCACGACTCGTACTACGTCGTCGCACACCTGCACTACGTCCTCTTCGGCGGATCGATCTTCGGGATCTTCGCCGGCCTCTACTACTGGTGGCCGAAGATGTTCGGCCGCGTCCTCGGCGAGCGGATCGGCAAGTGGCAGTTCTGGCTGACGTTCATCGGCTTCAACATGACGTTCCTGCCCCAGCACATGCTCGGCTTGCTCGGGATGCCCCGCCGCGTGTACACCTACGACCATGGCGGACTGTGGGAGGGATACAACCTCGTCTCGTCGATCGGCTCCGGGATCATGGGCCTCGGGATCCTGCTTTTCTTCGTGAACGTGCTCGTCACGCGGCGGCGCGGTGCGCGAGCGGGAAACGATCCCTGGCTCGCCGACACGCTCGAGTGGTACACGAGCTCACCGCCGCCGCCGGAGAACTTCGAAGCGCCGGTGCCGTACGTGTCGAGCCCGCGGCCGCTCCGGGACCTCCGCCGACGGCTGCAGGAGGCGCGCCATCTCTGACGCCACGCCCGGCGCCTGGCTCCGCCTGACCGCTCTCGCAGCAGCGGCTGCGACCGCGCTCGCCGTCGCGAGCGGCGCCGCGGGCGGAGGTGTCGCACACGAGGCGCTCGCAGCGGTCGCCGTTCCGCCCCTGGCGGCGCTCGTCGTCGCTGCGTGGATCGCGCACCGGCGGCTCCTCGTGCCGTCGCTGTCCGCACTGGTGCTGTTCGGCGCCGCTGCGCTCGTGACGGGACGGGCGCCGCACGTCGTTCTCGCCGCGCTCGCCTTCGCAGCCACCCTCGTCGCGACCGCAATCGTGATTCGAGGTAGACGTGTGGCAGTCGGCCAGTGGCGGGACTACGTCGCCTTGACGAAGCCGCGGATCATGTCGCTCCTGCTCCTGACGGGCTTGTGCGGGATGGTCGTCGGCGCGGCCGGCTGGCCGAAGACTTGGCTCGTTGCGGTCACCATGGGAGGACTCGCGCTCGCGTGCGGCGGTGCGAGCGCGCTCAACCACGTGCTCGACCGCGACGTCGACCGCGCGATGCGCCGCACCGCCGGCCGCCCGGTCGCGTCGGAGCGCGTGCCGGCCGCGCTGGCACTCGAGTTCGGGCTCGCTCTGTCGGCGTTCTCGTTCGTCCTGCTTGCCAGCTTCGTCAACCTGCTCACGGCGGTGCTCGCGCTCGTCGGAAACCTCTTCTACGTCCTCGTCTACACCCGCTGGCTCAAGCGCTGGACGCCGCAGAACATCGTGATCGGGGGCGCCGCCGGAGCCGTCCCGCCACTGGTCGGCTGGGCGGCCGCGACCGGGAACCTGACGGTGCCGGCGCTGTTCCTGTTCCTGATCGTGTTCTTCTGGACGCCGCCGCACTTCTGGGCGCTGGCGCTCTTGATCAAGCGCGACTACGCCGCCGCGCGAATCCCGATGCTGCCCGTCGTTCGCGGCGACCGCGAGACCGCGCGCCAGATCCTGTTGTATTCAGCGGCACTCGTTCCGGTCACGCTCCTGCCGTTCTTCTGGCACACGGCCGGCGCGGGTTACCTGGTGGCGGCGGTGTTGCTCGGCGGGGCTCTCGTCGCCCTCGCCTGGCGGTTGAAGCGACAGACGACGCCTGCGCGGGCGCGCCTCCTGTTCCACTTCTCGCTCGCGTACCTTGCGCTGCTGTTCGTCGCAATGGCCCTCGACCCGCTCGTCCTATGACAGAAGTAGATCGCGAGCTCGCGCGCAAGAACGCCGTGATGGGATGGGCGCTCTTCGCCGTGTTCGTGATCCTGTTCGCCGGCACGGTCGCCGCTGCCTTCGTGTACCTCGCCCTAGACTAGGTTCGGATGCTGCAGCGATTTCGGAGGTGGCGGGACCGCGTCTTCGCTCGCACGCCGGTCGAGGGTGACGAGTCTCGCGCCGGCGACAACCTCGACGCCTTCACCGCGGCGGCGAGCGGCTCGCAGCGCTCCGGCGGGCAGCAAGCCCACGGGAACATTCCGCCGAACTACGTTCGCCCGACCGACGAGGGCCGCCCGCGGCACTGACCTGGACGCGGCACGCGTTACGGCCACCCTGAATCGAGCAGCGCCCGGACTTCCTCCACCCCCGTCTGCCACACACGGGCGACATCCTCGTCCGAGCGCTGGTAAGAGCCACCGAAGGAACCGTCGCCGAGCAGCTGGCGGAGTGACGTAGGCCCGCTGGCGCGAACCTCGACCGGCGGCTTCTGATCGGCCGGAAGCTCGACGTCCCCGAGCCTCGTCCAGGGGAAGTTCTCCATCCACGACGCGTGCGCGGCCGGCTCGATCTCACGGATCAGCTCGCCGACGCGCGGGCCGATCCACCAGTCGTGGAAGATCGCGCGCGCGTCGTCGTACGCCGCCATCCACTCCGACGCCACCTGGCGCGCCGGAATGTTGCCGCCATGCCCGTTGACGAGCAGCACGCGCCGAAACCCTTGGCCGTAGAGCGAGTCGAGCAACTCGCGAACGACGCGTAGGTACGTCTCCGCGCGCAGCGACGGGCTGCCGGGGTATGCGGCGAAGAGCGGCGTGATCCCATAGGCGAGGACCGGCAACACCGGCACGCCCAGCGGCTCGGCTGCTTCGACGGCGACCCGCTCAGCGAGGATGTTGTCGGTCTCGAGCGACAGGTACGCGTGCTGCTCCGTCGATCCCAGCGGGAGCACGATCCGGTCGTCGTTCTCCACGTAGGCCTCGAGCTGCATCCAGTTAAGGTCGCGGACACGCATGGCGGAAAGCATGACCGACGGCATCTTCCTGGCGCGCCCGGAGCAGCCGCCCGCAGGGATCCCGCTGGCGGTGAAGGATCTGTTCGACACCGCGGGTCTCACGACCACGTATGGGTCCGCGCTCTTCGCCGACCACGTTCCGGCCGAGACGGCGGAGGCGGTGCTACGGCTCGAAGCCGCCGGCTACGCCAACGTAGGCAAGACGAACCTGCACGAGTTCGCCTACGGCGTCACCTCTGAGAACCCGCACTTCGGGACGGTGCCGAACCCGCTCCGGGAAGGGCGGATCGCGGGCGGCTCGAGCGGGGGCTCCGCGGCGACGCTCGCCACCGGCCTGGCGGACGCGGCGCTCGGAACCGACTCTGGCGGCTCGATTCGCATCCCCGCCGCCTGCTGCGGGATCGTCGGCTTCAAGCCGACGTGGGGCCTCGTCCCGCTCGAAGGGTGCTTCCCACTCGCGCCCAGCTTCGACCACGCGGGGCCGATGGCCCGTTCGGTTGCGGACTGCGCGGCGATGATGGAGGCGTTGGTTCCAGGCTTCACGCGCACCGAAGTCGGAGTGGCAGACGTCGAGATCGGAGTCGCATGGGTCGAAGAAGCGGACCCACTCGTACGAGCGCGCATCGAGGCGGCTGCAGAGGGGTTCCCGCGCCGGCGCGCTATCGAGTTCCCGTTCCCGGAGCACGTGAGCCCCGCATTCATGGCGGAGGTCGCGGACGTCCACCGCGAGCTGTTCCTCGAGAACCGTGACCTGTACGGGAACGACGTCGCGCGGAAAATCGCTCAGTGCCTCGAGCTATCGGAGGCCGAGGCGAACGAGGCGCGTCGTCGTCGGGACGCCTACCGCGAGGCGGCTGAGCGCGCACTCGAGGGCTTCGACCTCATGCTCGTGCCGACCTTGCCGTTCGTCGCACCTGAGGTCGGCCAAACGGAAGACGACGCGCTCCGGAACCGCATCATCCGGTTCACGTTCCCCTTCAACGCGCTGGGCTGGCCTTCGCTCGCGCTGCCGTGCGGCCTTGCGGAGGACGACCTGCCGGCTTCGCTTCAGCTCGTGGGGCGCTCAGGAGACGACGGTCTCGTGCTCGCGGCGGGCGCAACGGTCGAGACCAGGACGCACGGGAGGAGCTGATCGAGAGCCTGCGCTAAACCGCGGCGCGGACGGCTGCTTCGTAGATCCGGTCGCGGCCGAACTGGTCGAGCTCGGCGGAGAGCAACGTGCTCGGATCGGGTCGTTCACCACGCGGCGGCTGAACGTCGTCGCCATCCACCGCGACGGCCTCGAGCTCCTCCGTCTCGTCGAGCTCGAGCTCGAGGTCGCGGTCGAGCCGTGACCGCAGCCAGCCGGCGAGCAGGAGCGCATCGGCGCGCGGGCCGACGACCTTCAGCTCATGCGGCTCTCGGATACCGGGCCACATCGCGGCGATCGAGGCTCGCCAGCCGAGCGAGCGGCGCCACGCCATGTCGGAGACCGCGGTCCGGTCGAGGTACGGGGCGAGCTGACGGTAGTCCTCCGTCAGGTCATCCCACTCCACCGAGTCGAAGATCAACCGGTCGACGATTCCGACCATCTGGTCGAACTCGGGGTTACCGAACGCCGGCCGCCCGCGCCAGCGCGAGAACACCGGCAGGTCCGCGACGAGCAACGGTTCGACGATGCTGGCGGGCGCCTTCGCCCGATCGCCCGCGAGATGGAGCTCGATGACCTCGGAGCAGATGTGTCGCTTCTCGCCCTCCAGCGGAAAGCAGTGGACGGAGAGATACGCGTCGATCGCGTCGCGCCCGGCGTCCGGCTCCGGCACGAGCAGGATGGTTCGTGACGGATGCTTTTCGGCGAGGCCGGCGAGCGCTCCGCGCGCTGCGTCGAGCCACGACCGCGGGACCCACGCGGTATGAGTCATCACGCTCGTCCTCAGATCCGGCTGCCCGTCGGCGCTCGACTCGCGCATCGCGCAGAGCTGACCCTGGATTTGCCGGAGCGAGACGTCCTCGCCGTGCCACTCGTCGACGTGAGCGGTCGCGACCATTCCTATTGGCGCCGCCACGCGCGCCCGTCTCGGTCGAGCAGCTCGGCCGCGGCGAGCGGGCCCCACGCCCCGGCCTCGTAGTTCGGGAACGACGGACGGTCGCGCCGCCAGAACGCGACGATCGCGTCGACGAGCGACCACTCCTCGGTCACCTCGTCTGCGCGCGTAAACAACGTCGCGTCGCCGAGCATGACGTCGAGGATGAGCCGCTCGTACGCCTCGGGAATTCCCGTCCGGAAAGTTCCGCCGTAGAGGAAGTCCATGTGCACGGGCCGGATCGTCATCCCGCCA
>Ga0126308_10000946_pt1 | contig 10871 bp, 10 predicted proteins | sample Plot55_FD_92533 | JGI IMG/M metagenome (GOLD analysis project Ga0126308, IMG submission 92533) | Serpentine soil microbial communities from UC McLaughlin Reserve, CA, USA - Plot55 | ecosystem: Environmental > Terrestrial > Soil > Grasslands | place: USA: UC McLaughlin Reserve, Lake County...
CCATGGTGACTTTCGTATAGGCAACTTCCTCGTGGATGAGGAGGACCTGGTGGGGGTGGTTGACTGGGAGTTCGCCCATCTAGGCGACCCAGCCGAGGACCTGGGCTGGCCTCTGGTACGGGCGTGGAGGTTTGGGAAGGACCATCTCCGGCTCGGGGGCATCAACGAGGTGGAACCTTTCCTAGAGCGTTATAACACCCTGACCGAACGTGAGATCACAAAAGAAGAGCTCTTTTACTGGGAGGTGCTGGGCAACGTGAGGTGGGTTATCGGTTCTTACAACCAGGCCAAACGGCACCTCTCTGGCCAGGAGCGAAGCGTGGAGCTCGCGATTTTAGGACGCCTGGCCGCGGAGGTGGAGTACGAGATACTCTCTCTACTCGAAAGGGGAGGCTGATGCAAGACCGTCCAACCGCAGGCGAGCTCGTCAAGTCGGTCCGGGAATTCCTGGAGGAGGAGATACTCCCAAACCTCGAGGACTCGCGGGACGAGTTCCGCACGCGGGTGGCCATGAACGCCCTGAGCATCCTGGAGCGGGAGCTTGCCCAGGAAGAGTTTCTTCTTCAGGCCGAGCACGAGCGTCTCATCCGCCTGTTAGACGAGGACCATATCGCGCCCGGCTCGCTCGAGGAGCTTAGAGAACGAGTGCTTGAGTTAAACCGGGACCTGGCCGGGCGCATCAGCTCCGGAGAAGTACCCGACGGTACCTTAGAGTTACTGAAACAGACGACCGCCGATAAGCTCACGGTTGCAAGTCCCAAATATCTTGAGCGCTATGAAGAATAAGTTCCGAGGCGATATACCTCCGTTAACAGCAACCCTACTTGGTACTAAATTTCCAGACTTGTACCCTGGTACTGGCGCCTCTACTTTGATAGGAGATCGTAACAAGGTTTCTAGGTTCGGAGGTTTAAAGATTTAAGTTACAATATTGTGTGTTTGCTTGCGGGGAAGGGAGGCTATCTTGCAAGAACGACAACAAAAGGTGTACCGTAGCGAGCTTACGCCTGTGAGCTTTCTTAGGCGTAGCGCTTACGTGTTCCCAGAGAAGGTCGCTGTTATCCACGGGGACCGGCGCTACACCTACCAGCAGTTCGAGGAGCGGGTAAACCGGCTCTCCTCTAGGCTACGCGACGCGGGACTTCAAAAACACGACCGGGTGGCTTTTCTCGCCCCAAACATACCCCCGCTTTTGGAGGCGCACTTCGCCGTGCCCGACGCCGGGTGTGTTCTGGTGCCTATAAATACGCTCCTGAGCTCTAAGGAGATAGGTTACATCCTCGAGCACTCGGGCTCGAAGATGCTCTTTGTGGACGCGGAGCTGGAGGAGCTAATAGAGCCGCTGGATACCTCGGGGATAGAGGTGGTACGGATCGATGATACGGAAGAGAGCGGCGATCCTTACGAGGATTACCTGGCGGAAGGATCTGCCGAGGCGCTGCCCAGCGTGTTGGAGGATGAGGAAGAGACCATCTCCATCAACTACACATCCGGGACGACGGGAGATCCGAAGGGCGTGATGTACTCCCACCGCGGCGCCTACATCAACGCCTTAGGCGTCGCGCTCGCGATTGGGTTGAACAATGATTCGGTCTACCTGTGGGTGCTTCCGATGTTCCACTGTGACGGCTGGTGCTATACCTGGGGCGTAACGGCTATCGGAGCTACCCACGTGTGCCTGCGGCAGGTTGACCCGGGCTTGATCTGGGATCTCTTCGAGTCGGAGGGCGTAACCCACTACTGTGGCGCGCCCACCGTTCAGATCCCGCTCGTCAACCACGATGCGGCGCACAGGCTCGATCACCAGGTCGTCACCGCGATCGGGGGCGCCCCTCCCTCGCCCGCGCTTCTCGGAGAGTTCGAGAGTTTGAACATACATACCATTCACCTCTATGGTTTGACCGAGACCTACGGGCCCAACACCGTCTGCTCCCGGCGTGAAGGGTGGGACGAGCTCTCCATCGAGGAGAAGGCCCAACAGCTCGCCCGCCAGGGACAGGCTCATGCCACGGCCAACCTCGCGCGGGTCGTGGACGACGAGATGAACGACATCCCCAAAGACGGCGAGACGATGGGCGAGATCGTGACGCGCGGCAACACGGTGATGAAGGGCTACTTCAAAAACGAGGAGGAGACGGAGGAGGCCTTCGAGGGTGGCTGGTACCATACAGAAGACGTCGCCGTCTGGCACCCTGACGGATACGTCGAGATCCGGGACCGCGACAAGGACGTAATTATCTCGGGCGGCGAGAACATTTCGTCTGTCGAGGTAGAACAGATCGTCGCGGACCACCCGGCCGTAATGGAGGCTGTCGTTGTCTCCATGCCGGACGATTACTATGGCGAGCGCCCGAAGGCGTTCGTCACCCTCAAGGACGGCGAAGAGGCGACTCAAGAGGAGATCATAGACTTCGTCAAGGAGCGTGTCGCCAGCTTCAAGGCCCCGGCCGCCGTAGAGTTCAGCGAAGAGCTGCCCAAGACCGCTACCGGCAAGGTCCAGAAGTATATGCTGCGCGAGCAGGAGTGGGAGGGACAGGAGCGGCGCATAGGCTAGACACAAGATGTGCCGTGATTAAGGGATCGGGGAGGCGCTAAGAGCGCCCCTCCCCTGGTCCGTGATCTTCACCGGGTTTCGCCTGCTTTTGGCGGACCGCTCTCCTCTTCTTCCACGGCGCGGAGCCTGCCGTCTACGACCCCTGGGACCACTTCGATCGCGCCTACATCTCCGGCGAACTCGAACGTCTCTGGCAGGTCATTCTCTAGAAGCCAGCGTCCCGCCCGGGCCTGCTTTAAGGCTTCGGACTCCTTGCCATCCCAGCGTTCGGCGAAGTCGAGTGCCATCCAGGCGGCGTCGTTCAGGCGCCAGTCATCCAGGTGACCTTGCCTGTTCAGGTGCGAGAGTATGGTCGAGGCACCGAGGAAATCCTCGAGGACGAAACGGCCCGCCGAGCCCGCGCAGACCACGTAGACCGACTCCGTAGCCGAGGCTTTGAGGTAGGCAGCGACCGCCGGGGCGTTACGCAAGCAGCCCACGAGAAGCTCTCTGGCGTTCGCGGCGGTATCGATGGCCTGGGTGCCGTTGGTAGTCACGAAGATCACGTCTTTGTCGGTGACCACCTCTGGCGCGTACTCCTCGGGGTAGGGGCCGAGGTCGTAGCCTTCGATCTTCTCGGCGTCCTGCTCGCCGCCGTACAAGAGGCGCGTCTGGTCGAGCCTGTCGCCAACCTCCTCAGCCTCCTCCAGGCTCGCGGCTGGGTAGACGTTCCGGGCCCCATTCTCAAGGATCGCCAGCATGGTTGTTGTGGCCAAGAGTACGTCTACTACAACCACGGTCGTCTCGGAGAGTTTCTCCGGCTCGATCTCCTCCCGCGTCATCAAGACTCGCAGCCTCTTCACAGGCTTTCCCTTCTCTTAAAACCTGCCCCCTGCACATTCTACAAAGGTTTGCGCTCCGGCTTTTGGGGCAGATACCGTATCCGAGAAGCCCTAACCTGCCGCTCCGCAGGATGATACCCCGTATCTCGTCTTCTTTGGCGGCATCGTTTAGGGTGTTGTAGATCTCGGCATGCGATGTACCGGCGACCTGCTCTTCCGACGCTAGCCCTTCAGCTCGTCGCTTGGCTTCCCGGGGCGAGCGAGGGGTCTCCGACATCTTCTTCTATGTCGCGTTGGTAGGTCTCTGCGCCGGCGTAGATGGCGACAAAGGAGAGCACGCACATTACGGCTATATAAGCCGCGACGGAGAAGCCGGTACCCGTGTAGGCGAGTAGCGCGGTGGCGATGATCAGGGCGGCCCCGCCGGCGACGATGGTGCCGGCTTGGTAGCCCATCGTCGCCCCCGTGTAGCGCACCCGCGTGGGAAAGAGCTCCACGAAGAACGTAGCGATTGGGCCGAGGTTCATGCTCTGGAAAACGGTGAGCAACAGGTGGCCCAGGAGCATGAGCGGATAACTTCTGGTGTCTAGAAGCGGGAACATGGCGAAGGCTGTGACGGCCATGCCGACCGTGCCGATCAGGAGCAGGGGCCTGCGCCCGACGCGATCCGACCACAATGCGAAGGCCGGGAGCAAGAGGAAGCTTACGACGCTCGAGATCACGACGATGCTGGTCATGAAGGGGCGTGTTAGGCCCAGTTGGTCCTGGCCGTAGGCGAGGGTAAAGGCGATCAGTATGTAGAAGACGACGTTCTGGGCGAGGTAGGCCCCAGCGACGACGAGCACCTGCTTCCAGTGCTCCCTAAACGTATCGATGATCGGTAGCTGGGACGCCGAGCCCGATTCCTGTAAGCCCTGGAAGGCCGGGCTCTCGAGGATGTTCAGGCGTATATACAAGCCCACGCCGACGAGCACGATGCTAAGCAGGAACGGTATGCGCCAGCCCCAGGCGAGGAACTGGTCGTTGGGAAGCAACCCGACGGCCAGGAAGGCCAAAGACGACAATATAACCCCCGCGGGTATGCCCATCTGGGGGAAGCTCCCGTAGAAGCCACGCCTTCCCTCCGGAGAGTGCTCTACAGCCATCAAGACTGCCCCGCCCCACTCCCCGCCAAGACCAAGACCCTGCAAGAAGCGCAGTAAGATGAGGAGTATCGGGGCTGCAACCCCGATCTGCGCGTAGGTCGGCAGGCATCCTATGGCGAACGTGGCGATCCCCATCAACAGGAGCGTCGCGATCAGCATAGACTTGCGGCCCATGCGGTCCCCGAAGTGGCCGAAGACCGCCCCGCCTATGGGCCGGGCCACGAAGGCGACCGCGTTGACCGAGTAGGAGAGCAGTGTCCCCACGAGCGGCTCGAACTCCGGGAAGAATAGCTGGTTGAAGATGAGTGACGCCGCCGTGACGTAGAGAAAGAAGTCGTACCACTCTATGGTCGTGCCGAGTAAGCTGGCGCCGGCGACCTGCCGGATCGAGGCGGTTTGCTCCCTATCTTGCCCACCGAGTCTCTCCATGCTTGCCTCCTACTATCTCTTTGCCCGTGGCCCGGGGTCCGTGACCACTCGTCCCCACAACTACCGGGAATCTGCTTGTCTCTATATTGCCTGTCGGATCCCTTTCCTCGCTTCGTCCCCGGTCTCAGGATAATTTGTTCCTACTTTAGCGTCAACCGTTGCTTTGCGAGCTCCGAACCGACTCTAGTATCTTCGGCCCGGCTCTTTAGGCTTCTGAGATAGGTAACAGTCTCCGGCGGGCGATACGAAAGATGCTGCGGGCTGTTTACAGCGTCGTATGCGGCCGTAAAAGTCGAGCTGGAGAAAAAGGTTGTCGCGCTTGCGTGCAGTGCCTACAGCATGTAGTTTGAATCGCGTTAGTGTCAGTTGGGGATCGTGGCGTCTCAGGAAAGGGCTCGGCGCCCGCGAATGAAAAAGCACGCGCTCAAGGCCCGTGCTCGTTAACGATGAGAGGAAGCGAAGGCTGATTAGGCGGACGCTTTCTCGAAGTCCTCAAGCTAGAAAGGAAAGCCAATGGACAATAGAGCGGAGTCTTCGATTAACACCCTCGACTTGTTCCGCCTCGACGGCAAGACGACCCTTCTCACCGGCGGAGGGCGGGGTCTGGGGCGGTACATCGCCGAGGCCCTCTCTGACGCTGGGGCGAACGTAGTTCTGTGTTCCCGCAAGTTAGAGGCGCTTGAAGAGGTGAAGGCCGAGATAGAAGAACGTGGCGGCAAGGCCCTGGCGCTAGCCTGCGACGTCACCGAGCCCGAGGAAGTCGAGAACGTTGTCTCCGAGACCGAGGAGCGCTTCGGAGCGATAGACGTCCTCGTCAATAACAGCGGGGCGGCGTGGGGAGCGCCGGCGGAGGAGATGCCGCTCGAAAAGTTCGACCTGGTAATGGAGGTCAACGTGCGTGGGACGTTTTTGATGGCTCAAGCTGTTGGACGGCGTATGATCGAGCGTGGCGAGGGTGGAAAGATCGTGAACGTCGCCTCCATCGCCGGGCTCATCGGCGGCCGCCCCGAATACATGCAGACGGTCGGCTACAACTCGAGCAAGGGCGCCGTGATCTCTATGACCCGCAACCTCGCCACGAGCTGGGCCCGGTACGGCATCAACGTCAACGCCATCGCCCCCGGGTGGTTCCCGACCGAGATGAGCGGCGGCCTTATCGAAGAGTTCGAGGATAAGATGCTGGAGGATATCCCCATGCATCGCTTCGGCCGCCCGGAGGACATCAAAGGCACGGTCCTCTTCCTCGCCTCGCCGGCCACCGACTATATGACTGGTCAGACAGTTGTCGTAGATGGGGGACAGACGGCCTGGTAAGAGCCCGGACGGCTGATTTTTAAGCCGTCATCGGAAAGCACATTAAGCGCGAGGTGCTCATATCATCATCTAGAGGTTTGTGCCAGTACCGGATCCGGTATCAGGATCTACCGAACTCGCGCAGCAGATCTGGGAGGTACAGCCGTTTTGCTGTTGGCTGTCCGTGAAGACAGAGCTCTGTCTAATTTCTGGGCCACAGTTCTCGCAAAATCGCCTAACACCTTCTGACAAGAGGGTGCCCCTTCTATCCCGATGCCCAACAGCTGCAATATTAGGCATTTTATTGAACGTTGGCAACTCTCGATCTAATTGGTGGTCCGCAGTCTTCGAGAAGGTTAGTCTTCTTGGCCACTCATGAATAGTGGCAAGCTACCTCCTATGAGCCCGAACGTGTGTCAAAACGCTCGAGCCTGTTGAAAAAGTCGCCATCAGACCGATCAATGCTTCTGATCTACGTTCAAAATGAGCAAAAAGGGGCTTTCGGCGCGTGAACAGGGAGCATAAAAGAGTGCCAGTGAGTCTTTCAATAAGCTCGCTCGTTTATGAGACACGCGAGAGATAACCTACTCAGTTATCACCAGCTTCCTAGTAGGCTAGCCTTCTCGGAAATTCCTATGTAAGTACCGCTTACGTTCGATGTGGAATCGGCGGAACCGACAGCGCCGCCTCGTGCGGTTCGAGGGGACTACGAATACCTAATAAGCCCGGAACTTGACCAGCAATTCGGCAGATTGGTATGGCCGCACACCTCTATCTAGGGCAGACTTCTTGAGAAGGTGAACAACGAGGTCGTAAGACGTGCTCTAGGGGCTCCAGCCTTCTTTTCTCCTGTAGGATAAGCGGACTTTAGAAAGAGGAGGCGCAATATGAGTGAACAAGAGTTCCAGGAACTTCTTCTGTCCTTGCTGACCGTTGAGACGGGGACGTTCGATGACGACCTCGAGGTGGAGGCCCAGGGACCCCTCTTGCAGGCTGTAAGCACATTCAAGGAGGCGGGCGTGATTGCCCACGAGTGGGGGCTTGTGGTTGGCAGCGGAGACGGGAGCGAGTTTCGAATCACGATCGAAAGAACCGGGTAGGCGATCGCACCAACAACTACGTCGGCTACATGCAAGGGCCCCCCGCCCTTCTTCTTGGTAGATTTAAGGGCGTTGTAGGGTTGGTGGTAATGATGTTATGCCGTTCATCAGGGTCCGGGATTCGCTTGGCGGGTTACTCGCAACCTTATTTCCGCCCCGGACCTTCTTCGTTGCCCAGGCCTCCCCCAGCTGGTTTAAGGGCGTAGCTCACCTAACAGCTAACAAGGGCCGGACGTACTCCCCCCACGCATTCCGGCCCTTCTTCGTGCTCGTAGCTCCCCCGGTTGGGTTAAAGGGCTTTGTGTGTAGGAACACCGATTACGATACTAGCCGAGCTCTCTTTAGACCTGCAGCCCCTACGGTAGTGGGGACCTATAGGGGATTGGAGGCGCAGGCTGGTAGCGTTATCAGACCCAGAGGACTTTGTAGTACGATATCCACCCTCTGTATGCTGGTCGGGCCCTACTACTCTTTGGGTTGCCTCATTCGTCGCATTCTTTAGATATCCACTAGAGTCAGGGTGCAGCGAGAGATGGATACTAGCTTCTCGTGTTGGTCGTGGATCTTTATCTCCCAGACCTGAGAATTGCTACCCTTGTGCACAGGGGTGCCGGTCGCGGTAACTGTACCCGAGCGTCTAGGTCTCAGGTAACTGCCGTTGACCTCAGAGCCAAAGGCCGTCTTTCCGGGAGGGCTATTGAGCAAGGCCCCGAGCCCGACAAGTTTTTCTCCTCTTGAGGTCGTGGGCAGCTTGTAGAGAGAAGATTAGTTCATTTTTAGTTCATTTCAGCTTGCGTGGCGCGAGCGCAGCCCCTACGGTAGCTGGGTGGCGTTATGGGCTTTATCACTGCCCTGAATCTGTGTAACCCTAAAGCGCTCCTAGAGACCGGGTAGATAGTAGCCACCATGACAGAAAAAAGCCTTTGAATCCCGAGTACTCTGAGTAGGCGTTTTTACATCCACGAGGCGACGCGGTTCAACTGTAGTCCATGACGCTGTAACCCCCCCTCCCCCCCCACAAAGCCATTGAGGTATGTTGCGAGAGGGGGCCTACTCAAAAACGCCGGGAAGCGCTAGAAAGGCCAGCTATAAAGGGGGTGGTACGGGTAGGGGATTAGATAATAAAGAACGCATCAAGTTTAGATCCACAAACTGTGGGTAATATACTCCGCAGAGAGAAGCTGCCGGACCGGACGTCCCCCCTCCTGGTTCGGCGGCTTCATTTCTCCGAGCTACCTTTCAAACACACCACGTTGCCCTTACTGCCCCAAAGAAGAACCGCATAAAAATCACGAATATTTCCTTAAGCCTTGGCTACAAGCCATTTCAAAATTAATTATCTCTTTATGGAAATCGATGATGCCAATCGAGTTCGAGGCCGAGCGGAGAAAGACGTTTTCCAGCTAATAAGCATCCCTCAGGATAGCTTTATCGTCTAGTGTAAGCTCTGCAGCCTCTTTACTCTTGTAGTATGAATTAACTAATCCTCTGGACAGTAGAGAGGTTTGATGAGGGAGTTTCTCAAGCGCTCTGGCATCCTGGTTGTCTCGCTGCTCGGCGGCAACCTCGGCGGCTTGCTTGTCATTCCTTTCGGGCTGGTCGTAGTTGAATTCGTCATCTTTCCTCTAGCCTTCGCTGTCGGCGCCCTCTTCGCCGCGATCGGTGCCGGCTGGGTCGGCAATCTCTTAGCTCCCGGTGGTAGTCGATTCCTGCCGATCGTCGCGATATCTGAGATTGCGGCTGCTGTTGTAGCGGTTGCGTTACTGGTCGTTATGGCGAGAACTCCGCCAGGTACCCTGCCGTCCCCTCTCTTCGTTGTTGCTCTAGGCATGATTCTCATTGCCCTGGGTGCCAGCTGGGCCGCGTGGCGCTTTCGTAGTCCCGAGCGTTATATGGGCAGGGATGCTACGATAACGCTCGGCTTGGTGGGGTTGGCGGTGCTACTCTTCGTGGCGACACTTTTCGTTGCGAGCCTGTTTGGCCTCACAGGACCCTGATTATGGCGAACATGCCGCGGGGAACAAGGGCCGCAGGGCAAGGGATCGGTCGACGCGGTTTGGCGAGGAGCGCAGCCATGATGGCGGGATTGATCGTGCTCGCCGTACTATTACAAGCGACATTGTTCTACAGTTTTTACTCCCTCACAGCCTCCTGTGACCGCGAAGCACGAGAGGCACTCGAGGAATTCTCACAGCCCGAAGGGGCTCAACAGGCTGGACCAAAAGAACCTGTGCCTGCGACGCCGGCGTCGGGACGAACGAAGTCGGAGCCTCCTCCACCCGAAGGGCTCCCTCTTGGGTGTCAGGTGACCTACCAGATCCAGGCCTCCAAAGAGCAGGTCTACGAGTACTACCAGGAGCAACTGACCACGCACGGGTGGATGTTAGTAGACCCACCTCCTCCTGAGGAAACTGATGAGCCGGTGCTCATCCTGGCTCAACGCGGTAACTTCTCGTACGAGGTTGCGGCTTTCGCAATCTCTACCGGTCCAGTAGAGATTACCACCGTGGACGAAGCCGACGTGCATGTAAGGGTCACGGTGTGGGAGCCTTCGTAGGAGACGCCTCAACGCTTCGTACCTTAATACTGCCCTAATGGAGATTAGGACAGTAACGCCAGACTCTACTACTAACCTTGCTACTGCCACATCGTGGTGTCGTAAGTTCTTCGGTTAGAAGGTGTCTCAGAATTGTCTTAGCGACACGAGGATAAAAGCGACCAAGAAGAATGCCCGGAAGGTACAGATGTAGCGCTCATGGCGGACCAAGAGCCGTCGGAAATTGCCCAGCCAAGCGAAGGTTCTCTCCACTTTCCAGCGCTCCTGATAGCCCGATCCGGCCTTCACGGGGCGCCCCTTCTTAGGGCGCTTGCGTTCGCGCCGCTGGTAGGGCGGAATAGTCGGCTTGATACCCCGGCTTCGCAGCCAGTCCCTAAAGCTCTTGCTGTCGTAAGCCTTGTCGGCCACCAACTCCTTTGGCCTCTGCCTTGGTCGCCCTCGCCCTCGACGCGGGACCCGGACCGTCTGGAGCGCAGGCACGGCCAGCTTAACCTCGTGGCGGTTGGCGCTCCCCAACTGGAGGCCTATGGGAAGGCCCTCTCCGTCCGTGACCAGCATCACCTTGGTACCCTTCCCACGTTTGGTCTTGCCGATCGCATGTCCCCCTTTTTAGCTGGCACAAAGCTGCCATCTAAGAACGCTTTCTCCCACTTGAGCTTGTTTTGGTCGTCGAGCAGAGACAGCAAGACGCGCCAGATCTTCTCCCAGGTGCCGTTCTCCTCCCAGGCTCTTAGCCTCCGCCAGCACGTTGAGGGAGAGCCGTACTCATGTGGTACGTCCTCCCAGCGGCATCCGGTGCGTAGCACGTACAGGATGCCGTTTAAGATCTTTCGGTCGTCGGCCCTAGGGCGTCCTCGCTTCTGCCGGGGCGGTAGTAATGGTTGGAGGCTTTCCCACTGCTCGTCAATAAGCTCAGTCGTTCTCATAAACGTTAGCTTAGGCGGTATAGGTGGTTTTTGAAATGGCTTGTAG
>Ga0126308_10000948_pt1 | contig 10864 bp, 7 predicted proteins | sample Plot55_FD_92533 | JGI IMG/M metagenome (GOLD analysis project Ga0126308, IMG submission 92533) | Serpentine soil microbial communities from UC McLaughlin Reserve, CA, USA - Plot55 | ecosystem: Environmental > Terrestrial > Soil > Grasslands | place: USA: UC McLaughlin Reserve, Lake County...
AGCTATTATGGATCTTCGTATTCATCAGACAGACCCTAGTCGCTTACCTGAGCTGTCTTCCGGATCGGAACCTAGCCGATCACCTCCGCAGCGCCACCGGTTACCGCGTGATCTGTGTTGGCTCCTTCGGTGATCGGTGGCATTACCAAATTCACGGTCGATTAGTGGTCCCACCTGATCGCTACCGTCCGGAGCTGCGTTCGCTATCCAGAACATACATCTGTGCTTCGGCATACCGTGTTCCGGCAACCTGTTCGGCGGGTACTGCCCTCTCGATGCGTGCTAGCTCCTCTTCGGTCAGGGTAAGATCGAGCGCAGATACCGACTCCTGCAACCGCTGCCTATTACGCGCGCCGATGAGCGGAATGATGTAGTCTCCGCGGTAGAGCACCCAGGCGATCGCCAGCTGTGCCGTCGTCACGCCCTTCTCCTTCGCGATCAATTCCAGCGCGCGCACCAACTCCCGGTTGCGACGCAGATTTTCCTTTTGGAAGCGGGGGAAACGGTTGCGCCCATCCCGAGCACCGGGCGGTTGGAGGCCTGTAGAACTGAGCAATCCCCGAGACAACACACCGTAGGCGGTTACGCCGATGCCCAGCTCACGTACCGTCGGTAGGATCTCGGCTTCGATCGTCCGACTCATCAGAGAGTACTCCATCTGTATTGCGGTAATGGGGTGTACCTCATGAGCACGCCGGATGGTGTTCGCACCCACCTCCGAGAGCCCGATGTGGTGCACATGACCCGCTTGCACGAGTTCGGCGATCGCGCCTACGGTCTCCTCGATCGGAACGTTTGGGTCCAGCCGAGCGGGCTGGTAGAGATCGACGTAGTCGGTACCAAGACGCGTGAGTGTATAAGCCAGAGCAGTTTTCACCGCCGCTGGCCGCCCGTCATGGCCAATAAACGCTCCCTCCGGGTCGCGCTGCGCGCCGAACTTCACCTGGATGCACACGGTGTCTCGACGCCGATTGTGCAACGCTCTACGGAGAAGAAGCTCGTTGTGGCCCATGCCATAGAAATCACCGGTGTCCAGCAGCGTGATCCCGGCATCCAGGGCTGCGTGGATCGTCGCGATACTCTCCGCCTCATCCGCCGGACCGTAGAAATCCGACATCCCCATACAGCCAAGCCCGAGCCTCGATACGACCGGACCGTTAGACCCCAGTTCGTAGCTATCCATCACCGCTCCCCGATCGTGGACCACTAGTCAGAACGGAGGATGCTCCTTGCATTACTCCATGAATGATTGTGCCACACAAAATACAGAGGATTGCTCTCACTCATTGCGATTACGAGAGGCTTCCTGTATGACCCGTCTTAGCTGTCCGTTGGCGTCTTCGCTAACCACGCCGCCGTGGTAACAGACGATGGTGTCCACATCGAAATCTGCTAGCCTTTTTACGGACTGCATGGCTGTGCGCATGTCGAGGGTAGCCGATGGGTTTGGGCCATTCAGATAACCTCTCTCTGCAGTCAATGCGTCTCCGGCAACTAAGACCTTTGATCCCTCCAGATAGAGACTTATGTGACCCGGCGTGTGACCCGGTGTGAAAACGACCTGGGTCCCGCCTGCAAGGTCGAGGCGGGTAGCATTCTCTACCTGCTCGTCTACGGCAACAGGCTCAAGGTGCTCCAAGAGCTTACGCATGTGTGGCCGTTCTTCAAGCATCTCGGGTGAAGGTTTGAGCGGCCTTAGGCTTCCGCCTATGTAGGGCGCATCTGCAGAATGTGCCAGTACCCATGCACCGCTCTGACGTACAAGGGCTGCTCCCGAACCAACGTGGTCGAGGTCCTGGTGAGTAAAGATTATGAGCCTTAGATCTCGTACTCCTATGCCGGCCTCAGTCAGGGCAGCGCTGATTACCTCCGTCTGATCCGGAAGGCCAGCATCAACCAGTGCGGTGCCGTTTTCCTCATCCACAATCAGCGTTAGGTTGAGGTAGTTGTCAGCGTCCTCTGGTCCCCTTGGTATACACAGGACGTACACGCTGTTAGCAACCCTCATAGTTCACCTCTCGGATTGTTGTTCTTCTAATACCAGGTACATGACATACTAGTAAACACAAGAGTAGAACCACGTTCTCGAAGGGCATGTGTATCGTCGACCACGGTAGCCTCCTCTCGCTCACCATTCTAGCGGGCGGAACGCGAGTGAGAAGGAGTGCTTAGGTGGCCTCTTGGCTTCCCCTCGAAAGGCTGCCAGTTCGCCGATTGACACCACTTTGACACCACTCAGCGCGCAACACCCAGATACGGCGGGCAACCACGAGAGGCTAAATCGGCTGAGATAAGCCGATTCTGCAACGTCGAGCAACACCTGGAAACAGGTGTCGGCGGATTGTGGCTCCGAAGGTCGCAGGTTCGAGCCCCGTCAGTCACCCTTCCGAAGATCCTGGCAAGCCCAGCATGATCGCTGTGGCGCAGATCCTTGCCTGCCCCACGACGCCTTACGACCGTAGTAGCGAAGCTGCCAAGGTAGAGGCAAGGGCAGTAAAGAATATCAGCGCGCGTCGACTGTACCCTCGGCGTTCGTGCCTTCGAGGCGACGGAACCACAGCTCCTCGACAAGGGCCGCGGCCACCACCGTGGCTGGGAGAGCCAGCAATGCTCCCAGGAACCCGAAGGCGGTGCCTAGCACCGTCACGGCCACTATCACTATGGCCGGGTGAAGCGAGGCGGTCTTTTCCATGATGAGGGGTGTTATGAGATTGCCCTCTACCTGCTGGATGGTCACGTAGGCCAAAAGGACCCACAGAGCGTCTAGCGGTCCCCCGACCAGACCTAACAGCAAGGGCGGGATGGCAGCAACGATCGGGCCGACGAACGGCACAAAGGCCGCCAATCCAGTGAAGATGCCCAGTACTAGCGCCCCTCGGATGCCTATGAGGTGGAGGGCTACGGTTGCTAGGATGCCGACTATCACCATAGAGAGGAGCCGACCCACCAGCCAACCCAAAAGGCTCGCGCGGATGTCCGCAAGCACGTGCCGCACTCGACCCCGACGGTCTGGGGGGAATAGCCTGACTACCCAATTTACTGCGGAGCTGGGACTTGCCGCCAGATAGAACGCCACGAATACCACAACAACCAAGCCCACAACGATGGAGGCTAGGCTTTTGAAGAGACCCAATGCTCCACCCAACAGCGGGCGCCCCAAGCTGGCCAAGGTGGAGGCAGAAGGGGCTTCTCCGCCTGTCACCGGTACCCCGAAACGACTTGCCAGTTCTTCAATGCGGCCGCCGATGCGAGAGAGCGCGCTAGGCAAGGCGGAGGATAATTGGGAGGCCTGCTTTGCCAGTTCGGGGAAAAGGAGATACCCACCCAAGCTAAAGATGGCCAAACCCACCACGCTCACGAGGCCCGCGGCTATCGGCCTGGGCACCTTGCGGCGGTGTAACGCCTCAACCGGCCCCGAGAGGGCCACAGCCAAGAGTAACCCGGTAGAGAGCAGAAGTACGGTCGTCACTATGCCCGCCAAGAAGCGCCACACCAGAAACAGACCAAAGACCAATAGTCCGACTCGCAGGAGTTCACGGGTGGTGTGGGAGTCGTCCGCGTTCATCGGCTTACCAGCGTGGTTCTGCAAGCTCTATGGCCTGAAGGCAATCTGTGGGCACAGCTCGGGCCCGGGGATCGCCATTAAGCGGCCCTGAAGAACACTATGGCTGATGCGCCAACCAACACTACGACCAACACGAGTATCAAGATGGCCGGGAGCAACACCACTAGGAGGGCCCTGCCGGTGGTCGTGCCGTGCATCTCCCGGATGCCCACAGTGGCCAAATAGAGCCTGTACAAGGAGAAGATCCACCCGATAAATGGTAGCCAACCCGCGAGGCTAGTCACCGATGAGTAGGCCACTATCCGAAAGGTCGCCCCGAACCCCGAGTGTCCCGATCCTACCACTAAGATGACCAACAGGTGCGTCACCAGTGCCGTCAGGAACACGCCCACGGCCCCCGCTATGGGGGCGAGCACCAGCCCTGCTAGGAACACCAGGAAGCCCTGGTTGCCCCTAGCGCCGAACAGCCAAGTGATGCCCCCGGGGACGTCTATGAAGGTGAGGAGCCCGACGAGGATCACGGAGATCTCGATGCACACCAATGCGAACACCAACGGGTTGAGGAGGCTCCCTTGCCGAGGAAGCCCCGCGAAGAAGACCGTGGGTTGTAAAACAACGCGCCTCACGACGTCTGCGAAGCTGTTGAGCGGGTCGGAGAGGTCGTAGTCTACTCCCGGAGTGGTGGTTCTGGAAGCCATCTTCTCGCGCTCCTTTGGTTGTAGGGAAATCGAGGTTGCGCTTCGCCACTCTACCCGCGAGTGCGAGAAGGGGCAAGGAGGGCACCGTATCCTCCTCTTTGTGAGCGGGTTCCATGGTGACGTGAGGGGCAGCGGTCCAGTAGTGGGTCTGGCCTATAACCCCAAGGTTCCATCTCGACCTCATGATCGAGCGCTTCCTCGCCGTATCTTTTCGGGCGAGCGCTCGTCGCAGCGAGCAACGAGAACCAGGGAGACACCAGCGGCCATCCCGCACCTCGACTCGCCCTTGTCGTACTCCATTAGGGCTGACTTGCCGTACCCAACGGGAGGGCCGTTTACTGCAACCTTACTGCAACCGGGCTGGTACAGGCCAGTACATAGTGGACAAATGTACTCCGGGAAATCGTCAAAAGCCTTAAATAAGCTCGATTGCTGGACACACTAGGACGGACTGTTACGGACAGCTTCGGATTGTGGCTCGAGAGAGAAGGTCGCGGGTTCGAGCCCCGTCGGTCACCCTCCTCATAAACCCATAATCTGCAGGGCGGACGCAACCGATAGAGGAGAGGGATGAGGAGTGGAGCAGCCTTGTGGCTCGTCCGGCCTATAACCCGGAGGTCTCCGTCACAAGCCGCCCCCGTCGGCGCCTCCCCGCACCTAGGTATACGCTAAAGGGTAAAGAAGAAGGTGGCACCCTCCCCGACTTTGCCTTTTGCCCACACTTGACCGCCATGCCGGTAAATGATGCGCTGCACTGTAGCCAACCCTATGCCGGTGCCCTCAAATTCGCTCGTGGTGTGTAGGCGCTGGAACGCTCCGAAGAGTTTGTCCGCGTATGCCATGTCGAAGCCCACGCCGTTGTCCCGCACGAAGTACGCCCGGGTGTCCCCGTACTCCGTTGAGCCGAACTCTATCCTCGGGTGTGGCTGGTCCCTGGTGAACTTCCACGCGTTCCCAAGCAGGTTCTCCAGCGTCACCCTCAGCAACCTCTCGTCTCCCTTTGCTACGAGCCCTTCCTCGACAACGACCTCCACTTGGCGTTCTGGCTGAGTTCGCCTCAGCTCCTCGGCTACTGCTTTGACCAAGGCGCTGAGGTCTACCCTTTCCCGGCGCATCTTGCTACGTGCCATGCGGGAGAGATCTAAGAGGTCATCGATGAGATGTCCCATCCGCTGGCTCGCGTCCTTAGTGCGCCTTAAGTAAAGCCTTCCTTCCTCATCCAGCTTGTCTTCGTAGTCTTCCAGCAATATCTGGCTGAAGCCGTCGATGGCCCTCAAAGGGGCGCGCAGGTCGTGAGAAACCGAGTAGCTGAAGGCTTCCAACTCATTGTTAAAGGCCTCGAGCTGGGCAGTGCGCCGCTGGACGCGCCGCTCCAGTTCTTCGTTGAGCCGGCGGAGTTCTTCCTCGGCGCGCTTACGCTCGGTGATGTCGCGGACCGAGGCAAAGATACGCTTTCGACTCTCGTACTCGATGGCTCCAACGCCCACCTCGACCGGGAAGATTGTGCCATCCTTACGCCGCAGCTCGTTCTCCTCAAAGCCTACGATCCTGCCCGGCTCGCCCTGCATAGCCCGCTCCCAAAGCGTGTCGCCTTTCTTCACTCGCCGCTCCTCTTCCGAGATCAGGTGCGTTGCTACGTCCGCAACCGAGAGCTGAAGCAGTTCTTCCCGTGTGTATCCCAGTGCTCGGCATGCTTCGGCATTGCAGTCCACGAAGCGACCTTGCTCGCCGTGTACGAAAAGGGCGTCGACCGAGTTCTCGAATAGCTGCCTGAATCGCCGCTCGCTCTCGACAAGCGCCTTCTCGGTTCGCTGGCGCTCGGTTACGTCCCGGGAGGTAACTACCAGACCCCTCACGGCCGGATCGTCGAGTAGGTTGTTGACGACGTACTCGATGTAGCGCCAAGAGCCGTCCTTGTGCGGCACTCGGAACTCAAAGGGCGGGTGAAGCCCGGGTCTTTTCAAGACCTCGGCGAATATGCCCAATACTCGCTCCCTGTCATCCGGATGGACGGGGTCAAATGCGTTGGTCTCTACCTGCTCTTCGGGCTTGTAGCTCATCACCCTCTCGACTGCCGGGCTTATGTAGCGGACGGTGCCGTCGGCCTCGAGGAGCGTGATGATATCGGAGGTGTTCTGTACTAAAGAGCGGAAGCACCCCTCGCGCTCTTTGATAACTTTCTCGACCTCCTTGTGTTCGGTGGCGTTGCGGACGATGGCGAGGACGAAGCGCCCGTTGCCCCCTTCTAAGTCGCGGATCGCCTCGATGGGGCTGAGGGCTATCTCGATGGTGATCTCCTCGCCCCCCTTACGCACAGCAGGCAGCACCAGCACCGCGTGAGAGTCGATGTAAGAGTCGTGGCCCGTATCACGGTAGCGGGCCATGCCTGCCTCGCACTGCGCCTTGAGGCGTTCGGGTACGATCACGGTCCAACTATGCTCGAGTGCCTCCAAGGAGGAGTATCCGAAGATCTTGGTCGCGGCTGCGTTCCACAGAACTATCCTGCCGCTGCGCGTGTCTGCGACGATCACCGCGTCCCGGACACTCTCAAGAAGTTGGTCTATGCCTAAGTCCTGCAGCCGCACGCCTAGATCACTCCACATATACGGCGGACGATGTCGGCGTTCCTCGAACGTCGCCCTGTCACCCTTTCCGCCTCTGAGTTGTGCCCTTCTTCAAGCTTACATAACTTTCTGGGGTTCGCAATCTGGTGCCCGCCACCGACCTAGTGTTCGTCATGAGTCGCTTTCTGTGACCTAGCTTCGGGTGCGTTGCCCTATGCGAATCTCTTGCACATCATCATTGCCCAACAGGATACGGAAGGGCAAACTCGGGTGTAGTGACTCTATTCGCTCGATGGGCATCGAGCGTGATCAATATGTTGGACGCCCAGCATCTCGCTAGCGCACTTCGGTGGTTGGCCTTCGCTAGGAGCAGCGTGGCGAACACGTGACGGAATGGGATCCTCCCTAGCCGTGGAGGGCGCGACTAACCCAGCGAGGCCTTCGAAGTCTATTTAGAGCAGGCTGTGGCGCGTGCGCTACGTCCTGGACAGTCCGTAATCGACAACTTCAGGGCTCACAAAGGAAGATCAAAGAGATGATCAAAAGGTGGGACTATAAGCTGTCGCATCAGCCACCCTACTCGTCCAGGTTAGGAGCTGACCGTCACCCTCTTGCGCAGATCTGACTCTATCTGCTCCAGGCTGCGTCCCCTCGTCTCTGGCACCAAGAAGTGGATAAACAGCGCCGCCACGATGCAGATTCCTGCGAGTATCCAGAAGACTGCCGTCCTGCCTATGAGGGCAACCAGCGGTAGGAACGATTGGGCAACAATGAAATTAGCCCCCCAGTTGCTCAAGGCTGACACACCCGTGCCGGTACCTCGAGCGTTGAGCGGGAAGATCTCCGGCAGCATCACCCAGAGGACCGGACCGAAGCTGACTGCAAACGACGCTATGTACAACATAAGACCCGCCAGCGTAACCCACGAGACGATGCCCGAGAGACCGGAGAACAAGAACGCTGCACCGATGATCCCGAGCGATATCACCATGCCGGCGAGGCCCACTAGGAGCAGGGGCTTGCGGCCCACTCGGTCTATTACAATGATGGCCACGATAGTCATCAGCACGTTCACCACTCCGATACCAACGGTGGCGAGGACGGAAGCCACGTCAGCTAGGCCTGTGGACTTGATGATGGTTGGAGCGTAGTAGATGACGGTGTTGATGCCAACGAACTGCTGGAATACTGCAAGACCTATACCCACCACTAGCATCGGCCGGACCCATGGGGCGAGCAGTTCCCGGTAGCCGGCCTGCTCTCCTTCCTCTTCCTCTGCGCGTCGGATGTCCTTTAGCTCGTTCTCTACCTCTTCCTCGGTCCGAGTTCGGCTCAGAACCCGCCGTGCTTCTTCGTCTCGGCCTTTGCTGACGAGCCAGCGGGGTGTCTCTGGCAAGAAGTACATGCCAATAAGCAGCACAAGCGCGGGGAAGACGGCGAGCCCGAGCGGCCAACGCCAGGTGCCGGCAGAGGCGAAGGCTGCATTGACGAGGTAGGCAACCAGGATGCCTATTGTGATTGCGAGCTGAAAAAGGGAGGAGAGCGAACCACGGACATCGGTCGGAGCAGACTCCGAGATGTAAGACGGCACGAGGGCCGAAGCGCTCCCTACACCCAGGCCCAGCCAGAAACGGAAAAAGATGAGCGTACCCACGTTAGGGGCCAGACCCGCGCCGACGGCTCCGATGGCGAAGATAGTGGCCGCAACGAGTATGATCGTGCGCCGGCCCAGCCTGTCGGAGAGCACCCCGCTGATTCCAGCCCCGACCACCGCCCCGAGCAGCAGCGAACTGACGATGAAGCCCTCAAGAAAGGCGTTGAGTTGGAAATCTTTCTTGATGAAGAGAAGGGCTCCGGAGATGATCCCCGTGTCGTAACCAAAGAGCAGTCCTCCAAGGGCGGCGACGGAAGCCACCACGTAGACAAAGCGCCTGTTACCACCAGAGCCACTTGTAGACGCCGCCTGAGCCATATTTATCTCCTCTGCCTACCTGGTCCTCAAACCGGTTCGAAGTAACCCACCGATATGCAGATATCTTGCGCTCTCGTCTGCCTCCACATCATCTACCTGTCCCTTAATCTTGCTGATCATACCCTGCTTGACTGCTTGCTAACCGGGCATTGCCTCACCCTCGTGAAAAACCCAAGCTAATTAGGGGAAGGTGTAATGTAAGGGTGACCACATACTCAACTCACCACACCCTGGGTGTTGCAAAGCCTGCGAGCTTCGGGTGTACCGAGCGATGTCTTCTCCAGAGAAACCTTCGAAAAGCTCTACGAGAAGGTAGTCCCGTAGCTCTGGCCCGCCAGCACTCCGTAACCGCCCGGAACAGACCTCCGCAGAGCGGGGGCTCGCTCGGTCGTGGCTCAGGTCTTACTCGGGCAGCGCGGAGAGGACGCCCGCCATTCTGTACATCTGTGCGTCGAGTGCACGCGGCCTGCCAACCACCTCCCTAAGCGGGAGTCTCCCCATCAACTCGCCCCTTAGGGTCACCATCGTCCCATGTTCATCATCGGATAAGGCTTGGACCGCCGCTGTCCCCATCCGGGAGCCTAGTATTCGATCGAAGGCCGTGGGGATGCCGCCCCTTTGGGCGTGGCCAATGACAGTCAGGCGTGACTCATAGGTATGGGTGGAGTTGACGTACTCGTGGAACTCAGCGGCGGAGAGTGTGGACCCTTCCGCTGCTACCACGACGAAGTGCGACTTGCCCTGCTCATAGGCTTTTCTGATGAACTCAAGGAGGTCGTCTGGGTTGGGCTCGAACTCGGGTACCAGTACCGCCTCCGCACCACCCGCAATGGCGCTCATGAGGGCCAGGTAGCCGCAGTTCCTACCCATCACCTCGACTATATGCGCCCGGTTGTGGGAACTGGCAGTATCTCTTATGCGGTCTATGGTCTCAAGCGCCGTGTTCAGCGCCGTGTCGACACCTATGGCAATCTCGGTGCCCCACACGTCGTTGTCTATGGTGGCCGGGATTCCCACCACCTTTAACCCAAGTTCGCTCAGCTTCAGAGCTCCTGTGAGGCTACCCTCTCCGCCGATCACCACCAGCGTATCGACCTCGGCTTCCTCGAGTTTGCGGATTGCGCGTTTCTGCCCTTCTGGGGTCTGGAATTCCTTGGAGCGTTGGGTGCCCAGCAAAGTGCCGCCCCTCTGGACGATGCCCCCTAGTCCGCGCCGGTCCATGGGGCCGATTTGTCCCTCGAGGAGGCCCTTGTAACCGGCCTCTACTCTTGTGACCTCCCAACCCAGAAAGAAGGCCGTACGCGCCACCGCCCGCACGGCGGCGTTCATCCCTGGGGCATCGCCCCCGCTGGTCAAGACCGCTACTCTCACGTGGAGCCTCCTCTCTGCTCGGACGCGCCGCTAGCGCGCCGCTAGTAACGCCTCAAGTCACTGTGAACAGGATGCCATAAAGCTGTAGGTATTCGCAGAGGCCCGATAACCGCCTGACGAGATTTGATTTGCGGCGCATGGAAAGTGTCTATCTTCGTGTCAATTAGTCTAGCGCTTCGACGACGGTTGACGACTATTTGACGATAACTCACACAAACGTCGGCGGACATCAGCGGACGGTCAATTCGAGTGTCTGGCTTCTTTATGCGGCTTCCCGAATACGGACGAACGCCTACGAACCTGTGAGTTCGGATTATGGCTCAAGAGAGAAGGTCGCAGGTTCGAGCCCCGTCGGTCACCCTCCTTGGAAAGTAGCTATTTGCAGGCAGCACGCGAGGTAGGGGGGAAGGCGCGCGGAGTAGAGCGGTCTAGCAGCTCGTCTGGCCCATAAAGCGAAGGTTGTGGTCACGCCCGCCTCCGCCGGTGTCTCCCTCGTGTACCCAAGAACTTGGGACCGAGAAGGTGAGGACGTGAAGTAGGGCCGGGTCCCGAAGAACCCGGCCCCTTCGACTTCCTAGCTGAGTAGGCTCATTACGAGTTGGCCTTTATCTTGCGGTCGATGCGCTCCACAAGGCTCTCGCGGTCCTTGTTGCGCTTCTCGAACTCACGCAGCTTCTTGAGCTCATCTGCAGAA
>Ga0126308_10000949_pt1 | contig 10860 bp, 8 predicted proteins | sample Plot55_FD_92533 | JGI IMG/M metagenome (GOLD analysis project Ga0126308, IMG submission 92533) | Serpentine soil microbial communities from UC McLaughlin Reserve, CA, USA - Plot55 | ecosystem: Environmental > Terrestrial > Soil > Grasslands | place: USA: UC McLaughlin Reserve, Lake County...
ACCATACGTCCGTCGTCCGAGCGCATCCTCGGGCCGTAAGTGTTGAAGATGCGTACGATCCTTGTGTCCACTCGGTGGTGGCGGTGGTAGGCCATGGTCATGGAGTCGGCGCAGCGCTTCGCCTCGTAGTAGACACCGCGGATGCCTATCGGCTTTACGTTCCCCCGGTAACCTTCCGGTTGCGGGTGTACGAGCGGGTCGCCGTAGACCTCCGAGGTCGAGGCGAGCATAAAACGCGCGCCCTTCGCCCTGGCAAGCCCCAAAGCGTTGTGAGTACCAAAAGCGCCAACCTTTAGGATAGGGATGGGGATGCGCTCGAAGTCGACAGGACTCGCAGGGGAGGCGAAGTGGTAGACCTCGTCAAGCTCGCCCGGGCAGTTTATATACGTGCTCACGTCGTGGTCTACGTACTCGAAGTCCGGGTTGTCCCGAAGGTGAGCGATGTTCTTAAGAGAGCCGGTGAGAAGGTTGTCCACGCAGACTACGCGGTAACCCTCGCCGAGGAGCCGCTCGCAGAGGTGACTACCGACAAACCCAGCCCCGCCCGTGACCAACGCCCGAGGTTTTCTCATGAGGACCTCATGAGGTCTTAGAGTTCCGCCCGAAGCCACGGTAGAGGAGCCCTGCCTCCCTGGCCGCCTCGGGCTCTACGGCGTTACGGCCGTCTACCAGGAGCTTCGGCGGCTCCATGAGGGCTGCGGCCCTCTCCAGATCTAGGGAGCGCACCTCCTCCCACTCCGTCACCACCACCGCCGCGTGTACCCCACAGAGGGCTTCGTACGGGTCGAAGACGACCTTGAGGCTCGGCAGGAGCTTGGCAGCCTTCTTCCCCGCTACCGGGTCGTAGCCTATGGCCCGCGCCCCGCGCTGGTCTAAAGCCCGGGCTACGTCGAGGCTTGGGGCCTCTCTAAGGTCGTCGGTGTTCGGCTTGAAGGTTAGGCCTAGAAGGGCGACGCGCTTGCCCTTTAAGGTATGGAGGTCCCGCTGCAGTTTAACCATAACCTGCCTACGCTGGCGCTCGTTCACGGCGACCGTGGCGTCGAGGAGGGCGGGCTCGTAGTCGTACTCGCGGGCGATGGCGCGCAGGGCCGCAACGTCCTTTGGGAAGCAAGAGCCGCCCCAGCCGATCCCGGCGCTCAAGAAGCGGCTCCCGATGCGCTCGTCCAAACCAATGCCGGTCGCGACGTTCGAAACGTCGGCACCGACCAACTCGCAGATCCTCGAGATCTCGTTTATAAAGCTGATCTTGGTAGCCAAAAAAGCGTTGGCCGCGTACTTGATCATCTCCGCGCTCGCCAGGTCCGTCGTCACGAACGGCACCGCGGCCTTGGGCCTCGGGTCCATCTGTGTCGGGAAGGTCTGCTCGATGACCGGCTCGTACAGCGCCCGCATGGTGTCCAGGGCGTCCCGCTTGTCCGCCCCGAGTACGATGCGGTCTGGGAACAGCGAATCGTAGACCGCGCTCCCCTCTCTTAGGAACTCTGGGTTCGAGACCACCCAGTATTCGACCGCGCTGCTGTTCGGGCCCTCCGCGGCGCCTTCTTGTATGAGCATCGAGACGTAGTCCCCCGAGCCAACCGGCACCGTGCTCTTGTTGACCACGACGAGCGGGCGGTCCCGCCGCGCCTTTAGCGAAGCTTCATTCAGCGAAGCTTCAGCTCCGCTTGGCGAAGCTCCGTTCGGCGAAGCCTCTGCGAGCGCCCTCCCTATGCTCCGGGCGACCTCCCCTACGCTCGAGAGGTCCGCCGCCCCATCGTCGCCCTGAGGGGTGTCCACGGCTATAAAGACGACGTCCGCCTCTTGCACCGCCCCCGGCAGGTCCGGCGTGAAACGCAGACGCCGCCGGCGTGCGCCTGCTTCTACAACCTCTTCGAGGCCCGGCTCGTAAAAGGGTATCCGTCCCTCCACCAAGCCCGCGACACGCTCCTCATCACGGTCCACGCACGTCACCCGATGCCCCAAGTGAGCCAGACACGCCCCGGTGACCAGCCCTACGTATCCGGCTCCAACTACGCCGACGTTGAACTCTTCGATCAATTACCTCTCCAAACGTTCGCCGCTACGAACGGTACTCCACATGCTCAGGTGCATAGTTTAACCGCATAACCCACAAGGTGGTAGGTATGCTATGCGCCCCTCGCTCATATCCTAAGAAGAGCCGCTCTTGCTTTAAATACTGCTCAGTAAGCACCCTCGTTGCGCACCACGGCGCCGAGCGTCTTTAAGATGATCTTGATATCCAGGCCGAGCGACCAGTTTTCGATGTAGTAGAGGTCGAGCCTGACCATGTCCTCGAAAGCGAGGTTGCTTCGCCCGCTCGTCTGCCAGTAGCCGGTTATACCGGGAACGGCCCCAAGACGCTTTTTGTGCAACTCGCCCATCCGCTCGAAGTCCCTCAAAGGCAGAGGACGCGGCCCGACAAGGCTCATCTCGCCCTTAAGGACGTTTATGAGCTGCGGCAGCTCGTCCATGCTCCAGCGCCTTATAAAGCCTCCGATCGGGGTAGTGCGTGGATCATCTTTCATCTTAAAGATTGCACCGTCCGCTTCATTTCGCGCCTCGAGCTCCGCCTGCCGGACCTCAGCATCCTGGTACATGGAGCGAAACTTGTAGCAGAGAAAGATTTTCTCGTCAGCCCCGACCCGCTTCTGGCGAAAGAGGATCGGCCCTGAGGAAGTCAGTTTGATCAAGGCCGCGACCGTTAAGAGCAGCGGGGAGAGCACTATCAGCCCGAACAGCGAGCCCACGACGTCAAAAAGGCGCTTAAGCTTTCTCTGGGTGTTATCCAACCTGGGGTAGCCGACCTCGAAGAGCGGCACCCCTGCATTCTCGAAGAGGACGGGATTGCCCCTCAAGAGCGTGATAGCCCCCGGCACGATCCGGAGCCTCACCCCACGCAGGCGAACAGAGCGCAACAAATCCAAAAGCTCCTCGTCCGCGAGCCGCTCGGCCCCGGCCAAGACAACGTCGCGCGCCCCCGTCTCATCGAGCGCCTTGCGCAAGCGCGGCAGATCCACCCTTCCACCCGACAGGTCGAGCTCCCCGACGGGACTCAAGGCTACAGGCGAGGCGTCGAGCGTCCGGACCAGGCGCTCCCGGTCCTCCTTCTCTCCGATGACCAGCGCCGGCATCCTGAACGAGCCACGGCGGTAGATCAACTCTATCCCCTGCTCATAAAGAAACCGTAAAGCGCCACTTACCACGAGCGCCACGAGGACCGCGAGTAAAACGCCGCCCGGCGCCAACGTGTCCTCAGGGTAAACGACTGACCCGATCACGAGCAGTCCCGCCCACCACATTACCGCCCCGACGAGCGCCCCAGGGTTCCGCCGCCTGGACGCCCTGTCGTACAGGTCGTGAGCGGCGAAAAGGGCGAGCCCTATCACGAGCGCGACCGGCAACGAACTCCCCGCGATCTCCACAACCCAGCTATCCCCCCCCACGAGGTAGGCTGAGATCAGGACACCCAGGGCTAGGGCTGCGGCGTCGATAAGGACCAAAGTTGCCACGCTCAAGGGTCGCCGGAAGGCCCTAACGTTAAAGATTCTCCTCGCCGTCTCCCTCAAAACCGCGCTCCAACCGACAAAGAAAACAACTCGGTAGAACAGTATACAAGTATGCAACCCACGTTGTGGTCCGACCCTCAAGCAAGCATAGAGGAACCGGCGACTCTCCGTTTGACGCAGCATCCGTATCGACCTTCTGATTCATAAGGCCCCTACGGGAACGCGACTACTTCCTCAATCGCCAATAAAACTTATCTCCCGACAGATAGCTTACTCTCGAGGCAGGTCTTGCTAAATCACGGAGCGTGGCGGGCTCGCTCTTACTCTCACATCACCGAAAACTCGCACATAAGGTTTTTCACCTCACCTCAAGACCCACCTTCTGGTTAGGCTGGTAGTACCCTTTCCTGTCGGCCGTCAGAACCACAATCGACAGCTCGTGGGTACCGGTAGCGATCTCGGATACGGGTATGGCTCGCTCGAACCCGGAGTACCTATACGACGGGACTCCAAGAGAATCCGCCACATCTTGTCTATCCGTTCCGTAAAAAGCGGGGAAAAGTTTACCGTCGATATCGACGTAAACCCCACCGGCCGTGCTCCGGTTATTCGCATCCAGGGCGAACCCGCCCACCTTTATAAAAGGCCCTTCTTCAGGAACGATGATAGATCCGTCTTGCTGGCTTAACCCCGGACCGGCTACGGCTATAGTGGACGGGGTAGGGGACGTAACAGGAGAAAGGTTGGAGAGCGGAGGAAGCGTACCCGGTGCTTGTCGCTCGGAGAAAACATTGTAGCCGAGCCTTTGTAAGACGGGGGCGCGCTCTCTTACGAGCCTGGGGCGTGGGTTAAGGCTTTCTGTCAAGGCCTCGTCGGGCTGAGATTCGTACGTATAAAGGGTAAACGCCGCCTTTTCCCTAAGTATTTTTGCTGTACTACCCACCTCAGTTCCTTTCGAGTAGGAAATAGCCACATTTGGTAACAAGATTGCGGCTAAAACAACGAGTAGAACGGTGTTAGGGCGTGATCTTTCCTCGAATGCCAATTTTACCAGCATGGCGTAAATGCTCACCGCCGCGAGGATAGAAAAAGACGCGTACCTCGAAACCAGCGCTTGCTCGGCCCCGAAACCTCCGGAGCGTCCGATCGTAATAGCCGCCAGTATAAGGAAAGAATAGAGTAGAAGAGATAACCAGAACGAATACTCGCCCAACTTCCCTTTCTTGTAGATCAACAGGAGGCTCACCAAAGCAAGACACGCTAGCAACAGACCGCCTGCAAAGGCGGAGCTTTGCTGCCAAAACAGCGAGCCTCCTAATGAGGTTAGGAGATAACCTATCCCTACCAATGGATGATCCAAGACGTAGAGGAAGGACGGGGTATCCCTGGGTTTTGCGTAACCAACGAAGTAGACGACCCACTCCCCGAGGCCAACCAGGCTCCAGACCCCGATCGCCACCTTCTTTGCCTTTTTCTCTACCGGGCTGATGAACAGTTGCAGGAGCCCCGCCGGCCACACAAAGAGACCTTGCAAGAAGGAGAAAGAGGCGACCGTACCGCTCCCCAGGGCCGCCAAGAAAGCGAGCTTCTTAAACCTTTTGCGCCCGAAGACATACAACAGGAAAAACGTTAGCACGCCGAACATTTGAGCGAAAGCGGCGCTGATTTGAAATCCCCACAACATGTTCTCGTGCTGCCTGAAACTAAAGATTAGAAACGAAATGGGAACGAAAAGGAAAAGCCGTGCCCTAATACTGCCTCTGAAGGCGAGCAAAAGAATGATCAAGGTAACAACAAAGCAGGCTAGTACAAGATACATCTCGGCTACGTTGTCGTAATTCGTGATGCCACCCAAAAAAAGCTCGATGCCCTTGGGAAAAAACATCCTGTGCTCGTTGTGTTGGGCAAAGAGGTGCGATAGGCTTAACGTACCGGAAGACCACCTATCGAATAGACGTACCATCGACCAGGCATCGAAGAAAACGACGCTAACACCGAACGCGCGGACGTAAAGCCAGGCAAAGACAGCGGGCAGCAGAATCAAGAAGCAAGAGATGAGCCCGAGCGTGCTAGTTAAGAGCCTCTGTTTTTCGACGTTCTCGCCTTTTTCGTCCATTCGGCTGGTTGCTTTCTTTGCTCGTAGAGAGCCGTGCCTTACAGCAGTCCTGGATACTACCAACACTCGGGACCTAACGCACAACGTCGAGGCCTAAGCATATGCTTTCTGGCGTCCTCTATGGTCTACATACGAGTTTTTGATTAAAACGGGTTGTGCGTCTGCCCCTTTGCGATGCCATAGGGCGTTCCAGGCAGCTTTTGGGAATCGCCAATCGCTCCTATTCAGACCCAAAGCCAAGAGCCTGGCTAGAAAGACGCCCCTATATGCGAGTCTCCACGCCAACGTTGCGTTGTTGCGCGCCAGCCCACGTCTTTTATTTTAGCTAACCCTCATAAGAGTAACCCCACAGAAAGTCGAACTCATTCTACTCTAAACGGTACGGATCGACCTAGTACCCTAGTTCACCTTTTGGCGGCTCTTGCTCGGGTATTTGAAGACTGCGCCCGCGCAATCTTTTAGATAATTATCCGAGCACTCCACGCCCAAGAAGCGCAGAGCCCCCCCAGATGAAGCTGGAGTTCGTCGACGAACGTCTCGTGCTACATATCGAACACGTCGTTATCTTTTATTCGTTGTTTCAGTTCCCTGACGGCCGAGCATCTGAAGAAGTAGTACTCGATGCTGTACCCCAAACCCCGTCTTCGATTTTTGATATTTTAGTTGCCGATGTTATCTCTGAGGATGATGCTGATGTCGTAAGAGGTTGACAACGTGCATGAACTTTACGTCGATGTCGACGGTCTCCCGTAACCTGTGGAGAAGATCGGGGTTCGAGCCCAGCTTCAGGGTAGAAGCGCCTCCTTTTTTGTCCCCGATCACCCCTTTTTGGTCAGGCGCTGCTTCAGTACCCGCAATAGAAAGAGCGGATTTCCGATCACGTAGCGCCGCCACAATCTCTTGGGCTCTATGAAGAGCCGCGCCAACCACTCGAAGCCGTTGCTGGTGAGGATGCATGCCCCCCTCGTAAGCTCTCCAGAGACGTAGTCGAAGACGGCACCGCCAGTTAGGGCGACGTGGGCATCTATCTGATCCCAGTTCTGCCTGAGCCAATGTTCCTGGAGCGGCATGCCGAAGCCAACGAGGAGTATGTCGGGTCGTGAGGCATTTATCTTCCTCAGTACTGCCTCGTTCTCGGGAGCCCCAGGGTCGTGGTCGAAATAACCGTGATGGGTGCCTACTATGTTCAGGTTTGGGTACCGCTCCTTGAGGCGGGCGGCTGCCCTTTCGGCGACGCCGGGCTGGGCGCCGAGGAAGAAGAGTGAGAGGTTCTCCCTCTCGGCGAAGCTTGCGAGTTGCCAGGCCCAATCGGCGTAGGTTATACGCTCTGGGAGGTGCTTGCCCAGGATGCGAGCCGCTAGCACGACGCCCGCGCCGTCAGAGAAGACCAGGGGGGCGGTGTTGAAGAAGGAGCGCAAAGCGGGGTCGCGGTAACAGAGGTTCAATCCGTGAGCGTTGACGTGCAGGACGAGTGCGTGTTCCCCATCGCGGACGATGCCTAGTATCCTCGCGTGTAGTTCCGCGACGCTTACGGGGTCCACCCCGACCTCCAGGACGTTCACGCGCTCTTTAGTAGGACGCTTCATCCGCCTAAAGCTTCCGCCAGATCTCTTTTTCGAGCGCCTCGAAACGCGCCATCCAGGAGTTCTTCCGGGCAAGCCCTATCCTGGCGCATGCACGCTTCTCGGTCTCTAGCCGGGGAATCCGTCGCAAAACCTCCGCGAAACCTTCGGCTCCCTCCGCGAGATAGACATACCCGCCCAAGCGTTCGAGTTCCGGCAGCGGGGTCGCGACTATAGGTATCCCCGTCGCCAAACACTCGTAGATCTTGGCCGGAGAGATACCCAGGGTAAGGGCGTTGATCCGGTAAGGGATGATGAAGGCATCCGTCCCATCTAGGGCCGCCGGCAGGTCGGCGTGGGAGACCTCACCCCGGTAGTCCACCCCGGACGACGCTAAGAAGCCCTCTTCCACCCGCCCCGTCCCGCCGACCAGCCGCACATCGAACCCCCTCTTTACGAGGTCCTTTAAGATCGCGAAGTCCACCCGCTCCTCGCTCAGATGCCCAAAGAAGCAGACTGTACGGACCTGCCCGCTAGGTGACCTTGGTCTTTGCAGCACCGCAAAGTGATCGTAGTCGACCCCCGGCCCGCTGAGAAAGGCGTCCGGTCTTACGGATCGCACCTTCTTGAGCAAGAATGCTGAGGTGCAGGAGACAAGGTCAGCCCTCTCGAGAAGCTCACGCTCGGTGAGAGTTACGTCGCGCGGTACCTTAGGGAAGCCCTCGTAGTTCTCCGAGCAATCATATACGGTCAAGCGAGGTTTCAGGCCCGACAGTATGTCCAATGTCGTTCTCGTTGGCGGGTAGGCGATGGCTACGGGCGAAACGCCGTTTAGGAGGCGTCGAAGGTCCCGTGCAACGCGCGGCACGAAGACCGCGTGGTTGAGGCGGCGAAAGACCTTCCACGTGGGTGGGGCTACTAGCGGCGAGTACACGGTGAGGTTTGGTGGTATCTCGGGCATCTTGCGGCCCTTACTCCCCGCAAAAAGGATACGCCGGAGTACCTTGCGTGCGGTATTGGGTTCGAGGGAGGGGTTGCGCAGACCCGTAGTTTCGACGTAGACGGTCTGGTAACCAGCCCGGGCAAAGAGGGTAGCGAGGATCTGGTGGCGCTGCCACAAGAAGTCCCAGCGGATACCGGATAGTATTACGATTGGCGGGTTGACACCTGATGTAGTTATAAGGCCCCCGTCCCTCTGGTATGTCCTCCCGAGGCCAACATCTTCAGAGTGGCCTTACCCTTCTCCGTCCTCGCCGATCGCAAACTATACATAAGCGGCTAAGGATACCCGTAGCGGACCAACAAAGGAAAGTTGAAAATGCGCTCGATCTCCTGTCGCCAGGTTTTGTACGGGAACGGTATCCTGCAACTGCAGAGCTTGTTGAGGATCAGGTCGTTCTCCCAGGTACCACAAGTTCCGCCCACCGATACGAGACCGTTCAACTGTCTCAGGGCATCAACGAGAAGCGTGCTTCCGCTCCGCCCGAACCCAGCGACGTACAATACCTTGTTCCTATCGCCGGACACGGCGGGAAGGTACGATCGGGTATCCGTATCTTATCAGTAAGGGGAACGTTAGAAGCGTGACTAGCATCTTGTCTCGAAGCCTCATCCGGTAAGCCCATTCATCATCTGGCCGCAGCCGTACGTGTCCGGTTTGGAAGCGGTTCGGGTTTCCAGAGACCGTATGGCTGCTCCCGAGCTCGGCGTTGTGTTGACCCACGAATGGAAGCCGGTAAGCATCCTCGTGTAAGAGGCTGAGAATGTCCTCTACGACTCGCTGTGGTTCCTCGATGAAATACTCGTAACTTAGCCTCATATATCGCCCCAAAGAGCCCCTCCAGAGTACCTCTGATGATACATTCCAGGCATCCCACAACAGCGAGCTTTTAACGGCATTCAGCCCGCGCATGTAATCCAGTTTGTCGGTATCTGGCTGCGGTTTCTTACGCAGCCAGGAATATGCTGCGGCTCGTGGGTCTCTTATCAGGTGCACGACGTAAAGGTCTATTCCGGGTGTCATCCCCAGTACGTACCCATAGCCCGGCATCTTGGAGGAGTCCACAAGCACCCGGCTGCTGGTGGTCTCTTGCATTGCCCGGTACAGTTTCTCCAGACGACCCATGTATTTACCCAGCCGAGAGGCTAGCATCCGTTGCCCCCACGGAAAGAGCATCAGCGGTACGTGGCGAGTGCGGGTACCTAAAGACTGCAACCGGCCCGTCTCACAGGCATCTACCTCGCTCATTCCCCCGAATGCCCTCTGAACTATCGGGTGCCATACCTCGCACTCGTCGAACGGAGCCCCGCAGCCACAGAGCCTGTTCTCTATAAGGTTGTGTTCCCAGATAAAGTTGAGCTCGCCACCGTGGAAGAAACCTTCGATCTCCCCAAGTATGTTCCCGAGTAAGGTGCTCCCGCTACGTCCCAGCCCGGCGACGTACAGCACTTTGATCTTGCTACTATTAGACACGATTAGAAGTTTCCTTTTCCTCTCCTCAGTCACGCTCGAGCTCATCGGTTACGTGCCGCGGGGGGCTCATGCTCAAGTGCCTCGCGGGGTAGTGCGGCGGAGGTTGCGGCGAACGGCGGCCAAGAAAGAGGCGAGGAACTGTCGGTCGCTGGGGCTTAGCCCCAAGCGAACGAGCAGCGCGACAAAGACCGCCAAAAAGAGCGGGACGAAGATCAGCAGAGCCGCGCCTCCGGTGTAAGCGGGCAAAGCCAGCCTCACCAGGTACGCCGAAGCGGCAGCGAGCAGCCCGGCGATCGCGGGCTTTGCGTACCGGGTGCTGTAAGGCCAGAAGCCCAACAAACGGTGAACGAAAGCTAGGGTCACCGCGTTCGCCAAGATTACCGCAGCCGCCGTGGCTACCGCCGCACCGAAAATACCAAAGGCCGGAACCAGCAGCAGATTTAGCACCATAGCCGCCGCTGCAGAGCCTAAAGCGGAGAACACTACTATCCTCTGATGTCCCGTCATAACCAGAACGCGTGCCGTGGGTCCTACCGAGGAGCTGAAGAGTTGAGACGCGGCGATAATGACGACCACCGGCCAACCAGAGGCGAAATCAGCCCCGAAGACCACCATTATGTCCTGAGCCAAAAGTGCCGTCGTCAGAAAGAACACCAGCGCCCCCGTAAAGGCCCAATACGACACGTCCTTGTACAGGTAAGCCAAGTCCTGCACCTGACCCCTACTATAGAGGTTGGAGACCATCGGCGAAAAAATCCCGATAAACGCGAAGAGCACCAACGTCGAGAGATTCGCCGTACGAGCGCCTACATCGTAGATCCCAACCGCCCACACGGTATCGAAGGCGCCAAGCACGAGCACCGCGATCCAAGGGGTGATTTGCTGCGTAAGGCTGACCACAGTCATCGGCGCCGAGGCTGCCAAGAGAGCACGGCTCTCGAACTTCGGTCTGATCTCGCTGTTCAGAAGCCCGGGAAAGACCCGCTTCAGATAGTAAAGGGCTAAGATAGCCCCCAAGGCCATCGAGAGGATGTAAGCGGCCACAGCCCCAAGCACCTGAACTCCGAAGAGGTAGAAAACCACAATAAGCGCGAGGTTTATGAGGGGCCGAACGACGTACTGGACATAGGTCGCGTACTTTACCGTTTGAAAGCCCTGCGTGGCCCAGAGCGCCATGCTCATAATCGTAAAGAACGGCACGGA
>Ga0126308_10000950_pt1 | contig 10859 bp, 13 predicted proteins | sample Plot55_FD_92533 | JGI IMG/M metagenome (GOLD analysis project Ga0126308, IMG submission 92533) | Serpentine soil microbial communities from UC McLaughlin Reserve, CA, USA - Plot55 | ecosystem: Environmental > Terrestrial > Soil > Grasslands | place: USA: UC McLaughlin Reserve, Lake County...
AACGAGCTCGCCGAGACGATGCACGAGAACTTCGGCGTCTTCCGGCGCGAGGATCAGATGAAGAAGCAGGGCGAGATCGTCGAGGGGCTGCGCGCACGCTACGAGCGCGTGATCGTCGAAGACAAGGGCCAGGTGTTCAACAACGACCTCACCCAGGCGCTGGAGCTCGGCTTCATGCTCGACCTGGCCGCCTGTATGGTGGTCTCGGGGATCGAGCGCAAGGAGAGCCGCGGCGCCCACGCCAGGCCGTACGACTACCCCGAGCGCGACGACGAGAACTACCTCAAGCACACGATCGTGTCCATGGAAGACGGCAAGCCGACGGTCGGCTGGAAGCCGGTCACGATGACCAAGTGGACACCGATGGAGCGGACCTACTGATGCGGCGGCTGGCGGCGCTAGCCGTGCTGCTCGTTGTCGCGGCCGGATGCGGAGGCGGCGACAAGAGCTCGGACAACGGCGAGGGGCAGCCGATCGGGAACCCAATCGCCAGGGCCGCAGCCAACACCTCGCGCGCCGGCAGCGTCAAGATCGATTTCGGGATCTCGGGCAAAGGCATCAAGGGCGGCGGCAGAGGCGTCTTCGACACCGACACCGCCGGCTCCGGCCGCCTCGCGATGACTGTCGAGAGCGGCGGCCAGGCAACGGGCGTCGACACCGTCATAGACGGAACGGTTCTCTACATCCGTACAGCGGTCTTCCAGCAAGCGCTCCCGCCCGGGAAGGAGTGGGTGCGGCTCGACCTCGCCCAGTTCGCCAGGCAGCAGGGGCTCAACCTCGGCAGCCTCGTCGATTCCAACCCGAACCCGAACGGCGCCCTTGCCTACCTGCGCGGCTCGACCGGAAAGGTGCAGGACCTGGGCAAGGAGACGGTGAAGGGCACGGAGACGACCCACTACCGAGCGACGATCGACCTCGAGCAGTCGGCGAAGCGAGCCACGGGCGAGACCAGGCGGTCGCTGCGCCGCGTGATCGACGTGGCCGGGATCAAGAAGCTCCCGGTGGACGCCTGGGTCGGGGAGGACGGCTACGTGCACAAAGTGATCTACCGGCAGTACTCGGGCAAGAACCAGTCGGCGAAGATCACGATGGAGCTGTATGACTTCGGGTCGCCGGTGACGATCACGCCGCCTCCGGCTTCAGCGGTGATCGACTTCCAGAAGATTCTGGGACCACAGGGGAGCTGACACGGACGTAGCGCTCAAGATCTGGCGGTTCGACCCCGAGTCGGGGGAAAAGGCCCTGCGCGAGTACGAGGTGGACGCGCCCGAGTGGGCCTGCCTACTCGACGTGCTCGACCTGATCAAGGACAAGCACGACGGCACGCTCGCCTACCGCAAGAGCTGCCGCATGATGATCTGCGGCTCGTGCGGGATGCGCATGGACGGCCGCGCGGTGCTCGCGTGCAAGGAGCGCATGAAGCCGATCGCCGATGCCGGCCACGTTCCCGTGATCTCGGCGATGGGGAACATGCCGGTGCTCAAGGATCTCGTCGTGGACATGGATCCCTTCTGGAGCAAGGTCCGCTCGGTCAAGCCCTGGCTCGACCCCGGCTACGACGAGCCGACAGAGAAGGAGCGGATCGTCTCGCAGCAGAAGATGAACGTGATCCACAAAGAGGCGCTCTGCATCATGTGCGGCTGCTGCGTCTCGGAGTGCAACTCGATGGAGTCCGATCCGGAGTTCACCGGGCCGGCGGCGTTGGCCAAGGGCTTCCGCTTCGTCGGCGACGCGCGCGACCACGCGGAGGTCGAGCGCCTCAACACGATGAACGACGAGCACGGGATCTGGGACTGCACGCGCTGCTACTTCTGCAATGAGCGCTGCCCGAAGGGCGTCGACCCGCGCGATGCGATCGCGAAGCTCGGGGCCGAGTCGATCCGCCTCGACATCGACCACGACATGGGCGCGAAGCACGCGAAGTGGTTCGTCAAGTCGGCCGAGACCACGGGCTGGCTGCGCGAGACCGAGCTCGTGCCGAAGACCCAGGGCGTCGTCTCGGCGGTCAAGGAGATCGGCTTCGCTCTCAACCTGGCGAAACGCGGCAAGGTGCCGCCGCCGTTCCCGCCGCACGTGGCCAAAGACGTGAAGGAAGCCCGTTTGCTGCACGAGGTCGTCAAGCAGCAGGGACGCGAGGGCGCGCTCGGGATCGTCCAGGGCGAGCACGCGCTCGGCCGGATCGAATTCCTCGAGGAGTCCGGCGTGCGCGAGAACGCGCCCGAGATCCAGCCCGGGGTGGAGCCTCCGCCGGCCGAAGGATGACGAAGGTCGCCTACTACAAGGGCTGCCTCGCCTCGCTCTCGGCGAAGGAGCTCGACACCTCCACCCAGGCGCTCGCTCCAAAGCTTGGCCTCGAGCTGGACGAGCTCGAGTCGGTCACCTGCTGCGGCGCAGGCGACATCCACGAGGCCGAGCCGGACTACTACCTACACTTGAACGCGCGCATCCTGGCCTACGCCGAGCAGACCGGCGCCGAGACGCTGATGACGATCTGCAACGTCTGCACGCTCAACCTGCGCCAGGCGAACTGGCAGCTCAAGAACGACGACGATTTGCGCGCACGTGTGAGCACGAACCTCGAGTCCGTCGGCGCGCCGCCCTACGAGGGCACGGTGGAGGTCAAGCACCTGCTGTGGCTGATCGCGGAGGGTGACGGCTACGACCGCTTGAAGGATGTCGCGCACAAGGGCCTGAAGGGCCTCAAGGTGGCGCCGTTCTACGGGTGCCAGATCCTACGGCCCTCGAAGATCCTCGGCTTCGAGAACCCCGACCAGCCGTGGTCGCTCGAGGCGATCATCGAGGCCTGCGGCGGGCAGCCGATCGACTACCCGGCGAAGATCAAGTGCTGCGGATTCCCGATCATCCAGGCGCGCGAGGACGTCGCGCTCGGCGAGTTGATCCAGCCGATCGAGCAGGCCACCGAGGCCGGCGCCGACGTGATGGTGACGCCGTGCCCGCTGTGCCATCTCTCGCTCGACGCGTGGCAGTCGAAGCTGCGCAAGACCACGGGCCGCGACTTCCAGATGCCGATCCTCCACCTCTCGCAACTGATCGGCGTCGCTGCGGGGCTCGAGGACTCCGAGCTCCAGTTCAAGCGCCACGTCGTGCCGGTGGGCGCGGCGATCGAGACCCTCCAAGAAGAACGCTAGTAGTGCCCCGAAGGCTCGCGGCTCTCGGCGCCGCCGTTGGTGCCGGCGCGGCCGGGTGGGGCCACTTCGAGGCCGGCTGGGTCCGGCTCGAGACGCTTGCATGTCCGCTGCCCGGCCTACCGCCGGAGCTTGACGGCCTGCGGATCGCGCACCTCTCCGATTTGCACCTCGGTTTCCCCTCTCGCGGCTCGACGGCGGTCGAACGAGCGGTCGCCTGGGTCGAGGAGCGACGGCCCGACCTGACCCTGATCAGCGGCGATCTGCTTTCACGCCGCAGCGGTGAGGAGCGGCTGCGCTCGCTGCTCGCGCGGCTGCCGAACTGCTTCGCGGTGCTCGGGAACCACGATTTCGCGCTCACCCGCGACCCGTTCTCCCATCCGGCCGAGGTGTTCGACCTCGAGCCGGCGACACTTCTCCTGGATGACTCGCGCACGCTCGAGCTCCGCGGCAAGCGCGTGCAGGTCGTCGGCGTCGACCCGCGCTCGTACAAAAGGCGTCAATCGCACCCCGAGCGACAGGCCGACCCGCACGCCGACCTGCGGATCCTCGTTTGCCACTATCCGAACGTGGTCGACCGGGTTCCCGCCGGCGTCTTCGGCCTCGTGCTCTCGGGGCACCTGCACGGTGGGCAGATCTGCGTTCCGTGGCCGGGCGGCCGGCTGCGGCTCGCGCACATCCGCTGGACGTACATCCGCGGCCTCTACCGGCGCCCGGGGGGCACGCTGCACCTCTCGTCGGGGCTGGGTACGACCTTCGTCCCCTTCCGCTTCCTCGCGCGGCCGGAGGCGACGGAGCTGAGCCTACAATCCGCCTGATGGAGGGCAACGCCAGCGTGGCCGCCGACGTGCTCGCCAGCTACGCCGCCGATGCCGCGAAGGAGGTCGAGGGCGTGGCCGGGCTCGTCGAAAGCCGGCTGCCGCGGCACGGCGGGGTGCGGGTCAACGGCGAGGACGGCGCGGTGAGGGTCGAGCTCCACCTCGAGCTGGCCTGGGGCGCCTCTGCGCCGGAGGTTGGGCGGGAAGTGCAGCGTCGAGTTGCCGACTACCTCGAGCGGATGGCCGGCGCGCGGCCGCAGGCGGTGGACGTCGTCGTCGACGAGATCGGCCCCGTACCTTGAGCTTGCGGATCCAGGGGCTGACCGGCGCGACCCTCGAGCACGCGCCGTCGGTCTGCCACACGTGCGTCTGGTGGCAGTCCCGCCTAGCCGGGCGCACCGTCGACAAGCGGCGCTGGATCGAGAAGGCAGAGACCGACTTCGGCGCCTGGGGCTCGCTCTATTACGACGACGATGGACGGGTGCTCGGATCGATGCAATACGGGACGGCTCGCCTCTTCCCGCGAGCCCACGAGCTTCCGGCGGGGCCTCCCTCCGACGATGCGGTGCTCGTCACCTGCGCGTACCTGGTCAGCCGTTCGAGCCCCTGGGTGCTGCAGTCGCTGTTCCTCGCCGCGATTGGCGAATCCAAAGACCGGGGGGCTGCCGCGCTGGAGGCCTTCGCGTACCGGTACCCGGAGGGCGAGTCCGACTACGAGCGCTTCCTCGTCCACCGCACGGTCTTCCCCCATGACTTCCTCGCCGATTTCGGTTTTCAGACGATTCGCTCGTCCGGGAACGTCGAGTTGGCGCGCCTGGAGCTCGGCGGGCTCGTGCCCGTGCTCGAGGGAAAGCGCTCGAAAGTTCTACGGGCGCTGCGGGAGGCCTTCCTGCCAGAGCCCCTACTGGAGCCAAAACCGCCGACGTAGCCTGCCATTCGGCTAGGTGATTCTAACGTTTTGGGGTGGTCAAAAAGGGTGCCCCGTCGTGATACGAAGTGACCATGCGGCTGAGCACGCGCTACCGGACCGTGTTCGCAGCCGACCTTGCGGGCGGTTTGACGACGCTCGTGATGGTGCTTCCGTTCGTCCACCTCGCCTATCGAAGCACCCCCTTGCACGCGACGATCGAGACCGCCTCCGGCATGATCGCGCTGCTGGCAGCCTTCCTCGTCTGGGGGCGGTTTCGCCGGACCGCCCGCTCGGAGGACCTCGCGCTGGCGACCGCGCTCGGCTTTCTCGCTTGCGCCAATTTCGTGTTCTCCGCCATGCCGTGGGCTTTGTTCAGTGAGGACTCGATGCGCTTTTCAGCTTGGACATCGCTGATCGGCACCACTGTCGGAGCGGCCGTCCTCGCGCTCTCGTCGTGGATGCCGAGCCGGCGCCTGCGGCGTCCGAGGCGGACGGCAGGGGTAGTTCTCATCACAGCGCTCGTTGCCTACGCGTTCACAGCGGCGCTCGTCGGGCTCTACGAGACGCGGCTGCCGCTCGGCTTCGACCCCACGACCTCCGTGCCGCCGGGGGGCGTGCATACCGTCGGGTCGCCAGCGTTGCTCGCGATGCAGCTTGTCGCGGCGGCCTTCTTCATGATCGCTGCGATCGGATTCACGCGTCGCGGCGAGCACACCGGCGACGAGCTGATGACGTGGCTCGCAGCCAGCGCGGCACTGGCCTCGTTCGCGCGCCTGAACTACGCCCTCTTCCCTTCGCTCTACACGCAGTGGGTGTACGTGGGCGACGCGCTACGGCTCGGCGCGTTCCTGCTGCTGCTCGTGGGCGCGGCAGGTGAGATCAACCGGTACCAGCGGAGTCTGACCGAAGCGGCGGCCATGGACGAGCGGCGCCGCATCGCCCGGGAGCTCCACGACGGGCTGGCCCAGGAGCTCGCGTTCGTGGCGGCGCAAGGCCGATCGCTCAGCAGAAGGCCCGACGCCGTCGAGATCAAGTACGTCGCGGCGGCCGCAGAACGTGCGCTCGACGAGTCGCGCCGCGCAATCGCGTTGCTCACCTATTCCCAGGACGACCCTCTCGACCAGGCTCTCGTGCAGACGGTCGAGGAGCTCGTCGACCGAGCCGGGTGCCGAGCGCGCTTCGACGTCGAGCCTGGAATCGAGGTCTCGGGCGACACGCGGGAGGCCCTGCTGCGCATCGTCCGCGAGGCGGTCACGAACGCCAGCCGTCACGGCAGGGCAGACACGGTGACCGTGGAGCTCGAGAACGGCAACGGCATCCGGCTACGCATTGCCGACAACGGGATCGGGTTCGACCCCGCCGCGCTCGAGGGCGAGCCGGGGTTCGGGCTGATCACCATGCGTACGCGCACGCGCGCGCTTGGAGGCGAGCTGAAGATCGCGCCGCTGCCGGAGGGAGGGACCGAGGTCGAGGTGGTGATCCCATAGAAAAGCCGTTGCGTGTGCTGATCGCCGACGATCACCCCTTCGTCCGGGTCGGGGTTCGGCTCGCGCTCGAGCGCGGAGGCTTCGAGGTCTGCGCGGAGGTCGAGGACGGACCGTCGGCGGTAGAAGCGGCCGTGCGGGAGCAGCCGGACGTCTGTCTGCTCGACATCCAGATGCCCGGGAGCGGGATCCGCGCGGCCGAGGAGATCTTGCTCAACGTGCCCGACACGGCCGTGGTGATGCTCACCGTCTCGCGCAGGGACAGCGACCTCTTCGACGCACTACGGGTCGGCGCCTCGGGCTACCTGCTCAAGGACACCGATCCCGAGCGGCTCCCGCTCGCCCTCCGAGGCGTTCTCGCCGGTGAGGCGGCGTTGCCCCGGCACCTCGTCTCGCTCGTGATCGACGAGTTTCGGGAGCGAGGCCGCCGGCGGCCCCTACTCAAGCGCCGCGGCGTCGTGCTGACCGATCGGGAGTGGGAGGTACTCGAGCTGATGAGCCACGGCTTGACGACCTTCGAGATCGCCGATCGCCTCTTCATCGAGCCCGTCACCGTGCGCACGCACGTGAGCGCGATCCTGAAGAAACTGCGCGTTACGAGCCGCAAGGCAGCGCTGCAACTCATCGAGCGTTGAGAAACGTCCACGCCGGCTAGGCCGGGTACGCCGTTTGCCAGGCCTGGCGCAGGACCGAAGGCGTGGTGACGAGCAGCCGGACAGGACATCCGAGGGCGAGCTTGAGCTTGGCCAGGAGTGTCTCGTCAGCGGGGTCGGCGACCGCCACGGAGATGGTGCCGTCGGGGAGCAGGCGCAAGAGGGATGGCCCGCAGCTGTTCCGCCTGCTCGCGCCGGCTTGAGTGGAACCGCGGAACTGCCGGATTCAGGCGGGAATCGGGCGGCGCGAGAGCACGAGCTCGGCGATCTGAATCGCGTTCAGGGCCGCGCCCTTGCGCAGATTGTCGCAGGCTACGAAGAGCGAGAGGCCGTTTGCCGCGGCGGGATCCCGGCGAATACGGCCCACCAATGCTTCGTTGCCGCCCGCAGCCTGACCCGGGGTCGGGAACTCCTCCACGCGTACCGATGCGGCCGCGGCCAACAGCTCGCGCGCCTGCTCCGGGGTGAGCGGCTGCTCCGTCTCGAGCCAAACCGACTCGGCGTGGCCGACCGGCACCGGAACGCGCACGCAGGTTGCGCTCAGCGGCAGCTGGGGGAGCTCGAGGATCTTGCGCGTCTCCTCGCGGAGCTTCGACTCCTCTTCGAACTCCTCGCCGTCGTAGTCCCAATCCATCGCCAGGTCGTGCTCCGCCTGCGGCTCGTCTAGAAGACGCTGCAGCCGCTGTGCCCCCGCCCCCGAGGCCGATTGGTAGGTGGCGATGCGAACCGCGCGCAGACCGGCAGCCTCGTGCAACGGCTTGAGCACGAGCGCGAGCGGGATCGCGCAGCAGTTCGGGTTCGCGAGGATGCCGTCGTGCTCGAGTGCTCGCGCTCCGTTCACCTCCGGCACGACGAGCGGGATCCCCTCCGCGAGCCGGAACGCCGCCGACTTGTCGATGCAGACGGCTCCGCCGCGTGCGGCGTGGGGGACGAGCTCTTTGCTCGCCCGCGTGCCGACCGAGAAGAGGCAGAGGTCGAGGTCGCCGGCGGAGAAAGCCTCGGGCGTCGCCTCTTCGACAATGCGTCCGTCGGCGAGCTTGGTTCCCGCCGAGCGCGAGGAGGCAAAGGCGCGGACGTTCTCGAAGCCTCGCTCGGCGAGCAGCTCCAGCGTCACGGCGCCGACTGCCCCGGTCGCGCCGATCACGCCGACCCTAGGCATGCTGGCGCTCGGCCTCGGGGGCGTCGAGCTCGAAGGCGCGGTGCAACTCAACGACGGCTCGCTCGACGTCCTCGCCTCGCATGTGGCAGGCGATCTTGATCGGGGAGGTGATCACGACCTCGAGCTCGATCCCGGCTGCCGCGAGCGTCTCGAAGGCCTTCGCCGCCACGCCGGGATGGCTCTTCATCCCCGCGCCGACGACGCTCACCTTGCCGAGGTCGTCGCGGGCGTTCCAGTCGACGCCCAGGTTGTCGAGCGCCTCGCGTGCGGCCTCTCGGTCCTCGGCGGGTGCCGAGAACAGGATCTCTGAGCCGGTGCGCACGATCGTGTCGACGTTCACGCCCGCTTCTGCGAGGACGGCGAACAGCCGCGCCGGGTTCGTGCCCTCCACGCGGTAGAGCGTTTCCTCGCGCGTGTGGGTGACTCCGGAGATCAGGGCCTTCTCGAGCATCCGTTCGTCCTCCTCGCGAATCCAGGTGCCGTCCGCGGCCGAGAATGTAGAGCGGACGTGCAGCTTGACGTGGTGGTTCCGCGCGACCTCGACCGAGCGTACCTGGAGCACCCGCGCGCCCGAGGAGGCCATTTCGAGCATCTCCTCGTAGCTGACCGCGTGCAGCTTGCGCGCTTCGGGCACCAGGCGCGGGTCGGCGGTGTAGACGCCCTCGACGTCGGTATAGATCTCGCACGCCTCTGCGCCGAGGGCGGCGGCAAGCGCGACCGCGGTTGTGTCGGAGCCGCCCCGGCCCAGCGTCGTGATGTCGAACTCGGTGGAGACGCCCTGAAAGCCGGCGACCAGGACGATCCGGTCCTGGTCGAGCGCCTCGTGGATGCGGCGAGCGCGGACGTCCACGATCTTGGCGCGGCCGTGGACGGTGTCGGTGACGATCCCCGCCTGCGAGCCGGTGAGTGAGATCGCCTCCGCGCCGAGGTCGTGGATCGCCATCGCGGCCAGAGCGCAGGAGATGCGCTCGCCGACCGAGATCAGCATGTCGAGCTCGCGTGGCTTCGGCCGCGGCGAGACGTCGTAGGCGAGTCGCACGAGCGAGTCGGTCGAGTCGCCCATCGCCGAGAGCACGGCCACCACGCGGTTGCCCTCGGCCTTGGCGGCGACGATCCGGCGCGCGACGTCCTTGATCTTGCCGGGGTCGGCGACCGAGGTGCCTCCGAACTTCATCACGAGCGTGCCGAGCCGGGGCTCTGCGCCCTCGAGAGCCGGAAGTGCCTCGAATTCGGTGGTGGTCACGGCTGAGAGTCTAGGGGAGGGTTCTACCGGTTTTACATTTCGCGGCGGCCCGAGAGCGCCCTGCCGAGGGTGACCTCGTCGGCGTACTCGAGGTCGGAGCCCACAGGGAGCCCGCTGGCGAGCCGGGTCACGCGCACGAGCCCCCGCAGGCGGTCGGCGAGGTAGGCAGCCGTCGCCTCGCCGGTCATGTTCGGGTTGGTGGCGAGCACGACCTCCTGGACGCCGTTGCGCTCGACGCGGCCGAGCAGCTCGTCGATGCGCAGGTGCTCGGGCTCGACGCCGTCGAGCGGCGAGAGCGAACCGCCGAGCACGTGGTAGAGACCGCGGAACTCATGCGTCCGCTCGAGCGAGATCAGGTCGGCGGGTTGCTCGACCACGCAGACGATCGTGTGGTCACGGCGCGCATCGCGGCAGATGTCGCAGGTCTCTTCCTCGGTCAGGTTCCCGCACTCTCGGCAGAAGCGCACGCGCTCCTTGACCTCGGCGATCGCAGCCGCGAGCGCATTCGCCTCGTCCTTCGACACCCGGAGCAGATGGAAGGCGAGCCGCTGCGCGGTGCGCTGGCCGACCCCTGGCAGGCGGGTCAACTGGGAGACGAGGTTCTCGACGGCCGGACTGAACATGCCGCCATTGTGCCGGTCGCGTCGGTCTCAGCCGGGCGGCGCGGCGTTCTCGGCGAGGCGGTTCAACGCGGCCTCGAGCAGCGATGCGGCCACCTCCGGGTTGGCGGTGACCAGCTCGCGGAAGCCCTCGCGGTCCAGCGCCAGGCAGCGCGCCGGCGTCTTGGCGCGCACGCGGGCGGTGCGCGTGGCGTCGGTGCTCATGAGAGCGAGCTCGCCGAAGAACTCACCCGGCCCGAGCTCGATCTGCCCGCGCTTCGTCTCGACGACGACGGTTCCGTCGCAGATGAAGAACATCCCGGTGCCTTTGGTCCCCGGTTGAACCAGGAGCTGCCCGGCGGGCACCTCGACCTCCTTGGTCACTTCGGCGACACGCTCGAGCTCGCCGTCCTCCAGGTCGGCGAACAGCGAGATCCGCCGCAGCCCTTCGACGCGCCCGCCCGCCACTAGAGCCCCGGAAGCCCCATGCCTTGCAACCCGCCGAGCGCCGGGCCCAGCTTCGACTCCATCAGGCTCTGCGAGGAACGGAGCGCCTCGTTGACCGCGGCGACGACCATGTCCTCGAGCATCTCGGGATCGTCCGGGTCGATCGCCTTGGGGTCGATCTTGATCTCTTTGATCTCGCCGCCGCCGGTCGCCGTGACGGTGACCATGCCCCCGCCTGCGGTCGCCTGCACGGTCTCGTTCTTCAGCTCCTCCTGGGCCTTCTGCATCTCGGCCTGCATCTGCTGGACCTGCTCGAGCATCTTGTTCATGTCCATGCTCATTCGTCTGCCACCTCTCGCGCGTCGAAGGTTCCCTTCATCAGCTCGATGATCTCTTCCTC